>Ga0137412_10001632_pt1 | contig 17509 bp, 13 predicted proteins | sample CZODoug2_1_16fun_FD_122160 | JGI IMG/M metagenome (GOLD analysis project Ga0137412, IMG submission 122160) | Vadose zone soil fungal communities from Angelo Coast Range Reserve, California, USA - CZODoug2_1_16fungal (Hybrid Assembly) | ecosystem: Environmental > Terrestrial > Soil > Vadose zone...
CGGGGTCGGCGATGGCATGGAAGCCCACCATCAGCGAGCGCGGGAACGGCCACGGTTGACTGCCCAGATAGCGGACGTCGGACACGGTCAGCCCGACCTCTTCGTTGATCTCGCGCGCCACACACGCCTCGAACGACTCGCCCGCCTCCACGAATCCGGCGAGCAGCGAGAAGAGCCGCTCCGGCCACACCGTCTGGCGGGCCAGCACGCAGCGGTCGTGCCCGTCGTGCACCAGGCAGATGATCGCCGGGTCGATCCGCGGGAACTCCTCGTGACCGTTCGTGGGGTTGACGCGCGACCAACCGGCCTTGACCGCCCGCGTCGGGGAGCCGTCGGCTGCGCTAAACCGGGCGCTGTCATGCCAATTCAGCAGCGCGGTGGCCGTCGCCACCAGTTGTGCGCTGACGTCGTCGAAGATGGCGCCGGCCCTGCGCAGGTCGAGCACCTCTGATTCGGCGTGCGGATCCTCTGGGCCCTCCAACGCGCTACGTATCCCCCACACGTGCCTGCCGTCCTCGAGCCTGCCGAGGAACACCGCGTTCTCCGCAGGGGTCTTGGACAGCTTCGATGCGGCGCCGAGCACCACCTTGCCGCCGGAGATCAGCACCTGGTTGCGGTGGTCGACCCGGAGCACCAACGCGTCCGCCCAGCCCGCAACGGCGGCATCGACGTCGGTACGCAGTACGTCCGCCCGATCGGCGCCCACCCGCGACAGCAGAGGGACGTTGCGGAGCTGAAAGTCGGTCACGGCACCACTATTCCCCGCGTGGCTTCGCTCCTACCCACCGGTACTACCGGTCGGCGTTCGCAGTGCGGATGTACAACACCCGGTCGCCCAACTCCACGGCATCCACCTCGGGCTCGTCCACGCGCAGCAGCTTGCCGTTGCGGACCACGCCGAGCACGATGTCGGCCAGGTGCCTTGGCGATCCGCCGACCTCGGTCGTCTCGACCGGGCGCTCGGCAATCGCGAAACCCGCGTCGGGCGTGAGCAAGTCCTCCATCACCTCGACGACGGACGGGGTCTGGGTGGCGATGCCGAGCAGCCGTCCCGCGGTCTCCGAGGTGACGACGGTGGTGTCGGCACCGGACTGCCGCAGCAGATGCTGGTTCTCGGCCTCCCTGACCGCAGCGATGATCTTGGCGTTGGGCGCGAGTTCGCGTGCGGTGAGGGTGACCAGCACGGCGGTGTCGTCGCGGTTGGCCGCGACGATGATCGACTTGGCGTGCTGCGCGCTGGCCAGCCGCAGCACCTCCGAGTCGGTGGCATTGCCGCGGACCGTCACCAGCCCGGCGCTCTTGGCCCGCTCGAGCGCGGCGGGGTTCTCGTCGACGACGACGATCTGGCCTGCCGCGACGTCGTCACCGATCATCGCGGCGACCGCCGTCCTGCCCTTGGTGCCGTAGCCGACGACGACGGTGTGATTGCGCACGGACTTCCTCCAACGCTGAATGTCGAACGCCTGGCGCGACTGGGTGGTCAGCGTCTCGACGGTGGTACCGATCAGCACGATCAGGAACGCGATGCGCAGCGGCGTGACCACCAGGACGTTGATCAGCCTTGCCGACGGGGTGAACGGGGTGATGTCGCCGTAGCCGGTCGTCGACAACGACACTGTCGCGTAGTACAGGCAATCCAGGAACGACAACTCGTTGTCCTGGACGTCGCGGTAGCCGCCGCGGTCCAAGTAGACGATGAAGACCGCCAGGAACAGCGCTGCCAGCGCGTACACGACGCGCATCAGAATCCTGCGGGTCGGGCTGACGAACGGCTTGGGGATGTTCAGGATGCCGACCAGGTCGGCGTCCGGCCGGGAAGTCAGGTTCTGATCGATGGCCTCGAGCTGCCGACGCAACCTACCCCTGGCCACGAGGGCCCATCATCCGCCGGAGGCGCAGCACAGCACAATGTAACCATGACCTCCCTCACCCCATCGGTCGACAGTCCGCCCAGCCAGGTCCCCGCCCAACGGATGGGCGTCATGTTGGTCGGCATGGGCGTACTGCACTTCGCGGCGCCGAAGCCGTTCGACTCGATCGTTCCCGCCGAATTGCCAGGCAATGCGCGGTTCTACACCTTGGCCTCGGGTGTCGCGGAGGCGGCGACCGGCGCGCTGCTGCTGGTCCCCCGCACCCGGCGGATCGGTGCCCTGGCGGCCGTCGCGCTGTTCATCGGCGTCTTCCCGGCGAACGTCAACCAGGTCCGGCTGTGGTGGGGCAAGGGCTGGCCCCTCCGCATCGGTGCGATCGCCCGGTTGCCGCTGCAGGTGCCGATGATCACCTCGGCGCTCAAGATCCGCCGCAACGCGCCTCGTTAGGCGGCGTCCAGCAGCGCGGCCAGTTCATCGGCGCCCGGCAGCTCGTCGGGCGCGACCGTGACACCGCTGCGCACGTAGTGGAAGGCCGCCCGCACCGACGACACCGGAACTCCCCGCATCGCGGCCCACGCCAGCCGGTACACGGCGAGCTGAATTGCGTTCTGCCGCAACGCCTCGGGCGTGTCGGGCGCCTCGCCGGTCTTCCAATCGACGACGGTGACGCCGCCGTCGTCGTCGGCGAACACGGCGTCGATGCGGCCGCGCACCACGGTGTCGCCCAGCACCATGTCGAACGGCGTCTCCACGTCGACCGGTGTGCGGGTCGCCCACCGCGACAGCGCGAACGCGGCCTGCAACTCGGCAAGGTCGTCGTCCTCTGCGCGACCGAAATCACCGTCGACCGCCCCTGGCAGGTCGTCGAGGTCGAACAACCGCTCGGCGTGATAGAAGCGCTGCACCCAGGCGTGGAACGCCGTGCCCAGCGACGCGTGGGGGTCGGGGCGGGCAGGCACCCTGCGTTGCAGCCGCTGGGCCGCACCCTCGGGATCGCGACCGATGTCCACCAACGCACTCACCGACAGCTGAGCGGGCAGCGCGACGGGCGGGCGTTGCACCGCACGCTCGCGTTCGGCCAGCAGGGCGTCGACGTCAGCCGCCCAACCATCCACGTCGCCTGAATCGGCGGTATCGGGGGCGCCGTCGTTTCCCCCGTCGCTTCGCTCGCCCCGATCCTTTCCCCCGTCGCTTCGCTCGCCCCGATCCTTTCCCCCGTCGCTTCGCTCGCCCATCACCGACGCCACCAGCTCGGCACCCCGATCCAGGTCGACCCTGGCCGCAGCCGCCGGGTCCGCTGGCCACGACCGCTCGGTCACCGATTCCTGCAGCGGATTCCTGTCGCCATCGGCAGGGGCGGGCGCCCACTCATCGACGACCCCGCAGGGATCGCCCTCGGCCGCCGACCGTTCGATCACGTCACGGATCTCGACGAGGAAATCCGATGGGCCCCTCGGCTTGAGCTCGGTGGCACCCCAGTGGTGACCCGTCAGCAGCAGCGTGTCCTCTGCCCGGGTGAGCGCCACGTACAGCAGGCGGCGCTCCTCGTCGACGCGACGTTGGTCGAGGCGACGCTTGTGTTCGGTGATCTTGTCCGACAACGCCTTGCGGTCGTTGACATCACTGGTGTCGAGCACCGGCACGCCGTGTTCCGATACCGTCGCGCGGTCACCGCGCAGCAGCGGCGGCAGGTCGGCCGGGTCCGACAACCAGGTCCGTGGCGACGCGGTCGACGGAAACACCCGAGCGCTCAGGTGCGGCACGGCGACGACCTGCCATTCCAATCCCTTGGCGGCGTGCACCGTCAGGATCTGCACCCGGTCGTGCGCGACGCTGAGCTCGGCGGGCGCCAGCCCGTTCTCCACGTCCATCGCGGCATCGAGGTAGCCAAGCAGACCGGACACCGAAGCCCCTGGCCGGGCGGCGAAGTCGGCCACCACGTCGGTGAACGCGTCGAGGTGCTCCGTGCCGCTCCACCCTGCCGAAACCATCCGCGCCGCACGCACTTCTGCGTCGATGCCGAGCGTGCGCCGCACCTCGGCGACGACGTCGGGCAGCGGATGGTGCAGCTGAGCGCGCAGCACCGTCAGCTCGCGGCCCAGCGCCACGATGCGTCGGTGCCCCTCTTGCGAGTACCGGTCCGGCGGCCCAGGGTGGCCGATCGCGTCGGCCAGGCACGCCGAGTCTGCGTCCGGCCCCGCGGCGGCCACGATCTCGGCGGCCGACGCGCGATCGGCGGCGCGACCGGAGGCGTCGAGTTCCACGGCACGCCGCCACAGTGCGGTGACGTCGGCCGCGCCGAGCCGCCACCGCGGCCCGGTCAGCACCCGCATCGCGGCGGCCCCCGCGGTGGGGTCGGCGGCCAGCCGCAACATCGCCACCACGTCGGCGACCTCCGAGATGGCCAGCAGGCCGGACAACCCGACGACCTCGACGGGCACCCCGCGCGCAGTCAGTGCGTCGGCGATCGGCGCGGCGTCGGCGTTGCGGCGCACCAGCACCGCTGCCGTGGGCACCGCCGCCCCGCCATCCCGGGCACCGTGGTAGATCCTGGCCAATTCGTCTGCTACCCAGATTCTTTCGCGTGCCACGTCGGTCAGCAGCGCGCACCGGATGGTGCCGGGTTGAGCGTCGGGGCGGGGCAGCAGTTCACGCACTGCCACCGACCGGCGGCGCGCCTCGGTCGACACCGCGTTGGCCAGCCTCAGCGCGCGGGGCGGGTTGCGCCAGCTGGTGCGCAGTTCCAAGGTCGGCGCAGGTGTGCCATCCGAATGGCAGAAGTCCGTGGTGAACCGCGGCAGATTCGTCGCCGATGCGCCCCGCCAGCCGTAGATCGACTGGATGGGGTCGCCGACGGCGGTCAACGCGAGGTCGTCGTCGATTCCCCCGCCGAACAGCGACGACAAGGCGATCCGCTGGGCGTGGCCGGTGTCCTGGTACTCGTCGAGCAGCACCACCCGGTAACGCGCCCGCAGCTCCGCACCCACCTGCGGGAAGGCGGCAGCCAGGCGGGCCGCCGCGGACATCTGCATGCCGAAGTCCATGACGTTCTCGGCCCGCATCCTGGCGTGCAGTGCGTCGACCAACGGGACCAGTTCGGCACGCTCGGTCTGGGTGGCCAGCATCTTGAGCAGCGACTGGTTCGGCCCGCCGTCGCGTTGCCGCGGCCCGGCAGGGAGGGTGTGCACCAACCGCTCGAGTTCGAGGTGGGTGTCGCGGAGCTGACCGGTGTCGACGAGGTGTTCGGCGAGCTGCCCGGCCAGGCGCAACACCATCGCGGTCACCGCGGCAGGCGACTTCTCGGTGTCCAGCGGGCCCGGGTGCTCGCACACCACGCGATACGCCAGCTGCCACAGCTCGGTCTCGCTGATCAGCCGGGCCGAGGGCTCCACCGGCAGCAGCAGACCGTGCTCGCGCAGCAGGGTGCCCGCGAAGGCGTGATAGGTCGCCACCGTCGCCTGTTCGTCGGCGGCGTCGCCCCGGCCCCCGGGAATGAGGCCGGCACCGGCGAGCCGCGCCAGCCGGGTCCTGACCCGGCGCAGCAGTTGGCCCGACGCCTTGCGGGTGAAGGTCAGCCCGAGCACCTCGCTCGGACGGGCGTGGCCGTTGGCCACCAGCCACACCACCCGCGCAGCCATCGTCTCGGTCTTGCCCGCCCCCGCCCCCGCGATCACCACCAGTGGTCCCGGCGGCGCCTCGATGACCGCGGCCTGTTCCTCGGTCGGGGCGAAGATGCCGAGCGCATCGGCGAGTTCGACCGGACCGTAACGGGCGGTCATGCTCGTCCCCCGATCGCGGCCTGCGCCGGGCAGATCGCCCGCACCGGGCAGTGCGCACACCCGTCGTTGATGCGTGCGACGAACTCGGGCCCCTGCGTGGCGGCAGCGGCATCGCGCACGGACTCCCGCAGGGCGTCCCGACCCTCGGCGGTCATCGGGTCCTGGTCACGTTCGCATGCCCCGGTCGAACCGACCTTGCCGAGGTAGACGAGGCGGCCCCCGCCCGCCTGATCACCTTGCGGCAGAAGGCCTTCGGTGATGGCCAGCTGATAGGCCGCCAACTGGGCGTGCCGTTGGGCGTCGTCCTTGGTGACCGGGGTCTTGCCGGTCTTGACGTCGACCACGACCAGCCGGCCCTCGGCGTCGCGCTCCAACCGGTCGACCCGGCCGCGCACCCGCACCCCCGGCCGCAAGCCTTCGGCAGGCTCCACGATGCCGTCCACGTCGATCTCGGTACCGACCTCGGTGAACTCCCTGCGCGTCCCGGCCCGCCACTGCGCGAACGTCGACAGCATCGTGCGGTGGCGCTGCAACTCGTTGTCGGAGTGCCACTGCGAGTCGAAAGGCAGCTCCGCCCAATGCCGTTCGAGCTCGGCGATCATCTGCTCCTCGCCCATGGTGGGGTCGGCGACCAGCGCGTGGATCAAAGAACCCAGCGCCGAACGGACGTCGCGTCCGTCGGCACCGCCGTGGCGCTCCAGCAGCCAGCGCAGTGGGCAGTCGGTCAGCGTCTGCAGCCGCGACGGCGACAGCGTCACGACATGGCCCTCCCCCGACCACAACGGGTCGTCGGTGGACAACGGCGTCGTGCCGTACCACTGCTCGGGGTCGGCGCCGGGTACCCCTGCCACCGCCAGGCGCGCCAATTGTGCTGCCGCACAGGCACGCGACGCCTCGTCGACCGCCTCGGCCGGGGCGCACACCACCGCACGCAACCGTCCGACCAGCGCGGCGGGCGCCAACACCCGTGGCGCATGGACCGGGACGGGATCGGTCTCGGCGTCGCCGCCGGTGGCCAGGGCCGCGAGCTCGGCGCAGAACGGGGACGGCATCGCCGACTCGTCGCCCTCGTCACCGTCGACCGCCGTCACGACGACGTGCGCGCGGGCCCGCCCCAACGCCGCGACGAGCAGCCTGCGCTCCTCGGCGAGCAGCGGCGCCCTGGTCGACACCGACCGGGTCATCGGATCGGCGACGCCGTCGAGCACGTCGACCAGATGTTGCGTCGCGAGGATGCCACCGCGCGGAACGGTGTTGGGCCACAACCCCTCCTGCAGCCCGGCGATCACCACGACCTCCCATTCACGACCAAGCGCGGCATGCGCGCTCAGCACCGCGACGGACTCACCCGCCCGACGGTCATCCCTGTCGATCACGGGCAGCGCCATCGCGCGCACGTGATCCACCAACCCGGTCAACGACGCACCCGCGATACGTGTCACGTATTGCTCGGCGACGTCGAACAGCGCGGTCACCGCATCGAGGTCGCGGCCCGCCTGCACACCGCCCGATCCACCACGTTCGATCGCGGTCAGCCAGCGGCGTTGCAGGCCGCTCTGGTGCCACGCCTGCCACAGCGTGACGCGCGGATCCCGTTGGCGCGCTTCGCCACGGCTGGCCGCGTCGAGCACCGCGGCGACCCTGCGCAGCGGCCTGGCGAGTTGATCCGGCAGGTCGGGCAGGCCTCCTGGGATGCCTTGGAGCGATCCGACGAGAAGATCCGCGAACTCGCGCGGCGGCTGGCTTCCGTCGGCCCGACGCAGCGCGCGACGCAACTGCCGCAACGACACCGGGTCGACGCGGCCCATCGGCCCGGTCACCAGCGACGTCGCCCGGGCACCGTCGAGACCGTGGATGGTGGCGTCAAGCACCGTCAACAATGCGGCCACGGCCGGGTGTTCTGCCAGGGCGGTCGTCGAGGGCTGATCCACCGGCACCCCCGAGGCGGCCAGTGCGCGGGCCAGCGACGTTCCTGCGCGCGGCACCGACCGCACGATGACGGCCATCTCCGACCACGGCACGCCGTCGATCAGGTGTGCGCGGCGCAGCGCATCCGCGATCAGCGCGGACTCGGCGTGCGGCGACGCCGCGATCCGCACGCGGACCGAACCGCCCCGTGCCTCGTCACCGGTGATTTCACGGGCCGCGTCCGCACCGGAGAGCCGCCGCGCGAAGCCGGTCACCGCGCGCGCCACGGCGGGTGCGCAGCGGTGCGACTCCGTCAAGACGACGGAAGGCGCCGCGTCGTCGCGCAACAGTTCGGGATCGGCGCCGCGGTAACCGAATACGGCCTGGTTGGGATCCCCTGCGATGACGCTGAGCTCCGCGCCGGCGGCCAGCACCCGGACCAGCCGGGCGGCCTGCGGATCGAGGTGTTGGGCATCGTCGACCAGCAGCAGCTGAATGCGTGCCCGCTCGGCGGCCAGCAGGTCCTGGTCCATGGCGAATGCGTCCAATGCGGCACCGACGAGTTCGGCAGCGCCGAGTGCGGGCACGGTCGCTTGCGGCGCCGCCATGCCGACCGCCGAGCGCAGCAGCATCACCTGCTCGTAGACCTGGGCGAACCGCCCTGCGGCCACCCACTCGGGACGCTGGGCCCGCCGCCCGATGCGTTGCAGCTCAAGCGGATCCACTCCACGTTCGGCGCAGCGTGCCAGCAGGTCGCGCAGTTCGGTGGCGAACCCGACGGTCAGAAGTGCCGGCCGCAGCTGGGCCGGCCAGCGGACCGACGCATCGTCACCGTCCTCGAAGTCACCGGCCAGCAGCTCGCGGATGATGCCGTCCTGCTCGGCGCTGGTGATCAGCCGCGGCGGCGGATCCCCGTTGCGGCGGGCCGCCTGACCGAGCACCGCGAAGGCGTACGAGTGCACCGTCCTGACCAGTGGCTCGCGCACCGCCACCGGCCCTGACGTGCCGTCGCCCAGAAGCGCCGACGTGACCGCCGCCCTGGCCTGCATGCCCAGCCTTGCCGAACCGGTCAGCAGCAGAACGGATTCGGGATCGCAGCCCGCGGCGATTCGGCCAGCAGCGATCCGGGTCAACAGCTGCGACTTGCCCGTTCCTGGGCCGCCGAGCAGGCGCACGGTGCCGTGCAGACCAGGCTCGGTCAGCGCGGCGGGCGACAGGTCGACGTGCAAAGGGGGCATGACGACAGGACACCACGGGGGTCCGACAAATCAGCCCGACGCGCCTGCTGGCAGCATCGATGCCGTGGCATCCCATACCGACGCGCTGAACACCTACCGCTACGGCCCAGCCGGGCCGACCCAGATCCTGGCCATCCACGGGCTGACCGGACACGGCCGACGGTGGGAGCCACTGGCCAACCGGCACCTGCCCGAGTACTCGATCGCCGCGCCGGACCTGCTCGGCCACGGCCGATCGTCATGGGCCGCACCGTGGACCATCGACGCCAACGTGGCCGCCCTGGCGGCGGTGCTGGACGCCGATTCAGCGGGCCCGGTAACGGTGGTCGGACACTCGTTCGGCGGCGCGATCGCGCTGACCCTCGCGGCCACCCGGCCCGATCTGGTCGCGGCGCTGGTGCTGCTCGATCCCGCCGTTGGCCTGGACGGCGCCTGGATGCACGAGATCGCCGATTCGATGATGGAGTCGCCGGACTACACCGACCGTGACGAGGCTCGCAACGAGAAGGTCTCTGGCTCTTGGGCCGACGTCCCCGCGGCCGACGTCGACGCCGAACTCGACGAGCACCTCATCGCACTGCCGAACGGACGCGTCGGCTGGCGGATCGGCATCCCGGCGATGATGTCCTACTGGAGCGAACTCGCCCGACCATTCGCGTTACCGCGCGAGGGCACCCCCACCTCGTTGATCCGCGCCACCAGAACCGATCCGCCGTACGTCTCCGAAGAGATCGTCTCGGCGCTCGACGCACGGCTCGGTTCGGACTTCACTCTGCTCGACTTCGACTGCGATCACATGGTGGCCCAGTCCAAGCCTGCGGAGACCGCCGAAGTGATCCGCGGGCACGCGGGCTGACATGGCGCCCGTTACCGACGAGCAGGTCGAGAACGTGCGTGCCCTCGTCGCGTCGATACCTGCCGGCCGGGTGGCCACCTACGGCGACATCGCCGACGCGGCAGGACTTTCCAGTGCGCGAATCGTCGGGTGGATCATGCGCACCGACTCCTCGGACCTGCCGTGGCACCGGGTGCTCGGCGCGTCGGGCAGGCCCGCCGCCCACATTGCGACCCGGCAACTGGAACTGCTTCGCGCCGAAGGGGTGCTGGCCATCGACGGCCGGGTGCGCCTGGCCGAGGTGCGCCACGAGTTCTGAGCGCGGCTAGAGCACGAGTCGGACCAGCGCGGCCGTGCGCGCGAGTCCGGGGAACGCCGCCGCCGTCGACCGCGGGTGCAGTGCGTGGACGGCCAGCCGGAACATCAACGCGCGCAACAGCATCTGCGGCCACTCTGGCAGGGACGTCCACCGCTCGACAAGCCCGTCGTCGGCCTCGCCCCAGGCGAGCGCGTCGACGACGACCACCCCGGCCGCCCATGACGCGGGGCGCCAGTACGGCGTGATGTCGGTGATGCCCGGCGCGGTGGTGCCCGCGAACAGCACGGTGCCGTACAGGTCGCCGTGCACCAACTGGCTCGGGCCGCGCGTCGGCCTGCGCAGCGAGGCAAGCTGATTGATCAGCTCGATCGACCGCTGCCCGTCGGACGAACCGGGCGCCACCTGCGCGCCGGGCGGCAGCGCATGCAGTGGACGGTCCTCCCACGCCGCACGGTCGGCGGCGACGAACACGTCGACGTCGGACCACGGCACGGACGGCGGCTGGGTCAGGAAGCGCGGGCGTTCCAGGCGCGCTGTCGCCTCGTGCAGCCGCACGGCGGCCGACACGACCTCGTCGTGCCTCGGCTCGGGGGTGCCGGTGACGAAAGTGTCGGCGCGCCAACCGGCGACAACGTAGCGGCCGTCGGTGGAGCGCACGGGGCGGGCCAGCCGCACACCGTCGACGAAGAGCGTCTCACGGACCTTTGCCGACCACGCGGCGCGCGCGTGGTCGGCCACCATCGACAGCACGACTTCGCCGCAGCGCCAGCCGCCCTCCCAATTCGAACCGAGGGGCGCGGGCCGAAGCCCGGTGAGGCCGAACGCAGCCAGCACGTGATCAGGCGGCTGGTCGGCAGTCACACAGGTCAGACTAGGCGGTGCTCGGGCCAACCAGCCGTCAGTACATCACCATGTCGGGTTCGAGTTGCTTGCCCCACGCCACGATCCCGCCCTGCACGTGCTTCGCATCGGCGAAGCCGGCGTTCTTCACGATGGCCAGCACCTCGGCCGACCGCACACCCGTCTTGCAGTAGAACACCGGGGTGCGATCGACCTTCAACTTGGCCAACGCCTCACCGGTCTCGAACGCGGACTTCGGGATCAGCTCGGCGCCGTTGATGTGGTTGATGTCCCATTCGACGGGCTCGCGGACGTCGATCAGCGCCAACGGCTTGCCGGAGTCCAGCAGCTCACGAAGCTCGCGCGGAGTGATCGTCGAGTCCTTCGCAGCTTCTGTGGCCTCGTCCGAGACCACACCGCAGAACGCCTCGTAGTCGATCAGCTCGGTGATCTTCGGCGTCGCGGGGTCCTTGCGAATCTTGATGGTGCGGTAGGTCATGTCGAGCGCGTCGTAGACCATCAGTCGGCCAAGCAGCGGATCGCCGATGCCGGTGATCAGCTTGATGGCCTCGGTCCCCATCACCGACGCGATCGACGCACACAGGATGCCGAGCACGCCGCCCTCGGCGCACGAGGGCACCATCCCTGGCGGTGGTGGCTCGGGGTACAGGTCGCGATAGTTCAGGCCAAGACCGTCGGGGGCGTCCTCCCAGAACACCGACACCTGACCCTCGAACCGGTAGATCGAACCCCAGACGTAGGGCTTGCCCGCCAGCACCGCGGCGTCGTTGACCAGGTAGCGGGTCGCGAAGTTGTCGGTGCCGTCGAGGATCAGGTCGTACTGCTCGAACAGCTCGACGGCGTTCGACTCGTCCAGCCGGACCTCGTGCAGTCGCACCTCGACCAGCGGGTTGATCTCCAGGACCGAATCCCTGGCGCTCTGCGCCTTGGGCCGTCCGATGTCGGACTGGCCGTGAATGATCTGGCGCTGCAGGTTGGACTCGTCGACGACGTCGAAGTCGACGATGCCGATGGTGCCAACGCCCGCGGCGGCGAGGTACAGCAGGGCGGGCGATCCCAGGCCGCCTGCGCCGATCACCAGCACGCGAGCGTTCTTGAGCCGCTTCTGCCCGTCCACCCCGAGGTCGGGGATGATCAGGTGGCGGCTGTAGCGCGCAACCTCTTCGCGCGTCAGTTGAGCGGCTGGCTCGACCAGCGGTGGTAACGGCGACACAGGCAGGCTCCTCGACTCGAAATCCCGGGGTCCACGTCAATCACACCAGGCACAGTCATTCAACGGCAATCCCGGTGGGAACCTTCCCGCGGGCGAGCGTCAGGCCTAGGCCGGATTGCCTGACTCCTCGGGTTCGTCCCTCACCGTGCGCCGTCGTCAGGCGATGGGGTACGGCCAGGGGTTGAACCGGCATGACTTGCCGTCGGCCTGGACCGACTGCGGATCGAACCTCGCGTCGTCATCGTTGCTGATGGAGAAGGTCTGCTGCATCATCACCGGCGCCAGCGCGCCATTCTCGCCGCATGGTTCGTGACGCTGGTAGCCGATGGCGTGGCCAATTTCGTGGTTGATCTGGTACTGCCGGTAGGAGCCGATGTCACCCTGGAAGGGCACCGCCCCGCGCACCCAGCGCGCCTCGTTGAAGAACACCCGGGGCTGCACGTCGGGCCCGTAGGCCGGGTTGTAGCAGGACGTCTCGATCGGAATGTCGTAGCCGCAGCCTTCGCGCAGGGTTATCGGCGAGGTCAGCGACACCCGGAAGTCCGGCGCCCCGCTGTCGATCCTGGTGAACGCGAACTGCGGGTTGTGGGTCCAGCTCTTGGGATTGGCCAGGGTCTCACTGACCATCCGCGCGAACGCGTCGTCGCCGCCGAACGCCGTGGTGTCGACGCCGTCCTCCACCTCGACGGTGTAGGTGAACGACTTCGTCGTGCCCTCGCCGACCTTCGGGGACGTGCCGGGCACGATGTGCCACGTCTTGGCGCCCGCCTCGGTGAAGGGCCCGCCGTCGGGCAGGATGCCGGTCGGCAGGTTGGCGTCGAACTGGGTCATGCCCTTGGGCGGCGCACCGATGATCGCGGTGCTGGCCGGGTCGATCGTCGGCGGCCCCTGAACCGGTCCTGCGTCCTTGACCGGTTCGGTCGTGCCGATGCCGGTGATCGTCTGGTAGACGACGATCGCGGTGATGGCGATCAGCACCGGCAGGGCATAGGCGCGCCAGCCATAGGTCGATAGGAAGCGACCCAGCCAGGTCTGCTTGCGCCACTGCTGACGGTCGTCGCGATTGGACCGCGTCCGTCCCGAGTCGTCTGCAACCGGGTCGCGCTGCGCGCGCAGCGGCTCCCGCCGCTCGTTGTGCAGCACGGGTACGCGACTACCAGCCCTTTTCCCGTCGCTTCGCTCGCCCCAGTCCCTACTTTTCCCGTCGCTTCGCTCGCCCCAGTGACTCCCCGGGTCGTAGGTCACCGGACCAGAATGGCACAGTGCGCCGCCGGGGCGGTTCCGGCGCGCCACCCGACGGCGCACGGCCGCCAGATCACGCCCTCCCCCAACTATGGGTAGTAATGTCGTTCGGATGGTCGGCCGGTGCCGAAATCCCCTGCCCGGCACGCAGCACCGATCCAGATTGAGGACTGAATGAGCGAGCTCGCCAACGCCGGAAGGAGACGCGCGCAACCGGCGGCCGGTGACGGCTCGACGGCGCGGTCATCCGGCGGCAACCGGCGTGGCAACCGACTGCCCCGTGACGAACGTCGCGGGCAGCTGCTCATCGCTGCCAGCGAGGTCTTCGTCGAACGCGGCTACCACGCGGCCGGCATGGACGAGATCGCCGACCGCGCGGGCGTCAGTAAACCCGTTCTGTACCAACACTTCTCGTCCAAGCTCGAGTTGTACCTTGCGGTGCTCCAGCGCCACGTCGAGAACCTGGTGTCCGGCGTGCGGCAGGCACTGCGCACCACCACCGACAACCGCCAGCGGCTACGCGCCGCGGTCCAGGCGTTCTTCGACTTCATCGAGCACGACGGCCAGGGCTACCGCTTGATCTTCGAGAACGACTACGTCACCGAACCGCAGGTGTCGGCGCAGGTGAAGGTGGCCACCGAATCCTGTACCGACGCGGTGTTCGACCTGATCAGCCGCGACTCGGGACTCGAAGCGCATCGCGCCAGGATGATCGCGGTCGGCCTCGTCGCGGTCAGCGTGGACTGCGCGCGGTACTGGCTGAACAGCGATCGGCCGATCTCCAAGGACGCCGCGGTCGAGGGCACGGTGCAGTTCGCCTGGGGCGGACTGTCACACGTGCCGCTCACCCGCGGCTAGCGTTCAGCCCTTCTTGCCGGACTCCGCCAGGATGCCGAACCCGACCCGACGGCCGTCGGCAGCACCGATCTCGACATAGGCGATCTTCTTGGCCTGCACCAGGAAGAGCCTGCCCTTCTCGTCGGTGAGGCTCAGCACGCCCGAGTCCGTACCCAGCGCGTCGGTAACCAACTTCTGCACCTCATCGTGTGTCTGCGCGCTGCTGAAGACCAGCTCGCGCGGGCTGTCGGTAATACCGATCTTGACCTCCACGCTGGACCCTTTCCGTTGGTCGTGTTCTACCTCGAGAAGGCTAGTGGACGGCGGGGGCCCGTGACGCCACGGCCGCTTCGCGTTCCGCGAACACCGTTGAAGCGTATTGGGGGGCGTCTGAAACGTATTGGGGGGCGTCGCAACGTCACGGGAGGCGTCACGCGAACGAGGCCGGACCGTGACCTGGCACGCCGCGCGTGAACCTCACCCGTCACTTTTGCCCCGATAGCATCGATCACGTTCACCTCGCGAACAACCACCAAGCGATCCGGGAAAGTGTGATGAGCAGGCAGTATCCTCCGCATTCAACGTATTCGACACCTTCTGGGACGCGTCGTACCGACGACTCCGCAGAGCAGCACCCGGGCCACTCTCGCTACGGCGAATACGACTCGTACGGCGGCGGCTCATACGGCAGCTCACGGCGCTACAGCTCGCGCGCCGACCGCACGGGTTCGACCGAGACGGTGGTCCTCGACGACGTCGACGAGTCCGACGACGATCTCGACTACGACGCGGACTACGAGGATTACGACGACTACGCCGACCCGATCGATCGCCGCTGGGTCTGGGTCGCGGGCGTCGCAGGCGTCATCCTGCTCGTCGCGGTGATCTGCACCGTGGTCATCCTCGGTGGAGGTGACAGTGGCTCGGTGTCGAAGACCGTCAGCCCGCCCGCCGCCACCAGTCAGGCGCCGACGACCTCGGCCGCACCGCCCGTGGCCACGTCACGGGTACCCGTGCCACCCCCCGGGCCGTTGACCCCAGAAACGGTCACCACCGTCGCACCCGAACCGACGGCGAGCGCGGCACCCACACCGACCGCACCGGCCGTCGCCGCGCCGGACCCACGCACGATCACCTATCAGGTGACGGGCACCCGCCAGCTCATCGACATGATCACCGTGATCTACACCGACCAGCAGGGTGCACTGCAGACCGAGCTCAACGTGGCTCTGCCGTGGACGAAGACCGTGGTGCTGGACCCCGGTGTCAACCTCACCTCGGTGACGGCGACGAGCCTCATGGGTCAGCTGGACTGCTCGATCACCGATGCAGGGGGCGCGACGATCGCGGCGCAGGCCACCAACACGATGATCACCACCTGCACCAAGTAGCCTCTCGCTCGCCCCGGCAGCGAAATCGCTTACGCGAGGCCGAGTTCCCGCATGCGTGCATTGTGCGTGCGCTGCAACCGGTCGAAGAACTCGGTGAGCCTGAGCAGCCCCTCAGGGCTCGACACGACGAGGTCGACGAGTTCGTCATGGTCGGCGAGCACGAACTGCGCCTGAGTGATGGCCTCGCCAAGCAGGCGCCGCGACCACAAGGCCAGGCGGTGACGCTGCTTGTCGCTGGCCGTGACCGCGGCCTTCACCTCGGCGACGACGAACTGGGAGTGCCCGGTCTCGGACAGCACCGCCCGCACCACACTGGCCGCCTCTGCGGGCAGCGCGTCGGCGATCTCGAGATAGAAGTCGGCGGCCAGCGCGTCACCGACATAGGTCTTGACCAGCGCCTCCAGCCACGTGCTCGGGGTGGTCAGGCGGTGGTAGTTCTCCAGCGCGGACGCGTACCTGGTCATCGCGGGCACCACGTCGACACCCCGCTGGTCCAGCGCGTCCCGCAACATCTCGTAGTGGTACATCTCGGCCGCGGCCATGCTGGCCATGTTGATCCGGCCTGCCAGATTCGGCGCCATCCGCGCCTCGTCGGTGAGCCGGTAGAACGCCGCCACCTCGCCGTACGCCAGCAGCGCAAACAGCTCGGTCACGCCGGGGTGATCGATCGACACGCCCGGGGTCACGGGGTTCACCGTCTGGTCGGGCGGGGTCGAAGTCATGGCCCAACTGTAGACGCCGACCAGCGCGACGACGGCCCTGGAAAACCGGCCAGCTATCATGTATGGGGACGTGGCCGTCGGAAGTTTCTGGCCGCGACCGAAGAAATGTGCGTGCACGCAGTTGGCTCGCCTCCTCGAAGGCCAGGGCCCGGTGCTTTTCGTCAGACTCGTGCGCGCGTGAACATCCGCGAGGACTTACGAGGACTGACCCAGAAAGGTACGTCGCCAACGCATGACTTCACCTATTTCAGAACCACTTTCAGAATCCGCTGCAGAACCGACCACTGAAACCACGACATCCTTCGCCGAGCTCGGCGTGCGCGAGGAGATCGTCCGCGCACTCGCCGAAGGCGGCATCGAGCACACGTTCGCCATTCAGGAACTGACCCTGCCGCTGGCGCTCGCCGGCGACGATCTGATCGGCCAGGCCCGCACGGGCATGGGAAAGACCTTGGCATTCGGTGTGCCCTTGCTGCACCGGATCGTGACCGACACCGGTCGCCCCCTCAACGGCATGCCGCGCGCGCTGGTGGTCGTACCCACCCGTGAGCTGTGCCTCCAGGTCTACGACGACCTGGCCAACGCAGCCAAGTATTTGAGGGCGGACGTTGAAGGCCATGCCGACCGCAAGTTGTCGGTGACCTCCATCTACGGCGGCAGGCCCTACGAGCCGCAGATCGAAGCCCTCCAGAAGGGCGTCGACGTCGTCGTCGGCACCCCCGGCAGGCTCCTCGACCTGGCCCAGCAGGGCCACCTGCAGCTCGGCGGTCTGTCGGTGCTGGTGCTCGACGAGGCCGACGAGATGCTCGACCTGGGCTTCCTGCCCGACATCGAGCGGATTCTGCGGCAGATCCCCGACGAGCGGCAGGCGATGCTGTTCTCGGCGACGATGCCCGACCCGATCATCACGCTGGCCCGCACCTTCATGCAGCAGCCGACGCACATCCGCGCCGAGGCGCCGCACTCGTCGGCCACGCACGACACCACCAAGCAGTACGCCTACCGCGCGCATGCGCTGGACAAGGTGGAAATGGTGACGCGTGTTCTGCAGGCCCGTGACCGCGGCGCGACGATGATCTTCACCCGCACCAAGCGGACCGCGCAGAAGGTCTCCGACGAGCTCGCCGAACGTGGCTTCAAGGTCGGCGCCGTGCACGGCGATCTCGGCCAGGGCGCCAGGGAGAAGGCACTCAAGTCCTTCCGCACCGGTGACATCGACGTGCTGGTCGCCACCGACGTCGCCGCCCGCGGCATCGACATCGACGACATCACCCACGTGATCAACTACCAGAT
>Ga0137412_10001633_pt1 | contig 17506 bp, 16 predicted proteins | sample CZODoug2_1_16fun_FD_122160 | JGI IMG/M metagenome (GOLD analysis project Ga0137412, IMG submission 122160) | Vadose zone soil fungal communities from Angelo Coast Range Reserve, California, USA - CZODoug2_1_16fungal (Hybrid Assembly) | ecosystem: Environmental > Terrestrial > Soil > Vadose zone...
CGTTCGTGATAGGCCGCGATCACCACCGCCGTGTTTTCGTGGATGTGAATCTTGACGTCGGAGAGTTCAGCGAGATCGACGCGCAACGGCCGGGCGGTATAGCTGATGAAGCCGACCTTGCCGTAAGTGCTGCCGTCTTCCAAAGTGATGACGTAGTCCTCCGCGAGAAGCGCGGCCATAGCGACGCTTTGCCGCTGCTTATAGGCGTCCACCCACTTTAGTTCGAGGGTGCGAATGCTTTGCACGTCGGATTTTTCTTGTGCGAGGTTTGGAACGGCAAAGGATCCGAGCAGGCAGAGAATCAGAATCGAGAGTATTCGAGCGCGCATATATTTTTTGTGAAAATTGGCCTTTGACCGACGGAGTTTTGGGAAGTATACGACGATTCCTTTGTGGTTCGTGGAAATTGATGGTTGTGAGAAGTGAAAAGAGTGAAATTCAAATTCAACCCCACGGGTTGCGTGGCGAAGTGGGATAGACTGAGTTTGGATGTGAACGGAAGGGTGGCGATCGAAAAGAACTGCGCAGCAAAGCAAGAGCAAAGGCACGAATCTAAAGATTCGCCACTACAGGGGCGGGGCCGCGTTTTTGGCGTGGAAGGCATCTGATTGAAAATGGAGAGAGTGAGAGAGTTGAGGCGGATTTTTGTGATGATGCGAGTGGCGGCGATTTGCGTTGTGTTGGGCGGCGGAATTTTTGTGGGAGTGGCGCGAGGGCAGGAGAGTCAGGGGCCGCAGAAGCCGCCGGCGCCTGAACATGATGTACGGCGAGTGACGTCAACCGAGCCGACGGCAGAAGCGCCGCCGGATGTGCCGCAACCGTTGATCATCAAACATTTTGCGGAGAAGGAAGAGGAGTATGCGCGGGTGCGCGGGCGGTTTGGATACAAGAAAACGATCAAACTGACGGAGTATGGGGCGGACGGAAACCCGATGGGGGAATTTTCCGTGACGACGACGCCGATGGTGGCGAGCGACGGAAAAGTTTATGAACGCGTGCAAGCGGATGGAGTGTCAACGCTGCGAACGCTGAAGCTGTCGCCGGAGGACGTGAACGCGATATCGAGGATACCCGGGTATCCGCTGGCAGCGTCGCAGGTGGAAAAATACAAGATTACGTTTGCGGGGCGCGAGCTGGTGGACGAAGTGGATTGCTACATGTTCCAGGTGAAGCCGAAATATCTGGAGCGCGCGAACGCGCTGTTTGAAGGAATTGTCTGGGTGGACGCGAAGTATCTGGAGATTGTGAAGAGTTACGGAAAATTCGTGACGGATTTGGGCGATTTTCATTCGCCGGAGCTGCCATTTTCGAATTTCGAGACGTACCGGGAAAACGTGGAAGGGAAATACTGGTTTCCGAATTATGCGCGATCGGACGACCGGCTGCATTTTCAGGATGGCGATGTGCCGCTGCGCGTGGTGATCAAGTGGACGGCGTTTAAGCCGTTGACGGCGAGCAAGCCGCAGTGAAGGAAAATACTAGAGAACAAGAGAACGACTCAACACAGAGGGCACGGAGGACGGAGCACTGAGGTCACAGAGCGGAAAAGGGCCAACTCGGAAGTTGGCCCCTACAAAACGCTAGGCGAAGAGCGCAAGCGAAAATCGGAGTGCCTCGCTAGTAGAATTCTCTGAGAGCGTGAGGAAGCTCTTCGATGGATTCGAGGAGGGCGTCGGGCTTTGCTGCGCGGAGGCGTTTTTCGGTGGGGAACGGGCCGAGAACGGCGATGGCGGCGCGGACGCCGGCGCTGCGCGCCATTTGGAGATCTTCGGGGGCATCGCCGACGTAGACGGTGTCTTGCGCGCGGAGACGCATGCGGCGAAGCGCGAGTTTGAGCGGCGCGGGATGAGGCTTGCGCTGGGCCGTGTCTCCGCCGCAGACGCGGGCGGAGAAGGTGTGCCAGAGATTGAATGATTTTAGCTGGCGATGGACGCGGCCGCGATCGCCGCTGGTGACGAGGCCGAGGTCGTGGTGAGCGCCGAGGCGGGCGAGAATGCGGCGAGCGCCGGCGATGAGCCTTGGATTATGCTTGGCGTAATTCTCGCGCCAGATTTGGTCGGCGGCGGGCCATTTGTGTTTGGGAAGTTTGGCGGCGCGGTAGACGCGATACCAGTTTGGGGAATAGTGCTGTTCGAGTTCGGCGAGGCCCCAGGGAATGCCCATGGCGCGGAACATGGCGAGATAGGCGGCAGTGTCGGCGGCGTGGGAGTTGAGGAGTGTGCCGTCCCAATCGAAGAGGACGCCACGAAGGGCTAAGAGTTTTTCTGAAGGCATTTTTTCATCAGAGTGCCGCACCTTGCGGCGCTGGTTCTCTTCTTGTGCAAGTATACCCAGCCTTTACAGGCTGGGCTAAATCGTGTCGCGCCTCCGGCGCTCAGGCTCTCGGCGCGGCGAACGACGTGTGATTGGACAGTCGTCCGCAGCAGGGCGAAGCGTGAGAGGAACGCAGAGACGCGGAGAGCGCAGAGAAATCGCGGAGGAAAAAAAACAAAAAGGACGAAGGAAAAGAAAGAGGGGCGCCGAAGCGCCCCTCTTTTGGTGAATTGATTGTTGGCCGATCGAGTTGGATTAGAACTCGAAGCGGACGGACAGCTGCGCCTGGCGGGGATCGCCGACGCCGAGACGCAGGAAGCCGTTGAAATCGAACAGCTGCGGAGTCGACAGTGGGTTGACGTTGTTCTTGTTGTTGAAGGTGTTGAAGATTTCGATCTTCGGAGTAAGGACGTAGCGTTCGCCGAAGCGGAACGGACGAGCCACGCCGAAGTCGGCTGTGAAGAATGCATTGTCCTTGCGGAGGTGGTTGCGGCCACAATCGATCGCGGCACCTCCTCCGGTCGGGACCACGAAGCGCGAGATCGAATTTTGTTCGCTGCAAGGTGCGCCAGCACCGGTGCCGTTCACGTTGTCCGTGATCGGCTGGGCAGAATGGGCCTGCATACGAACGTTGGCGTCGAAACCCCAAGGAAGATTCGCCACGGTATAGAAATTGAACTTGTGGCGTTCGTCACGGTCCGAGTAGGAATATTCCGACGCGAGGTTGAAGAGATTCGCATAGCGGAAGGTGAACGGATCGCGCTCGTTGGAGTCGTCATCGTAGTCCTTCGAGTAGGTGTAGTTGGCATCGAAGAGGAAGCGGTGGCTCATGCGCTTGCGCATGCCGACCGTGACGCCGCGATAGAGTGATTTCGCTGAGCTGACCGTGTCTGTGATGTCACCAAGGTTGGGGAACGGATTGTGGACGCCGACATAGTTGACGGTATCCTGCCCAGAGGTCGGCAACGTAAAGCCTGTGCCAGCGTTGGGGTTAATGAAGCGCGTTAGGTGAACGCCCTTCGACATACTGAAGTCGGCGTAAATAGCGTAGTCGCCGATGAGTTGCTGCTCATAACCAACGTTGGTTGAATAGATGCGCGGATTGCCGTAATCCTTGCTGAACACCGTGACGCCCGCGCCCACGAGAGGCAGAGGTTGCGCCGTGACCGGCACCGTACCAGGAAACGTTGGAGGAGCGCCGCCAGCGCTGTTGCGGAAGCCACAAGCGGGGGGACCGCTGAGGCATGAACCCGCGACAATTTCCTGTTGCTGAACGCCGTTGGTGGTGATGGCGCCGACCTGGGTGAGCATGTTTTGGCGGGCATAGAACATGCCGTAGCTGGCGCGCAGAACTGACTTGCCTTTACCTGTAATGTCCCACGCGAAACCGACACGAGGCTGAAACTCTTTGTTCTGATTCGGGAGTTTGCCCGTGGATGGGAACGCCGGGTCGCTCAAGTATTGGCCGTAGGAAGTCTGCGCGGGAGGAACGACCGGGTCAGGAAAGCGCTGTGCATCCCAGCGCAGGCCGTAGTTTAGAGTTAAGTTCCGCGTAACCTTCCAGGTGTCCTGCCCGAACAGCGAAAAATCTTCGTTGGCGATGTCAGAGAAGCCGGAGGCATCGAGAGTTTGGGTGTTGACTGGCGGGGCGGTGGGACCATGTTGCAGATAAAGCAAAAGTGGTCCGCCAGTGATGGTCGCGCCGCCGCTGCATCCATTATTGAAATCGCCAAAAGTGCCATTGGAGCACTCGACAGTACCGGGGCCAAAGCCATTGCCGAGCGAGGCTGGCGATGCGTAGTGGAGGAAGCCGGTAACACTGTCGAATATATAGCGCCCGGCGAAGAATCCGCGGAAAACCTGGGAGTTGCGGGAGTGAATCCATTCGCCGCCGAACTTAAAGGTGTGCTTGCCCTTGATGAGGGAGAAGCTGTCGCGAATGTCGGTGCGCCAGAAAATTTCGTCGACAGCAGGTTCAAGGAAAAAAGGTTGGCCGAAGCGGAAGGTTGTTCCGAAGCCCATCGCGGTGTCGGGCACCGAGTTCTTGTCGGTGGCGTTGCGCGGACGATTTTCCCGAGAATACGTGAAATGCGCTTCGTTGAGCTTGTTGGACGAAATGGTGCTGTACCAGTTGCCGTTAGCAACTTGGATTTTGCCAGGGCCTTCAATGCCGTTGGCGGTTGAGCCGTAGGTCGGCACGTCGAAAGTCTGATTTGTGTTCTTCGACCAATCGTAGCTGTAGGACCCGAAGACTTGATTCTTGGAGTTGATGTTGTAGTCCACACGGCCGAATCCGGAACCGTTGCGAACTAGGTGATCGACCGGTTTGCTGTCGTCTTCATTGAAGCTGGTGTTCATGAAGTTCAGCAATACCTGGCGCTGGCAATCCGGGTTGGCTTCGATTTGCGTGTCGGTAATATTCGAATCGAAGACAGGGTTGGTGACACCACAAGCCGATGCGCCGAGAGTGGTGCTCAGGTTGCTGCGGGACAGGTTTTCACGGATGCCTTCGGTTGCGCCGAAGAAGAAGAGTTTGTCTTTTCTGATCGGGCCGCCGATGCTGCCGCCGAACTGATTACGGCGGAAGTTGTCGAGCGGTTTGCCGTCGGATGTCGCGGCGGTCAGGCTTTCATCGCGGAAATATTCGAAAGCGCTTCCGTGAATATTGTTGGTTCCAGATTTGGTAATGACGTTGATCTGGCTGCCGGCTGAGCGGCCGAATTCGGCGTTTGCGCCGCTGGCGATAATCTGAAATTCCTTGACGGCCTCAAGCGAAATATCGACCGCTGCGCGCTGGCCGCCGACCTGTTCACCGAAGAAACCGTTGTTGTAGTCACCGCCGTCGAGGCTGATGTTGTTGAAGATGCCGCGCTGGCCATTGATGTTGATTTCGTCGCCGTCGGGGCCCTGCGAGATGCTTACGCCCGGGGTCAGGGTGAGCAAGTCTTCAAATTTGCGACCGAGGACGGGAGTCGTTGCGATGGTGGCTTCATCCAAGGTGGCGGACGACTCGGTGGCGGTTGTCTCGATCACAGGAACGTCGGACACGATGATCTGCTGCGCAACCGAGGAGACTTTAACCGAGACAGGAATGGTGAGCACCTGGCCGACGGTGAGGTTGACGTTTTGCTGGACGATGGTGGTGAAGCCGGACTTGGCGATCGTGAGCGTGTAGGGACCGGGAGCGAGGTTCAGGAAAGCGAAATGGCCGTCGCCGTCGGTGGATTCGTTGCGGATGTAATTGGTATCGAGATTCTTTGCTTCGACGGAGGCGCCTGGAACGCTGCCTCCCTTTTCGTCCAGCACGTCACCCTGGACGGTGCCGGTCGTACTTTGCGCCTGACCCCAACTGGATGACGCAAAAAGCAAACACAGCGCCATAGAAATGACGCCTGACAGAAACTTTCTCATTTTTCCCCCAAAGACACATTCCCTGGCTTGGCGTGACCACACTTCACCCCGAAGATGGAACACACGCGTAAGCGGAAGGTGAAATTAGTGTGTCAAAGAGGCGAAGAAAGCACAAGTAGAGTGCCTGTGGAAACTTTTTTGAGCCGTGGGAAAGCAGCGTGCAGCGAGGTGCATTGAGGAACGAATGTTATCCGACGGTACGCTAAACGGAAGGGAAATAGGTTGGGACTTCATCGTCGCGGTCGAACTTGAGGTCGTCAAAGGAGGCGGCGATACCGAACCAGCCCGGCATGTTGGCGGACTCCACGCGGCGCACTTTTGCGACCGTGACGGCGACGACGTTGCCGCGACCGAGGGGGCGGCTGACGAGGATAATTTCCAATTCAATGGCGGAATTGAGTTCGATGCGTTTGGGACAAAGGAAAAAGACGCCAGTTGAGCTGATGTCGCGCGTGACAAGAGAGACGGGATATTTTTCAACCGCATTTTCCACGCTGCGCAACCGCAAAGGCAAATGCAACGAAGCGCGCGGATATTCACGCTGCTCATGAAACACGCCGAAAGCGTGAGTAGGGACACGCGCAAAGCGGCGGATGGAGATGGCGCTCGGAGAACGCAAGGGAACGATTCTCAGAGCAGGCGTTCGAATCGGAGCGGGAGCGACTGCAGGCAGAGAATTCGCGACTGCGCTCGTTTCCGCGTATTGCGGGAGCGAGGCTTCCGTTTCCGTATCAGGCAGAGCAATTCGATTTGCTTTCATCTCGACCCCAGAGATGCTTCGACGCGCTTCCGCGAAGGCGCCGCAAGAATTCACTCGATCTGGCCCAAATTCCCAAGGAAAAGAATGGATAGCCAAAATGCCACTAGAGTGAGCTGGCGTCAACCTGTGGAAATCGGGGGAAGTGTCCTATCTTCAAACACATAGTTTTAGTACCGGGGTGGTGGATGCGGGTTGTGAGAAGAGAGCGGACTCGTCGCCAATATGGTTCTTCGAATGGACTCGCAATGCTGTTACTTTCTGAGTTTTCGGCGTGACGAATGAATGCGGATAGAATCTAAACCTTTTGTCGCGCAAGGTTATTGTTGAACACATGCAGACGGACTCCAAATCTCGCTCCGGTACCCTGATCTTGGCTTTTTTGGCCGTTTACGTCGTCTGGGGGTCGACGTATCTAGCGATGCGGTTCGGAGTTGAGTCGTTTCCACCCTTGCTGCTGGCGGGGACACGATTTCTGACGACCGGCGTCATTCTCTATCCCTTCTTGCGTTGGAAAACGGGGATTAAGCCAACGGCCCAGCACTGGAAGACGGCTTCCATTACGGGCGTACTTTTGCTGTTCGTGGGCAACGGCGGAGTTTGCTGGGCGGAACAGACTGTGCCGTCAGGAGTTACGGCCTTGCTGGTGGCTATGGTGACTCTGTGGATGGTTCTGGTCGATTGGCTGCGGCCCGGAGGCTATCGGCCTTCCTCAAGGGTGTTCTTCGGCATCATTTTGGGCTTTGCCGGGCTCGCGCTGCTGGTTGGGCCGAGCCATCTTGGGTCGTCCGGGCGGATTGACCCCATTGGCGCGGGAGTTCTGGTGCTGGCGTCCCTCTCGTGGGCTTGTGGCTCGCTGTACTCCAAGCACGGCCCGTTGCCGGGGTCCGCGATGCTCAGCATGGCGATGCAGTGCCTCGCCGGAGGAGTCGCCCTCTGGATTGGCGGGTTCTTGACCGGGGAAGTCAGCCAGTTTCACGTTTCCGCCATCTCGATACGGTCCTGGCTCGCGGTGGCGTACTTGATCGTATTTGGCTCGGGGATCGGATTTACCGCGTACATTTACATTTTAAAGAACAGCACGGCAGCGCGCGTGGCGACGTATGCGTTCGTGAATCCGGTTGTGGCGCTCCTGCTGGGTTGGATGTTTGCGGGCGAGGCGTTAACGTTGCGCACGCTTGCGGCCGCTGCCGTGATTCTCGGGGCGGTCGTGCTGGTGATTACGGCGCCGCATCGCGTGCCCGCGCCGAAGATCGAGCCGGCGGCCTGTCCAAGCGAAGCGTAGCTGCGCCACGCACGAATTTTGACGACCTGCAACTTTCCACTTTGACGAGGCATTCCGGATAGAATCAGTTTTCGGCCCGCTGTATCTTTGGCTCGTTGAGAATGACCATGAACAAACCACAGCAAGTTGCACCAATTGATTCACGAGCGGCGGAACAGTATTGGAAGGCGACGGTGGCGCGGGATGCGCGTTCGGACGGCGTGTTTTTTCTTGGCGTGCGTTCGACGCGGATTTATTGCCGGCCGAGTTGCCCGGCGCGACGGCCGCTGCGCCGAAACGTGGAATTTTTCAGAACGCAGCGCGAAGCCGAGCAGCACGGATTTCGGGCGTGTTTGCGCTGCAAGCCGAATGAGATTTCGGCGGCTACGGCGCTGGTGCAGAAGACGGCGGGGTTGCTCGCGCAAAGCAGCGACGAGTCGCCGCGGCTAGGCGCCGTCGCGCGGCAACTGGGCACGTCGACCAGCCGGCTGCGGCGGGCGTTTGCACAAGTAACAGGTCTGTCACCGCGGGAGCTTGCAGAGGCATTGCGGCTGAATCGCTTTAAGAAACTTTTGCGGCAGGGCAGCAAGATCACGGACGCACTGTACGAAACGGGATACGGATCATCGAGCCGCGTCTATGAGCGCAGCAACGCGCAGCTCGGAATGACGCCGGCTACATATCAAAAGGGAGGCAAGGGAATGAAACTCGGATACACGATTGCAGATGCCAACTTAGGGAAAGTTCTGGTAGCGGCCACGGACCGGGGCGTGTCGGCGGTTTATCTTGGAGATTCCGAAGCGAAACTGCTGGGAGAACTCCGGGACGAGTACCCGAAGGCGGAGATCGCGCCGGCAAGAAGCGGACTCGAGAAGTGGGTGAAGGAGATCGTTTCGCGCACGGAAGGGAATCCGCCGCGGCAGGAATTGCCGCTGGACTTACTTGCCACGGCTTTTCAAAGGCGAGTGTGGCAGGAATTGCAGCGTATTCCGTTGGGCAAGACGCGGACGTACGCTCAAGTGGCGCGCGCGTTGGGACGGCCAAGCGCAAGCCGCGCCGTGGCACGGGCCTGCGCGACGAATCCGGTTTCCGTCGTGGTGCCGTGCCACCGCGTGATTCGTGGCGATGGCAATCTAGCAGGGTATCGTTGGGGACTTGAACGGAAACAACGGCTGCTGAAGACGGAGCATGCCGAGGCCGCGGAGGCGAACTAGCCGCGCGGCTTCACTTTTGTAGCGTTCTTCGGCCAGTCAGGTTTGAAGCGGGAGTCTTCAATTTTGAGGTTCTTCATCATTCCGGTGTAGTGAATGATGAAATAGTCCCCGGAGTTGGCTTCAAAAAACTTTTGTTGAATCGGCATCCACGAGCCGGTGTCTATCCACATCTGAATTTTGGTGATTTGCTCGCGGGTTTTCTCGGATTTCGGCGTCAGCTCGATAAGTATGGTTTTGCGGCCGTCGAGTTCCTGTTCGCCATTTACAGCGATCAAATAATTTTTCTTCAAGTGTTCGCCGCGAGTGTTGAATCCGAGTTCGAGATATTGATCGACCATTTCGCGATTCTTGCCGAGGTCGTAAATTTCCACGCGGTTCATTTTTGGATTGAAGATGTAGATCGCGTCGCCGGAGCGCAGCACTGTGCGCGCATCAGGCTTGGCGATCTGGATGCGCATTTTGTCGTCTTTGCGAACCCAGAGTTGTCCGATTTCCGTTGAAGTGTCCTTGACGACGTCGGTGTACTTAATTCGTTCGATATTTGCGGTGAGGCTGTGAAAGTCCAGCGCGGCATGATCCATCATGGTAAGGATGCTGTCGGGGGTCCACTTTGGTGAGCTTTGCGAGGATGCGGGGCCGGCCAAGATGGCCAGCAGCAAAACCGCGAAAAACATAGACATTTTCCTCATGAACGTCAAATTCAGGCCTCTATTGGCGATTCCGATTGTCTTAGCGCGAATAAACAGTATACCTAATGTTGGATGCGGGGGCCGTGAATACCGTTTCCAGTTGCGGAACGGCAGTTATAACGGCTAGTGGCGGACGGAAACTTGATAGGCGATTACAGTACCGTGCTCGTCGCGCTTAGCCTCGACTTTGAGTATTGAAAAGTGGCCGTTTTGCAGTTCCGGGAGCGCACGCTGCAACGCGCGGTGAAGTTCGTTCTGCAGTAGCGGCATGTGCTCGGGAGGCGCCAGGACGCGCGCGTCCACTTGATAGACACTTTCGTTTCCTGCGCTTGAGATCACCGCGATTTGCTCGGCCTTAGGCGGGACGGAAGATTCCGGTTGGTCACGCAGCCAGCGACGCGGCATGAAGAAAACAAAGACCAGAATTCCGATAACGGCGAGATCGTATTGCCACGAGCCGCGTTCGAATTGCCAAAAAAATATGCGCGAAAGAATTTGTCCGCTGCTGGGCATATCAGTCCGCCGGAATCCCGTCCACGATAACGCCGTCGCGCATGTGGACGACGCGATCGAAATAGGTGACCGCTTCGGGATTGTGGGTGATCATCACAATCGTTTGTCCGAGTTCTTTGTTCAACTGGCGCAGCATTTCCAACACTACATCGGAATTTTTTGTGTCGAGGTTGCCGGTCGGCTCATCGGCGAGGAGAATCTTTGGTTCGTTGATTATGGCGCGCGCGATGGCGACTCGTTGTTGTTCGCCGCCGGACATTTCGGATGGCTTGTGATTCAAGCGGCCTTCGAGGCCGAGCAGCTTGGTTACTACGTCGAAACGATGCGGGTCGAACCCGTCGCCGTGAATATATTGTGCGATGGCGATATTGCCTTTCGCCGTCATTGTTGGCAGAAGATTGAAGCGTTGAAAGACAAACCCGATTTTGCTGCGGCGGAGCTTGGTGCGTTCGCCGTCGGACATTGCGGCTAAATCGTTGCCGTCGACTAAAACTGTGCCGCGTGTCGCGGAGGCGAGGCCGCCGATCGTGTAGAGCAAGGTCGATTTGCCGCAGCCGGACGGACCCATCACCGCCACCGATTCTCCCGGTTGCACGGAAAAATTCACGCCGCGCAAGGCAGGCACTTCCACCTTGCCCGCGTGATAGAGCTTCCACAAATTTTCCGTTTTGAGTATCGGTTCCACGCTCTTCCTTACGAGCCCTTGTCCCGCGGCATGCGGCTGTTCTTCAAATTGCGCGCTTCGAATTGTAGCCGCGATTGCCATCTCTGCCTAGCTTGGTGCCTCCGCTTTCTTTTGGCGAACTAGTCAAACGTCAGCGCTTCGACGGCGTCCCTGCGGCTCGCCATCCACGCGGGATAGCTCGCGCCGAGAACGGCGCCGATCATGGCGATGATGCCTGCGCGCAAAACCCATTCCGGCGTAATCAAGATCGAAAGCGTTGGAAACGCTTTTACAAAACCTGCGCGAACGGCGTAACTCAGCCCAACGCCTGCTGCGATGCCTCCGAAGCAGAGCGCGACCGATTCCATTAAAATCGCTCGCACAATGAATGGGGACGTTGCGCCGAGAGACTTCAGAACACCGATGTCGCGCGTGCGCTCGACGACGGTTGTGTACATTGTGAGAAAAATTACAAGCAAGCCAATGCAGACCGCGAGCGCAATCATTGCGTTTACGAAGACGTTCAAGCCGGGGACGTTGGTCGAGGTCATCAGCGACAGATAATCCTTCAACGCGTGAATTTTGTAGTTCGGCAATAGTGACTGCATCTGGTTGATGACGTCTTCGGTATGCTCGGGACGCGTGCACTTCAGCAAGAAAACGGACGCTTTGTCGTGCGCGCCGCCGAGGTCTTGAAGCGTAAGAAGTGGAACGAAGAGGCGAGCGCCCTTTCCGTGTTCCACGATTCCCGCGACGTGCCAGTCGTGATTCAGGAGATTGAAAGTGTCTCCGACTTTTATGTGTTTCGCCTGGGCGGCGAGGTCGTCCACGAGCAAGTCGTCAGGGCCGTCCATGTCCTTGCCGGAAAGGAAGACGAAGCCGCCGGAAACAGCGTTGAAGCTATCGCGGTCAATACCGTAAACGAGGTCGATTCCGCCGGAAGAGCTGAACTGCAGAAAAACCGGCGAGACGGCTTGGACGTATTTCAACTCCCTCAAGCGATCGGCGATTTTGATTGGCATCGGCGACCCGCTGAAGGCGAGGAATACCTGGGCAGATGGCGACTGAAGCATGATGTCGGCGCCGATGCCTTCGACGCGCTTGGCGGTTTCCGTGAGGATGCCACTGGTAAGGCCGACGACCAGCACGACCAGTGCGACTTCCACGCCGATGGCCAATATTCCGATGATGGTGCGTATCGGGCGATGGAGCAAATTACGAAAAATCATTTCGCCCATCATGGCTTGGAGTCCTTGGGCGCGGCTGAGCCGTTTTCCTCGCCGACTTTTACAAGCTCGGAATTGGGCGGTTGGGCCAACTGAAAACGGTCAGCGGGCAAATCTTCGTTTAGTACAAGCTTGGTGATTTGCAATTCGATTCTGTAATCGTCGTGGGGCCGATCAATGCGAAGCTGGCGAGGAAACGAGGAAGTCGACGCTGCCGCAGGGTCGCCAACCGGCTGCCAATCCCAGTAGCGAATGTCGGAGAGCAGGGCGCCTTTGGGGCCATAGTTTTGCATGCGCGCTACGTCTAGGTCCGCGCGGTCAAACCAAATCTTGCGGCGGATTTCGGTTGTGTAGCCGCCGCGGAGGACGGTGAGCACGTAATAGCGTGCTGTTTCGTCGTTGAACTCTTCGATGAGGACCGCTTCACCCTTTACGATTTCCGGCCAGAGCAAGGCGTCGAAAAGATGTTGCGGGCGAAGATTTTCGAGAGGCTTGGCGCTATTCCGCTCCACAGCCACATCGCCAACGAGAAATTTATTTTTCGTGGGCAAGGAAACGCGGAACGTCGCGCCGTCGCTGGTCATGTCAAAGATGGTCTTCGAAATGACCGGCGCTTGCCCAATCATGCGAATGTTTGCGGGACGCGCCGCGAGCAAGAACGCTTTTACCTGGTGATACTCCTGAATCAGGCCGCTGTATTTGGAGCCGGCGGTCGGCTGCAACTCGACCGTCGCGTTCAAGCTTTTCGCGGCGCTTGCCTGCGCGTTGAATTTCTCGATCAACTCTTCGCGGCTCGCGTCCTTCGCGACGGGCATATCCCGCTTTGCAATGTGCACATCGTGCTTGATGCTGCCACCGCAGCCAGCAAACGCCGTCAGTGTCGCCAATGCCAGACATGTCCAAACACGTCGCATCAATAACTTACGCCCCTCCGAGCTTATAGAGTGCAAGCACACAGCCATCTTGGCTCCGGTCGATCCGGCCATTTTTCTAATGCGGCCGCGCGATATGCACATCAAACGGCTGCATCGCGGGGCGCACCCTGCGGATGGCTTCGCTGGGCCAGAGCGTCTCACTCAGAATCGTGAGCCAGCCATCTTCCAGTTCGCACACCACACAAAAAGTATAGCGCGTGTAGGCGGCCTGATAAGCGTCCAAACCCCGTTTGGAGAGGGCGCTCTCCAATTGCGTATCGGCGTTCAGAACGGCCTTGCCGGTGCGCAATCCGAAGGTTTCTCCTTCGAACCGCTCGATCAATTCGCGGACTTGCTCGTCGCTTGGTTGCGGCACGACGATGCAGCGGCCCGCCGCTTCTCGAAAAGCGATTTTGTGACTGGCGCAGAAATCACGGACGCGCTCGAGGTGGCTGAAGAAATCGAAAACAAACGCCTCTTGTGCCACGAGGGCAGGGAAGACGCCGGCCCAAATTGCGATGGCGTCCTTGCCTCGCACGGGTTCGCGGCTCTCGGTTTCGATGAGCTCCATGCCGATGGCTTTGACGCCAGGTCCGAGGTCCAGCGTTTCCACGTCGAGGGAATAGGGAGGAAGATCCAGCTCACTCATTCTTCGTCTTCAGCGTGGGGAAATTTTGCTTTGAACTCCGGCGACTTCTTGCGCACATCGAGCCAGTCGAAAAACGCGTCCGGCGTTTCCAGCCAGATGCGGAACCAGTTCGACATCTCCTCTTTTTCGGCGCGCTTTTGCGGTTCCACCTTACGATTGCGCGCGATCATCTCGGCACGGCGTTTGCCGAGGCGTGCGACATCGAGCACTCGCCCTGCGGCAGCCTTTTCTCCATGGACGTGGAAGCGCCGCCACAATTCATCGAGCCGCATCAGGCTCACTTCCGCATCACCAAGCGTCTTGAAGTGCAGCAGGTCTTCAAACTCATCTTCGAACTGATCTTCCACTTCTTCGAGCTGTGAAAGAGTGACCTTGAGGCCCGCCGTCTGTAGCACGTCAGCAATATAATCCGCGCCGGTCTTGGCTTCTTCGCCGTGCTCGGCGATCATTCGGCGCCGCAACTGGTCGATTTCGGCCGCAGTCCATTTTTCCGCGCCGATTTCGCGTGCCGTCTCCAGAATCAAGGCCTTCTTTGTCTTGTGATCTTCGGTCATGCGCCTTTAGCGTTTCTTTGTTTGCTGCTTCTTCTTCGCGCGTACTGGGGCCCGTTTTTTCGCCGGAGGTGCCGGAGGCGGGTCAGCCGGCAATCCTTGCAACAAACGATGATACCTGTTTACGTTCTTATTGTGCTCAGCCAAAGTGGCACCGAAGAAGTGGCCGCCCTGTGTGTTAGCGACGAAGTAGAGATAATCCGTTTGCGCGGGCGCAAGCGCGGCGCGGAGAGCGACTTCACCGGGATTACCGATCGGGCCCGGCGGCAGACCGCCGTGTTCATAGGTATTGTAGGGCGAATCGTAATGCAAATCCTTACCGGTGAGCGAGCCGTTGTATTTTCCCGCTTGTTCGAGTGCATAAATCACGGTCGGGTCGCACTGCAGCGGCATGCTTTTGTGGAGACGGTTTTCGAAGACGCCCGCCACGAGCGGCCGCTCATCGGGCTTCGGGGTTTCGCGTTCGACGAGCGACGCGAGGGTTACAGTGGAGAGCGTTGGCCGGCCGACGCCAGCTGGGGCGGGATCCGAAGCTGAAATCGAGCGCCACTGTTCGCGGAACTTTTGCACCATCGCAGCGGCCAAATCCGCCGCCACCGGATGCCGCGGCAACTGATATGTGGCAGGGAACAGAAAGCCCTCCAGCGTCTTCGCGTATGGCGCCAGATCTTTGATGCTTGAGGGGTCGTTGGCGACTCGCAGGAAGTCGTCGGCGGGCATGAATTTCGCGGCTTCCAGATTATGCGCGATGTCGAACATCGTTTCGCCTTCGCGCACCGTGAACGGCAATTGATAGACTTCGCCACGCGCCAGCTTCCAGAAAACGTCTTTGCCGGACATCGCGTGGTCGAAGAAATATTCTCCGGCTTCCGGAGAACGTCGCGGGATTTGCCGTGCGTACACTTCAAACGCGACAGCGCTGCGGATCACGCCGTTCTTTTCCAGGATGCGGCCTGCCGCGCGGCTCGACGCGCCGTGCGGAATCGTGACGAATACGCCCGCACTGCCGAACCCTTGGTAGGGCTTCTGGATGCCATACCAAATGTAAGCGCCCGCGCCGGCGGCTGCGAGCACAAGAATCAGCACTAAAGCGATGATTATTTTCATCTACGCCCGCTCCGGAACTTCTAGTTTTGCCAGATATTCGCGGAGAATGACCGCTGCGGCGACCGAATCCACCGTCGGCTTGTCGGCGGCTACCTTCTTTTTTTTGTCGGATTCGTCGTGATATTTCCTGCCGAATTCTTCTTCGAGCAGGCGTTCCGCTTCCCAACTTGTTAGTCGTTCGTCGACCATTTCCACTGGGACGCCGATCTGTTTTCGCGCGCGTTGCGCGAAGCGCTCCGCTTCGTCGGCCATTGCCCCACGGGTCCCGTCCAGGTTGAGCGGCAAGCCGACGACGATTTGTTTCACGCCCTGTTCGCGTGCCAATTCCCGCAGACGGCGCATATCTTCGTTGCGATTGATGCGTTCGAGGGTGGCAAGAGGACGTGCAAGCCTTGCTTCGGCCGTGGCAATCGCCAGCCCGATTCGCGCGCGGCCGTAGTCGATGCTCAGAATCGTCTTGCCCGTAGAGATAGCGGGCTCGTTAACCAGGTTTTTCGCAGAGTTCACACTTCTATTATAACGATTACGGCTTGCGGCCCCGCTCTCCGCTTTGCCATGCGTCCCAATAACCCAATACCTTCATTTGCTGGTCCAGGCCGGTTTCTTTGACCAGGACATCCAGTTCGGCGCGGGAAAGGCGCTTGCCGAGGGGCTCGGCGCGGTCGGCTATGCCCCATGCAGTCAGCGCCGCCAACGCCGTGTTGAGCTTCAATTCGCGGATGTCCACCTTGTCGTATGTATCGGAGGCGGCGTGATAGTTGACGAGATAGTTCGAAATTTCCTGATTTGCGACGAGGTTCGGCACACCCTCCAGGAGAAAGTCAAAATTGTCGGTGCCGAAGGAGGCGTCTGCGGTGTGATTTGTGGCGCCCCAGGAATCGAGCGGCTTTAAGACTTCCTTCACTCCAGCTTCGATGTCTTTTCTTCCGCCCAGAGAATAGCCGGTGACGCGTCCGCTGCCTGTGTCATAGACAATCACGACCCGCATTTTGTCCAACTCCGCGCGATGCGCCGTCACATAGCCGTAAGACCCGACCGTTCCTTGTTCTTCACCGCTAAATAGAATGAATCGAATTGTGCGCCGTGGGAGCAGTCCCGTGGCTTTTATCGCTCGAGCCGCTTCGATCACGAGCGCAGCATTACAGCCGTTATCGAGCGCGCCGGTTCCCAGTTCCCACGAGTCTAGATGGGCGGCGAGAATTACGACCTCGTCCGGCTTTTCCCGCCCGCGAATTTCACCGACGACATTTTCTTGCTCTATCGGCCCGCCAACTCTGTTCGGCATGCTGAACCGCGCACGAACCTGGCCGGGATGTGCCGCGACGGCTCGAGCAAGCCGCATCGCGTCTTCCCGCGCGACCACGGCCTGCGGAATCTTGTCAATTTGGCCGACGAGCGAATTCGTATGACGGTACATCAATAGCCGTTCGCGCGCGCTGGTCCAGAGAATTGCGCTCGCACCGCCTTGTACGGCACGCGCGATGATTGCGGGCGGTCGCAAATATTCGTCGAAGAGGTCTGCCCACGTCGAACCGATTTCCGAATGCGCGAGCAAAAGCGCGCCCCTGATGTTTCCCGCACGCGCAAATTCCTGTTCGCTGCCGCCGCCGATGTCGACAATCGGCGCTTCGATACCGCCAGCTGGAATTGCCGGCGACCACCCCGTGCTGACCACGTGTACCGGGAATTGCGCCGACTCGATCAACTCCAGCCGCGTGTCGTCCTCGCTCCAAGTCACTGGCAACGTGTATTTTTCCGTGTGAACATCCACGCCAGCCGCGCGGAATCCCGCCACTCCCCATTCGACGGCCTTGGCCATTTGTCGCGTGCCGGTCACGCGCCCGCCGACTTCATCCGTCAGCCGCCGCAAATTCTCCGCCATCGGCGAATCACCCAGCACCTGGGGCAGAATTTTTGCCGCAGCTTCCGCGCAGGACGAAAGCTCCGTCGCCGAACAGGCTGCTGCACCTTGCGGTGGCTGCATTTTGCTTAGCGGATCTTTCTTTTGGGGACCGAGTTGTGCCAGGCAGGAAATCGGCAAAACGGCAAAGAGGAGGCAGAGGCGTTTCCACATCGTTGAGTTCCTCTCCAAAAACAAACGGCACCTATAGTGTATTGTCCAAGACGCAATCTGCAACGCGTGCGACTTGCGCCATTTCCGCGACGTCGTGGACGCGGACGATGTGCGCGCCTCCGAGAATGCTGGCGGTTACGGTTGCGGCCGTGCCCCAGAT
>Ga0137412_10001634_pt1 | contig 17498 bp, 16 predicted proteins | sample CZODoug2_1_16fun_FD_122160 | JGI IMG/M metagenome (GOLD analysis project Ga0137412, IMG submission 122160) | Vadose zone soil fungal communities from Angelo Coast Range Reserve, California, USA - CZODoug2_1_16fungal (Hybrid Assembly) | ecosystem: Environmental > Terrestrial > Soil > Vadose zone...
GATCGCCAGGTGGGCTGCCAAGATCAATACGATCCCGCCGCGAGCGAAAGCGTATGGTCGGAAATGATCAAGTCGGATGCGGTCGGAGCAACATGGGGTCCAGGGGTGCGACGCGCGCCCCAGGTCACCACTTGGGGTTGGAACGCGGAAGTTGTGGCCAAGACACAGCTCCCGATGCTCATGGTCAGCGGCGAGCATGACAAGCAGGTACCGTCAGAGCGAGTGCGGGAGCTGTACGCGGACCTTGGGTCGCATCAAAAGGTATTCGTCGATCTTGCCTGTTCGTCGCATAACGCGACGTGGGAGAAGAACCACCTGCTGCTGTTTCGCGCGTCGCTCGAATGGCTGACGCGAGGCTCGGTCAACGGAAAGCAGGAAGGAATGCTACGCCTGGGATACGAGAACGCCAAAGAGTCCAAGTGACTGCCGCGACTTCTGACCAATCGTTACCATTGGGTTTGACGCGGGCTCTGGCCTGCACTAGTATCCCGGATCAAGAGGGAGGTACAAGATGAAAGCCGTCAATCGTTCGCGAATTTTGGTGGTCCTGAGTATTTTCCTGGGCGTGGTTGTTGCTTGCCCCCGCGCTGGGGCCCAATCGAAGACGACGCAGATCGTGCTCAAAGGCGCTCGCCTGATTGATGGAACGGGCCGGGCGGCCATCGAGAACTCCGTGCTGGTCATCGAAGGCGATCATATCGTTGCCGCCGGAAAGGTGGGAACCGTTTCCATTCCCAAGGACGCCGACGTGCGTGACGTTAGCGGAAAGACGGTTATGCCTACGCTTGTCAATCTGCATGGCCATCTGGGATTGTCTGTGAACGGCGCGGATTCCGCGGCCGGACACTACACGCAGGAAAACGTTGTCAAGCAGCTCAATAAATATCTCTCTTACGGCGTGGGAACCGTTGCATCTTTTGGGCAGGACGAAGATGCGATTTACAGTGTAAGAGACGCCCAGCACGCCGGAAGCATAAGTGGCGCGCGTCTGTTTACCGCGGGACATGGGTTCCTCGAATATACCGGTAAATCGAACCCCACCGACCAACGCTACCGCCCGCAAAATCCAGAGGAAGCCCGCGCGGATGTCCGCGAACTCGCGGCGCATCACCCCGACTACGTCAAAATGTGGGTGGACGACGGTTTGGGGCATGGCACCAAAATGCAGCCTGCCATCTATCAAGCCATCATCGACGAAGCTCATAAACAGCACATCCGCGTCTTCTCCCACGAATTTTACTTGGGCGACGCCAAAGCATTGCTTGCCGCGGGTGTCGACGGATTCGCCCATAGCATTCGTGACCAGCCCGTGGATGATGAAGTCATCAAGACGATGAAAGCGCGCGCCGTCTTCTTGATTCCCACCCTCGTCCGCGACGAATTGCTGTTCGCCTACGCCGACAACATAAAGTGGTTGAACGATCCGTTTTTCCTGGCGGGGCTCGAACCTGGAGCTCTGGCGATCATCCGAAGTCCGGAAACCGTGGAAAAAGGCCGCAAAGATCCGGATATCGCCAAATACAGAGCGGGACTCGTAATGGCCAAGAAAAATTTGAAGGCCCTGTCCGATGCCGGTGTCAAAATCGCGTTTGGCACCGATTCCGGAATCCCCACTCGCTTCCCGGGTTACTCCGAACATCGCGAGTTGCAACTGATGGTCGAAGCGGGCCTCACACCCATGCAGGCCATCGTCGCCGCAACGGGAACGAATGCAGAGATCTTGGGAGGCGCAAAACAATTTGGAACTTTACAGGCCGGCCGGCGGGCAGACTTCCTTGTGCTCGACGCGAACCCGCTGGACGATATTCACAATACCGAAAAGCTGTCTGCCGTGTGGCAAGCCGGCAAGGTAGTGCCGTCGGTTTCCGCGAAAGCGATGTCCGGAAACTAGCACTAACTTTCCGTTTGGAGGGCGTCTCTATGAGAAATGGGCTAGCGAAAAGTTTCCTAGGAATTGTTGGCTTTTTGCTCCTCTGTGTTCCACTCATTGCACATCATGGCGGCGCAGCGTTCGACACGACGAAAAAAATCTCCATGAAGGGAACAGTGGTCGAATGGTTCTGGGCCAATCCTCATTGCATTTTGAGGTTCGACGTCACGACTGATAAAGGCGAAGTCGAACATTGGCTTGCCGAGACCAGCAATCCGGCGGACATGATCAACAATGGTTGGACGAAACAGTCCGTGAAGCCTGGGGATCAAATTAGCGTCACTATAATGCCAGTCAAGAATGGCCGGCCGATCGGGCGTATCGTTGAGGCCGTGCTCCCCAATGGCCAAAAAGTAGGCAGCGGATTTGGCGCCGTGCCCCTCCCGGCAGGTACGCAAGGGGGAACACCTAGTGGCTCCACTGGCGAAACGAAATCCGGAAGTTATCCCAAGCCCTAAGGAGTCGCTCGGGCTGGTGAGTCTGGCGGATTGAGGTTAAGCGAAGGCCGGTTTCCATTCAATCCAACTGCGGAGTCTCTGAATTGAATCGAAACCCGGAATCTGCGAAAGGGACTTTGAAAATGCTACATCGCTCGACGGCTTTGAAGCTTGTCCTCGCAGTACTGACTTTCTCCGCCCTGGCGTTTGGCCAGACCGCCCGGGCTCAGCAGTCAGGAGCGGTGAACGATCAGAAGGCAGCCCCAGCCCGCGCTCCACGCCATGACATTTCTGGGACCTGGGAACCGGCAAACGGTCCGGGAGACGGAATCCAGGCGAATGGCGTGAAGGCTATGCCCAATGATGGGAACCCAGACCATCAGTTGCCTTACACTCAATTGGGCTTGGCAACGTTTAAGTCCCATCACGCGTTAATCGGAGCCGATCAAGTTCTCCCTGCGTTTTATAATGATCCCAGGGATAAGTGTGAGCCGATAGGCTTCCCTCGCGCGGATTTTTATAATTTGAGGCAGACGCAGATCCTTCAAAACGAATACAAGGTAGCGATCTTGTACGAATATGCGCAGACGTGGCGCATCATTTGGACGGATGGGCGAGAGCTTCCCAAGTTGGTGGATGGAGGCGTACAAGTGGGCAAGGAAATTCGAGAGCCACGGTTTTATGGGTACTCGGTGGGAAAGTGGGTGGACGATACCACGCTCGTCGTCCAGACGGTCGGGATGATGCCGGAAGACAGAGTCTGGCTCGATATTACTGGTCGTCCAGTCAGTGACGCTCTGCGCGTGGAGGAACAATTCCACCGCGTGGACCAGGACCACTTGGAGCTTACGGTGACGATTGACGACCCCAAGATGTATACCAAACCCTGGGTTGCCATGAACAAGTTCCCTATGAAGTTGCAAGACCCCCATACCGATGTCATGGAGATGTACTGCTCACCCTCTGAGATGGAGAAATACGACAAGTTAATCGGCAACCCCGCAAGCGGCGTAGACGAAAAGTAAGAGTCGAAGATCCGGGTCATCACTCTTGAGTTTCCAACAGCATTAGAAAAATTCTCGTGAGAAATGCGAACCGGCCTGCTGTCAATCCAAACGACAACATGGTGTAGCACAGGCTTCAGCCTGTGTGATTTTGGTTTGCGCTCAGGCCAGGGAAAACCACACAGGCTGAAGCCTGTGCTACCAAAACCCGCTTCACATCGAAATGCGGTACGACGCATCCGGCGAACTAATTAGAGAACAAACATCCATTACTCGTGAGTGATAAACGCAGGCTAAAAGATCGCCAACGGATTAATTGGCGATCCTGTCCCGCCCTCCACCGGCAGCGGCGCGAATGAGATCATGAATTCATAGCGCTTCATGCGCCTCGCCGTCTCGACCGCCTTTTCCAAATCCAGATTTTCGATGATACTCACGCCCATCCAGTTCAGCACCGCCTGGTGGACGGGATTCACCGGGATACCCTCCGCGGCGCCCCACCCAGGACGCGGATTCCAATCAATATTGAAGTCGTGCCCGACGAATGCAACATCACGCTCCTTGAGAAAGGGAACTACATCCGGATGATACCCGGCGACCATGCCGGGCGAAGGCCCCTTTTCCGCCCTTCTCTTCCAGCGGCCCACATAAAGCAAAATGACGTCGCCGGGTCCGGCTTTCACTCCGCCTTTCTTTTCCCAAGCTTCCAGATCCGCACGCGTAATCGGAGTACCTGGTTCAATCGAATCGACTCCCTTCAGTTGCGGGATATCGTAAAGGACGGCGCGGGTGACGACGCCGTCCTTCCAGGCCATGACGGAGCCTTTCTTGCACCCGGTTTCCGGCGAAATGTTCTCGGCCACCGCGTATCCGTTGAACATTTTGCCCTCGAAGAAAAAATGGCAGAAGGCATCCATGTGAGACACGCCCTGTCCGTGATAGCTCACCGAATAAGTATCGGTCGTGTTCGTTGCGGTGATGCCGTTCGTCGTGCGGTGGAAAACCGCGGCGGCGGGGACTTCCGCGTCCACTTGCTGCGGCTCGGGGTGCGCCAAGGAAACCACAATGCCGGACTTAACCAGCTTCGCCGCGCTCAAGCTTTTCGCCGGAGTGATCAGGTTCGATGCGCCGCGTTCGTCCTCCGCGCCCCACCGGCCCCAGTTTTTCAGTTCATTTCGCCATTTCAGATAGTCGGCCGGTGTAGCCGAGGAAGGACTTTGGGTCTGCCCTCGCGCCCGCTCGAATGAAATCGACAGTACACCAGACAAGAGCAGCCCAACCGCTAGCAATAGCCTGACGCCACGACTCATGGTGCCCTCCATTCAGAAATCGAGATTGGCTGACGCGCAAACACAAGCCAACCATATACACCCTTCTTAGGTCAGTTCAAACCGGAAATCCGGCGCAGAACGCCGTCAGCAAGGCGCGATGATTTTGGTGGCGCCGGCGTCCCGCCGGCGTCTTGCTCTTTCCTAGACCTCCCACGCCGCCGGTCCTTCCTGCGTCGCTACCCACTCGAACGATCTGATTTCTAGAGTCGATCAATCCTGCTATGATCCTGTCATTGTTCGTTTTTTCTAACGCTTTCATGAGTTGCATTTGGAGGTGCTCGGTGAAGAGCAAGCGATCCATTGCATTTTGTTTTGCTGCCGGTCTCCTGCTAGTTGCTATCCCGATCTCCGCGCACCATGGCACGTCGGGTTACGACATGGAAAAGGTGATCACTCTGAACGGCACCGTAACCAGTTTTAACTGGAGCAATCCTCATTGCCTGATTCATATCGATGTGAAGGACAGCAAAGGCGACATGAAGGACTGGATTCTTGAACTGGCCGCTCCGACGCTCATGACGCGTAACGGTTGGACGAAGGATTCACTCAAGCCTGGGGACGAAGTTGTCGCTGAGACTCATCCCGCCAAGAACGGCGCAACTACGGGCCTGAGCGGGGCTTCGACGTCTCTGCTGAAGTTCGTGGTCAACGGCCATGCGCTCCCTTTCCATTGAGGAACACGAGTCCGAATCTGGAAGGGAATTGAGTGATCCCGGGCGCGGAGCCCAGCCGACGACGTGAAACCAGACAAAAGGAGTGGTGAAAATGCTCTGTTACACAACGAGACTACTCATTATTCTGGCAGCGGCCTCGGTCTTCTCGTCTGTTTCGCATGCTCAGACCGTCGCGCCTACTCCATCGGCAAAGGAGCAAGCAGCACCCAAGGTCGCGCGCCTCCCGGATTTTTCGGGCTCTTGGGCGGTTGTGGGCGGCTCACCGAGTTGGGACCCATCCGACCCGCGCGGCGCAAAGCCAGATGAACTTCCGATGACGCCCTGGGCTTTGGAAAGATTTAAGGCTGCGAGGCCCCCGTTCGGTGCCAAAGCAACATTCGAAGCCGTCAACGATCCAGTCCAGAAATACTGCGATCCTCCCGGGATAACGCGCCTGTACGCGTACCCGTGGCAATTTGCGCTGATTCAAGCGCCCGGCGTTGTGTACATGCTCTACGAGTTCACCGGCTTATGGCGGCCCATATGGTTGGATCGAGAGCACCCGAAAAGTCCGGACTCCACTTGGATGGGCGATTCGATTGGCAGGTATGAAGGCGATACATTGGTCGTCGACACGATCGGCTTAAACGACAAAACGTGGATCGATCAAGTGGGCCATCCGCATAGCGACGCGCTGCACCTGATCGAACGCCTGCGGCGCGTGGACCAGGATACCCTCGAGGTTACTGTGACGTTCGACGACCCGAAGGCTTACACGAAACCATTTACAGGGCAGAGAGTGTTCAAACGGAGTTCCTCACCTATGGAAGTAACGCTCTGCTCGCTTTCGGAAATGCAAAGTTTTGACGACGAGGTGATGAAGTCCACAACCGTGATTCCGAAAAAATAAACCTACGCATATTTCCTCGCGGCCGCCAGACGCGAGCATGAGTACACTCGAGTGTCGGAGAAGCTTGGACCTCAGGGCAATGCGAGCGTGTTCATACGCTTCGGCACTTCCCCCACCTTGATTCGGGCCACTTCTTTCAGGGTCTTGGCATCAATTGCGGAGACCATTCTGAGCGCCGTATCGGCTACGTAGACCGTCTTGCTGTCGGGAGCAAAAGTGAGCCAGTCCGGTGTCGATCCGACGGTGGGATGTCCCGGCACGTCGAGCGTAGGAAGTTCCACGTGTCCCACCAATTTGATATCAGGCAGGGAATAAACGAAGACGGAATTTGCCAATACGCTATTGACCCACAGTGTCTTTCCGTCTGGAGCTACGCCGATGCCATGAGAAGGAGTGCCGAGGCGCCCCTCAATGGCTCCAAACCCGTTAGGTTCGTCGGGATGCTTGATTCTGGCGATCTCCTTGTGCGTTGCAAAATCCACCACTGCGAAGCCATGAACGTTGGAGAGCTGCACGAACATATTGCGGGTCGAGCCGTCCGGGTTGGCATCAAACGCCATGGGGCGCACACCCTGGTCGAACGCAATCTCCCAAGCGACTTGTTCGGTCTCGACATCGACAACGACCGCAAATTTACCTCTTACGGAGCCCGCCACCGCGAACCTGCCGTCGGGTGTCACATACACATTGTGCAGGGGCGCCTTCATCGGAATGCTTTTTGCCTTCTGCAAAGATGCCGTGTCGACTATATCCAGGGCGCCCGGCTTTTCAGCAATACAGATGAAAATCCGCCGCCCATCTTTTGTGACCGCAATATTGTTGGGTTTGCCGGAGAGAGGCACCGCTTTGATGATCTCTCCCGTTTCGCGATTCACGACATCGAGGACCGCTTCAGCCTCATTGCTGATGTAGACCCGTTTTCCGTCGGGTGAAAAATTAACCCCGTGCGGCACTTCGATGCCCTTGATGGTCTGCACGACTTTGTTCGTCGCCGAGTCGACGACATCAATAGTATTCCCGGCGCTATTCGTGACGTAGATTCGGGCTGTACTCGCAGACAAAGGAAGCGCAGCCAAGAAAGCCAACAGTAGCAACAAAGAAATCGAAACGCTGCAGTGCACTCGCACAGTGGTTAATCTCAACACGCACCTCCTGGTGCTCGATTGCAGCCGGATCGAATCTTGTAGGAAGCTGCTAATCAGATGAAGCCTGCCCAACTGTTGGCAGATTACCCCATCCAATATCATAATGCACCTCAATTTTCGGCAGAGGTATTGAATGTGGGTTTCAGTAGCGCTGGCACTCTTGCATGTGCAGTCCCTTTTATGGAGCGTGCGGTTGGGCGCACAGCGAAGAGTGGATGTGCTGCTGCCCGCTGCGCGCCTCACTCTTCATGTAGACGCTGGCCCGATCACGCTGTATCATGCGCATCTCAGGTGCGGGCCCTATGCGCCGTCCGCATAGCGCTGGTTTCCCGCTCGCCGCGCTGCTTTGGCGGACGAGCGGTGCGTCGGCGACTTGGAGCCTCCCTGAAATTCGGTGGAGTCCTGACCGGTCCCTTAGGTGAACGAGTATTTCTGGGAACGGAGTCGGTGTAAATTTCGAATGCCTGCTGCCTTCGCAGCGGGCGGAGGGAATGACCTAATGATGACACAACGTCACTTGAAAATCCTGGTCGTGGCGGCTGCGTTCGGTGTGATTGCCCTGTACACCGTGGCGAAGCCTGCCGGACTGACCAGAATGCAGGAAGCTTCCACCGATAAGTCTCCCCTGGATTTTCAAATCTATAAGAGCCGGGTCGAACCTATCTTTCTGAAGCAGAGGGGCGAACACGCCCGCTGTTACGCGTGTCACTCTCAAAATGAATCGTTCTTTCATCTTCAAAAATTGTTGCCCGGGCACACCACATGGACCGAAGAGCAATCCAAGCTCAACTTCGGGAGCGTCTCGAAGCTCGTCACTCCCGGTGATACGAGCGACAGCAAGTTTCTGCTGCATCCGCTCGCGCCCGAAGGAGGCGGCGACCCCTTCCACTCTGGCGGACGCCAATTTGAATCACAGAACGACCCGGACTGGCGGACCATTGCTGATTGGGTCCGCATGGCAAAACCCGTGTCTTAGTCGCTTGCCACCGATCTACGTCGCTTCGAGCGATGCTTCCGCGCAAGGAGTGCCTCATGAGAGCAAGGCAAATCGTCCCATTCACCATGATTTGTATTGCCGTCTGTTGGATAGCATTTGCAAACGCGCAAATGCCACAGCAGAAATCACCGGCCCGGATTTACAATACCGCCAAGCAGAAACTGAAAGAGGGCAAACAAATATTTGGCGCCACCGTCCTTTCTCCAGACCCCAATATGTACTGCGCCATGGCGAACGCCGGGTACGATTTCCTGTGGATCGAGATGCAGCACAGCCCCCTCACTTTCGAGGACGTAGCTAGAATGATTTGGGCCTGCCGGGGAGCCGCGGCGATGCCTTTCATTCGCGTGCCGGACGCGACGGAGAGCGACATCCAGAAGGCGACGGACCTTGGCGCTTTGGGAATTATTGTTCCCACGGTCGACACAGTGGAGAAGGCTCAGGCCGCGGTGAAGTGGGCCAAATATCCGCCCGAAGGCCGGCGCAGCCAGGGCAACGGCCAATACGGCCCGCTTTACGGGGCCGACTACCGCCAGACCGCCAATGACAACATGGTGGTGGTAATCATGATTGAGACGCCCATCGGCGTCGAGAATGCCGAAAAGATTGCTTCCATTCCCGGGATCGATGTGATCTTCGCCGCGAGCACTGACCTGGGTAACTTTTCCGGCCACCGGCAGGGCGAGAAGGAGTATGAATCCTTGGTCACGCGAATTCACGACGTGACGCTCGAGCACGGGATCAGGCTTGGGGGACCGCAAGCTTGGAAGGATCGCGCGGGATTCACTTTCTTCCAGGCTCCCGGCGAAACCGCGCTCCTCCAGCTTGGAGCGCAGGTGAACCTTTCGCGCGCCCCAGCCCAGACTGGCAGCGCAAAGCCGGGAGTGGCCCCAACTGAAGGGGCCGAGCCGCACTAGTTGCCCTGACATAATACAGAGTGTATTTACTAAAAATTATTATACATTTTAAGTGAATAGACGGTCGTGACGGAGGATGCGATGCGTCACAAGTCATCCCGAAGGTTGTGCGGGCTCTACTTGTTTACCCTGAATCCAGAAGGGGAGCCCGCCAGAATATTGGCTCTGGCATCGGTGGCATTCTGGCTCCTGGCGACCGTCGGTTGCAGCCATGCTCCTAAACAAGTCGACGACGCCGCTCTCCGGGCAGGGGATTCGGATGCCGCGAATTGGATCACCTATGGCCGCACGTACTCCGAACAGCGATTTAGCCCCCTCAAGCAGATCGACGAGCAGACCGTAAGCAAGCTGGGTCTCGCATGGTCCTTCGATTTAGGCACGCGGCGTGGGCTCGAAGCAACTTCACTTGTCAAAGACGGCGTGCTTTACACCACGAGCGCCTGGAGCCTCGTCTACGCGTTCGATGCGCGGACCGGTCAGCTTTTATGGATGTTCGATCCGCATGTCGCGAAAGATCATGCGAAGTTCGTGTGCTGCGATGTAGTCAATCGCGGCGTCGCGCTCTACCGCGGCCGCGTCTATGTCGGCGCGCTCGATGGCCGCCTGATCGCTCTCGATGCCAAGACGGGCGCGGTATTCTGGGAAGTGCAAACCACACCCAAAGACGGCCCGTATGCGATTACTGCCGCGCCTAGGATCGCGAAGGGACGCGTATTGATTGGAAACGCCGGGTCAGAGTACGCCGTGCGTGGCTACGTCTCGGCGTACGACGGGGAAACGGGCAACCTGATTTGGCGCACGTATACCGTGCCCGGCGACCCGTCGAAGCCGTTTGAATCCGAAGCCATGCGCCGCGCGGCGGCAACCTGGTCAGGTGAATGGTGGAAGGCCGGCGGTGGCGGAAGCGTGTGGGACGCGATGGTGTACGATCCAGAACTCGACTTCGTATACTTCGGTACCGGAAACGCATCGCCTTGGTACGACCGGCTGCGAGGCAAGGGCGATGATCTCTACGTCGCTTCCATCGTCGCGCTCCGAGCCGACAACGGCGAACAGGTCTGGCACTATCAGACAACGCCGGGAGACAATTGGGACTACGACGCGACGCAGCCGTTGATGCTGGCCACTCTTACCATCAACGGCCAGCAACGCCGTGTCGTGATGCAGGCGAACAAAAACGGATTTTTCTATGTCCTCGACCGGGAGAAAGGCGCGCTCATTTCGGCGCACCCCGTTACACCGATCAATTGGGCCACCGGCATCGATTCCTCCGGGCGGCCCATCGAGAACGATGCAGTCCGGCAGCTCAAGGACGCGAAAATCGTAATGCCTTCACCGGAGGGCGCCCACAATTGGCACCCCATGTCGTTCAATCCCACCACGGGATTGGTATACCTTGGGGTCCTGAATGACACAGCCGTTCACGCGGTGACCACCGACTTCAAGATCAACCTTCATGACCAAATCACCGGTGCTGACCGGTCCTACATTGGGCCGGTGCGTGACCAGTGGCTGAAGATGGTCTCCACCGGACGGCTCGTGGCCTGGGATCCAGTGGCCCAGCGGGAAGCGTGGCACGCGGATCTTCCTGACCCGAAGAGTGGGGGAACGCTCACCACCGCCGGCAACCTCGTTTTTCAAGGGCGCGCGGACGGAACCCTCGTCGCTTATCGCGCGACCGATGGCAAACAGCTATGGGAGTTCGACACTGGGATCGGCATCGCGGCCCCGCCTATGACTTACGAGGTAAACGGCAACCAGTACATCGCTGTTCTCGCCGGATGGGGCGGACCGATGGTCCTGAACAATCGGCCCGTCGGCAAGGGCAAAGTCGGACCAGGACTGCTCTTGTCGTTCGCACTGGGAGGCTCGGCGCCACTCACTCGTTTCGAGCGAAAAATTCTCCCGGTTCCAATGCCGACATTCCGTGTTGCGTCGACCGCGCCAGTGATTGAAAAGGGCCGCGTTCTGTTCGCCATGTATTGCGGCCGTTGCCATGGTGGAAACGTGGTGAGTGGCGGATCGGTGCCGGACTTGCGTTATGCCGAAGAGCCCACGCACCAGATGTTTGAGGAAATCGTGCGTGGCGGCGCACGCCGGGAGTTCGGCATGCCGTCATTCGCGGAGGACCTCACTTCAGAGCAAGTTCGATCCATCCATGCATACATTCTCGACCGCGCTCGTGAATCGGCCAAAGCAGACGCCGCGCGCCGGTAGCTCACTCTCCCCGATATACAGTCTCCAAAGAGCACCACTGGCAGCTGACGAGAGCAGTCTTTTCCCAACCAAGTCATTATCTTTCAACAAGATAAGCAATCACCGTGGCTGAGGTCACATCAAGGCTTTGTTCCCAGGACTGGAAGGTGCAAATTAAGGCAACATAAGGGTTTAAGGTCGAAATCAAGCGATCAGCCGGGCTCCGAGTCAAAATTCCACGATCTCCCTTTAGTTGTTAACTGTATTCGTTGCGTACAGTCGATTTGCCATATGGACAGTGGCGTCACCTCCTCATTTTCATGCGGCTGCAACTCGCTCATTCCAGAGATGTTGCCAGACCGGGGAAAGGTATGCCGCGTGCACTCTAAAGTGCAGAGAATCGCACAAGTAATGCAAGTGGAGACATGAAAATGTTCGAAGAGACTAACATCGGGATTCAGAGTTCCACCGAACCAAATCCCTTGGAACGACGCAGGCAGGCACGATCCCCATTCATGGGGACTGTTGAAGCCATGGAACAACAGATCCAAATTGACAGCCCTACCGATGTCGATCCCCATGAACGACGCAAGCACACACGATACCCATTCACTGTGACTGTGGAAGCCGTGGAAAGTAAGTCTCAGACGCGAATTCAGGGACGCACGAGCGATCTGAGCCGCGGGGGCTGCTATGTCGACACAATTAGTTCTTTTCCCGCAGGTTCAGTTGTGAAGATACGCCTCACCAAGGATGCACGCTCGTTCGAATCACAGGCACAGGTCGTTTACTCTTCGGTGGGTATGGGAATGGGCGTGAAATTCACGGCGGGCGATTCACAGCAACTTTCGACCTTGGAGAAATGGGTCGGAGAACTCAGCGGGAAACTGGTACCTGAACCAGAGTTACCACAGGCATCGGATCCGTCTTTCTCCCAGGCAAGCCCGGGAAACGTAGAATTTAAGGTTCTGAACGACCTCATAACGGAACTCACGATCCAAGGTGTACTGTCCGCCGAGAAGAGCAAAGCCATGCTTCAGAAATTAGATCGCGCCGGACACTTGAAGATTAATTCAGCCAAAGCCTGAATCTGGGCCAACTGAAGTGTTTCCGGTGTAATGTCAAAGGGAGCGAGCAACATGTTCGTCGAAACTGAAAAAATGGAATTGCTGCCAATCCGGAAGCCGCAACGCGTTCTCGTAAGAGTCCCATTATCCGTCTCGGGGAAAATGAACGACGAAATGCCGTTTGAAGAAGAAAGCTTCACCATTTCCGTCAACGCGGCTGGCGGACTCCTGCAGTTGCGGAAATTGGTTAGCAAAGGTCAACGCCTCCGCCTATTCCAGGCAAAGTCCAGGCAACAGGAGTTCTGCGTTGTCACCCACGTTGAGCCCATTGAGGACGGATTAACCTCCGTGAGAGTCCATTTCCTTGAGCCACATCCGGAGTTTTGGCATATTACATTTCCACCCGACGACTGGACACCGCGTCACCCCGATTCAAAATTTAACAGACGGTCCCAATTGCAAAATTCGGATGTCAGGGAGTGCGTGGGGGTTGGCAATTGTTAGTGATCGTCTGCATTGACCACGCGTGCGGTCGGGTCAGCAACGAGCGAAGCATTGCGCTGCTGTGTGTGAAGTGCACACGAAAGGAAGTTCGGATCAAATGATCGCTGCCATCCTATTCTGCGCCTCGATAGTCGCATTCGGCCAATTTGGGCTCTATTATTGGCGGGTGACCATTGCAAACACTGCCGGGCGGCAAATTTCGGATCGCCTGCGGGTGGCGGCAGGCATTTTGACTGCGTCGGTAGGTTCGCGCGACTTCCGGGCGATTCTGAGCGTGCACGATATGACTCCTGATCTAAGGGGGTCCGCTGGCACATACCTCGCAGTTCGAGCGTACTACTCAATTGTTGAGACGATCGGACGTCTGATTCCCGCGGTAACCGGCTGGGCTGAAGTCGAGATGGGCATGTGTTCCCGTTACGTCGCGGTCCTTGTAGATCAGCACTTGGACCACAACATGGCCTGCGCAACCCAGATGCGTGGGATCTAATTCAACCTTTCCAGAACATTATCACTTCTCCTAGTAAACCTCGCGAAGCCATTGCTGGTATCAAATCGCTCCAGGGAGGAATCACAGGAGGCCCATCATCCCTATCGAAGCAAAATTGCCTTTCCTCATCTAGTCGATAACTTCAAAGACACGCCACTTTGAATGACACCACTGCCGTTATCCAACCTGTTGCAAAATTGTGAATATCAAGCATAAAGATCCTGAACTCATGCGGAAAGAATTCAGAATGAAGCTTTCTTCAACTTTTGGGACGATTCGTCCGGGGTCCAAGCCGGACAACTGGCGTCGTATCGAGGGCCGTCAATGGTGGTTGTCCTTGACTGGCGTCCTTGTCTCTCTCCTATTGACACTGGGAATTGTGTCATTCGTGCTCCCGGCATTTATTCCGGGGCTGGGAGAATACTCGATTGATACCAGCCTGGCTGTGCATGGCCTCGTGGGTTTGGTCCTGTTGTTTGATCTCTACGTTATATTTCAGCAAGTTCAACTCTTCCGGGTTCGCAAACAGTCCGCGGAACGAGAGGAACTTTTCAGATTGATTACGGAAAATGCCGCAGACTTAATCGCTGTCGTGGATGGGAGCGGCAACCGGCTGTATAACAGCCCCTCCTATCAGAAATTCCTTGGCTACTCCCCGGAGGAACTAAGTCGGACCACGGGCTTTGAGCAAATTCACCCTGACGACCGGCAAAAAGTATTGGAGGCAGCCGCGGAAGCCAAGCGTTCAGGAGTGGGGCGTAGCGTCGAATATCGCATCCGCCACAAGGACGGACATTGGATTCCATTGGAATCAACTGCCAGCGTGGTGAGAAGCAGCAGCGGGCAAGTCGAGAAACTCGTAATTGTGAATCGAGACATTACCGAACGCAAAGATCTGGAGAAGCGGCTCCTTCTCTCTCATAAACTTGAGGCCATCGGAAGGCTATCGGGTGGGGTAGCCCACGATTTCAACAACCTATTGGGCGTGATCCTTGGTTATTGTGAGGAGCTGCAGAAACATATTCCACCAGAGGACCCGTACCGAGAGGCGGTCGACGAGATTCACAATGCTGGGAAGCGAGCGGCTTCCCTGACGCAGCAGCTTCTGGCCTTTAGCCGGAAACAAGTGCTGGAGCCCCAGGTCCTTGAACTGAACTCGATTGTAGGCGAGGCTGAGAAAATGTTGGGACGTTTGATTGGGGAAGACATCTCACTGGAAATTGTTCCGGGCCGGCAAATTGGGACGGTGAAAGCAGACAGAAGCCAGATCGAACGTGTGATCTTAAACCTCGCAGTCAATGCGCGAGACGCCATGCCGCAGGGCGGGAAGGTGACAATCGAAACCGCGGAGGTTGAGTTGGACGAAACAAGCCACACTCTTAATCGCTGCTCCGAACCGGGTCCTTACGTTATGCTGAAAGTGACCGATACGGGATGCGGCATGGACGCCGAATTACAATCCCACATATTTGAGCCGTTTTTTACTACCAAAGGGCAAGGCACTGGATTGGGACTTGCGACGGTCTATGGAGTGGTCAAGCAGAGCGGTGGCTACATTTCGGTCGACAGCGAGCCAGGCAAAGGAACCACGTTCAGGATTTACCTTCCTCGGGTATCAGAAGCCGCTGGAAAAATCCAAGAAATCGAGCCGTCAGGAAAGACGATCCCGGCACACAGAACTGTACTACTTGTCGAGGATGAACAAGCCCTTCGCAAGTTAACTCGCAAGATGCTTCTGGACATGGGTCTTACGGTTCTTGAAGCCAAGGATGGTTTCCAGGCAATCGAAATCGCAAACCAAAGAGAAACCCCCATCGATTTACTTTTGACGGATGTGATCATGCCTGGCATGAATGGGCGCGCTTTGGCTGAGACGCTGTCCCCCCAACGCCCGGAAATGAAAGTGCTCTACATGTCCGGCTATTCGGACGGGGTAATTGCCAAGCACGGCATCGTGGAAGCCGGAATATCAATTCTTCGCAAGCCCTTTACAAGAGAAGAACTGTTGCAGAGTGTAGAAGATGTCGCCATCGGCGTAGCAGGATAGGAGAGTTTCTTCGATGAGAGTAGAACAGCGCTTGCTGGACGCGAGGTCGATTTAGACATGATCCTCGTAGTCATCGACGACGACCCCGCGAACATTAAGTTCGTACGGTTCATTTTGGCAAACGAGGGTCTTGATATTCATGCCGCGTCCGACCCGCAGAGCGGTATGGAACTTATTTGCAAAACGCGCCCGCAAATCGTCCTTCTCGACCTCGTCATGCCAGGTGTGCAGGGCATGGAGGTCCTACAAAAGATTTTGGAATTCGATCCAGGCATCGATGTCATCTTGATGACAGGCTATTACTCGACGGAATCCGCAGTAGAGGCGATTCAAAAAGGAGCCGCAGATTATTTCCCCAAGCCGTTTTCCCCCGACAAGCTCCGGGAGAGAATCGGCCAGATTAAAGAGGATTCGAAACATCGCCAGCGCAGCTTGAAGCTGGAGAATGAACTTCTTGAGAATTTCGAATTCGATGGAATGATTGGCCGCAGCCCGCTCATGCTTGAGCTCATTTCGCAGATTCGCCGCATCGCACCACACTTCCGCAGTGTCCTGGTCACGGGGCCGACCGGGGTGGGTAAAGAACTGGTTGCCAAAGCTTTGCACCGCTTAAGTCCCGGGCAAAAGGGGAATTTTGTTGCCCTGAATTGCTCCTCGATCTCCGAGACATTGGCCGAGAGCGAATTGTTCGGCCATGTAAAAGGCGCCTTTACTGGTGCGCATCAGGATAAGGTCGGAGTTTTTGAGTACGCCGATGGCGGAACGGCCCTATTGGACGAAATCGGGGAAATGCCATTGCTGTTACAGGCCAAACTGCTGCGCGTCTTGCAGAACCAGGAGCTACAGCGAGTGGGTTCTCCGGTTATTCGCAAAGTAAACGTTCGCGTAGTCGCCGCCACGAACAAGGACCTTCCCGAAATGGTGAGACAAGGCAAGTTTCGAGAAGATCTCTATTTCCGCCTCTGTATGATCGAACTGAAAGTTCCATCGCTTGCGGAACGACGCGAAGACTTGCCCATGTTGCAGCGGTACTTCCTGAAAACCTTCGCAGCGCAATATAAGAAACCCTTGGCGGGTCTGACACGCCGTGCGCAGACTTTACTGGCGCGGTATTCGTGGCCGGGCAATGTTCGCGAGCTCGAAAATGTAATTGGACACGCCTGCATGATGACCGAATCCGACGTAATTGATATCCGCGAGCTGCCGGACCGTATCCAGAATCTCCGGCCAACCGAAGATGCGGAAAGTGAAGTGGAAATGTCGCTGGACCGGCTCGCACGCTTGCATGCTCACCGCGTTCTGGCTCACGTCAGCGGGAACAAGGTGCGCGCTGCCGAGATCTTGGGGATCAGCCGCACGTATCTCTATGAACTGCTCAAGAAAAACACACCGGATCAAGATCAACAGGATTCAGACACGAAGCAAGATGAGTCAAAACTCGTAGCGCCAAAGGCCCCGAGGGGTGGATGATCTCGATATCAACAGCCTGGTGTCAGGCGACGGGGTGGCTGACCAATACATGGCTCGGTCGACCTACCTAAGCAGGGGCTGTCCAAATCGCGGATTTGCTGTACGCAAGAAACACAGTTGGAGTGCGCTAAGGTCTAGTTTTCAGCCACCTGTTAATCCTACGGCCCTTTCGATAATCCTCTAACTCCTTATTGCATTGATACTTATAGGCGTGGTGCCACAAACAATGCCCTAGCCGATACGCATGGTACGCGGCGTGCATTTAGGTCTGAAGTGCTTCGTAAAGTCGCCTGCGGCGAGGAGAGTCCATGCAGAACAATAAGGAGTCGGGCGGACTTCACCGCGATGAGCCCAATCGGGATAGTTGCCGTCCGGACGATGTTACGATCAGCAAGAATGC
>Ga0137412_10001635_pt1 | contig 17497 bp, 12 predicted proteins | sample CZODoug2_1_16fun_FD_122160 | JGI IMG/M metagenome (GOLD analysis project Ga0137412, IMG submission 122160) | Vadose zone soil fungal communities from Angelo Coast Range Reserve, California, USA - CZODoug2_1_16fungal (Hybrid Assembly) | ecosystem: Environmental > Terrestrial > Soil > Vadose zone...
CGGAATTCCGGAAGTGATCGCGATGCCGGCGCAGCAAGAATTGATCGGTCATCCCGGCGATGTAGTCGCACACGGCAACATGCCGCGGCTCGGCGCGTACCAACTCCTCATGTGATTCGGGCATAGAGCCGGGCGCATGCAAATAGTAGTGAAAAAGTTCTTCCAAGGCGCGGACCGAGCGTCTGCGATCCTGCGTAATAACTGCATGGTCGTAGACATGCGCAACAAGAAAGCGCTTGAGCTGAGTATTGCGCGCCGCAAATTCCTCGCTGAATCCTGCCAGCCGTTTTGGCGCTCTGCGAATATCATCCACGTTTGCCGCACCGGAGAGCTGCACGCGGCGCATCGTCGTCTCGATCAAGTCAGTGACCAGAAGGTCCAAAACCTTCTTAAGCGCCTCATTAAATTTCAATTTTTCCTTAGCGGAAGGATGCACGGCGTGAACATCCTGGTAAGCCTCGCCAAACATCGGAACTGTTTCGCAAAGCGCCCCCAGATCCAGGATATTCGCCTCGAGTGCATCATCAATGTCAGCGGTGTTGTAGGCAATTTCGTCGACACAGTCGATCAGTTGCGCTTCGAGTGGCGGTTGCAAGTCCAACAGGTAGTCGGCGAGTTGAGGAAGCTCGGCCGCCGAATATTGACGCGAATGTTTAATGATGCCCTCGCGCACCTCGAACGTCAGATTCAAGCCGGGAAAATCCAGATAACGCTGCTCGAATTTCTCCACAATGCGCAGCGCGTGCAGGTTGTGGTTGAACGAGCCTCCGTATGGTCGCATCAACGCATCCAGCGCGCGTTCGCCCGAATGACCAAACGGGGGATGGCCGATATCGTGAACCAGCCCTAGCGCCTCCGCCAGTTCGGAATTCAGGCCCAGCGCGGTGGCAACCGTGCGCGCTATCTGGGTCACTTCCAATGTGTGGGTCAGACGATTGCGAAAATGATCGGAAAAACGCGTGGTGAATACTTGCGTCTTGGCTTCCAGCCGGCGAAAAGCCCGCGAATGGATGATGCGGTCGCGATCTCGCGCATATTCACTGCGATAGGGATGCGGCGGTTCGGGATAACGCCGCCCGCGGGATTGCTCTGCGCGCATAGCCCAAGGCGCTAGTGCCGACGATTCTGTAATGGGCTGCTCCGGTCTTCCTGTTGGTTAGTAGCTAAGATTTCGGCGCGAGCAAATCCAATCCGCGGTCGGCCTGCTCGGAAATGGCGGTATCCGGAAATTCTTTTTTAACCTGCTGATATACGTTCGCGGCTTCCTTCGGATTGTTTTGCCGAAGGACATTGGCGAGTTCCAACAGAGCCACCGGCCGTGGAACGAATACGGAATGCTTGTCCGCCAACTCGCGGAGAATCTTCGCGGCCTCGTCGGGCTTGCCGGTGCGCGAATAGATCACGCCCACCTGATATTGCGCCATGCTGGCCAGCTCTTTGTCGCCGCCGGATGCCAATTTTTTCAAGTCCTCGAGCGCCTGGTTCTGGCGGTCCAGGTCTTCCAAGCAAAGCGCGGCGTAATAGCGAGCCTGTTTTCCCGGCAATGTGCCGGGATATTTGTTGGCGACGGCATTGAATTTGTTCAACGCGTCGTTGGAGCGCGCCGCCTCATCCTTATACGATACTTCGCTCGCATCCTGAGGCTCCGGCGTGCTGCCGGCAATGCGGCCGCTGTAAGCCTTCATGGCGACGTTGAGGTCTGCGGTGGCCGTGGCAGTCTGCCGGTCGTGATAGACGGTCCAAGAGCCGTACCCAATCGCGGCAACCAGAGCCACCACCAGGACGGCGAGCGTGAATTGCTTATGCAGGTAAAACGCTTCGGCGCCGTGCTCGATGGCGTCGTGAATCTTGTCCTGCTTGAGTTCCCTGCGCGAAATATGCTCAGACACTGCAGACTCCCGTGCTTAGGTTTGTAATCTGCAATCGTAGCACAACCCGCCGGAACAGCGCCGCGAATGCGGCTCGCCGATAGTGGCGAACTTCCCAGTGCCGGACAGCCGCCAAGAGCCTCGGATCTCGTCATTCGCTATTCGTTGGCGCAGACCAGACATCGTTGGGAAAGAGCGGGTGCGTCAATTATGAGACCAGTTTGAAATTCACCATGATGGTTGTATCGACTTCGATGGGAGCGCCATCAAGCAGCGTTGGCCGATAGCGCCACTTGCTGACAGCTTCGACGGCCGCACGCGTAAGTTCAGGATCGATCTGGCCGTTCATGACCCGCAGAGACAGCGGATTGCCCTCCATCCCGATGATGGCATGCAAGATTACCGTACCCTGGATGCCTGCGGTTTTCGCTGCTGTAGGATAGAGCGGCTGCACCTTATTCAGAAGTTTTGGAGCCTGTATGTCGCCGCCGAGGCGAATCCGTGCCGGTTTTCCCGCCCCTTCTGCGGGCAGGGGCTTAGCTGTTCCTTTCGCCACAACGTCCACTTCTTCCATAACAGAGCCTACCTTCAACGTGATGTTCTGAGAGGATTCTCTGCTGAACTCAAGGAGGATTTGCGGCGCCTTGTATTCCTCAAATCCCGGCTTCACCGCTTTCATCTCATACTCGCCAGCAGATAAACCCACGAAGTTGAAATTCCCTTGGGCGTCTGACGTCGTCATCGCGATTATGTTGGTCTTGTGGTTGGTCATAATGACCGTCGCGTTGGGGACAGGAGCAGCGCTTGGATCGAAGACAGTTCCAGTGAATTTTCCTGATAGGCTTTGCGCCGGAAGACGCAGAGCGACGAACGGGAGCAGCAAGAAAAGGGCACAAAGAACGGTGAGCAACTTGGCTCTTGGCGCCAAGCGCCTACGATTCACAGATGGATTCAACATGGAGGCGAATCTCCTTTCAAGATTGGAAATGCGTGCAATGGCCAGCGCAGGGGACCAGGCATGACTGGAGTTTTTAAGAGTCCGGGCAAGATCGAGCAATTGATTCGCATATTCAGAAGGATCGATTCCGCAATTCAAGACGGAATCATCGCACGCGTATTCGCTCTCTTGCCGCAGGCGCCCGGCGGCCAGCCAAGCAAAGGGATGGAACCAGTAAAAGGCCCGCGCCAGCTCGGCACACATCTGGAAGAGCCAGTCGCCGCGGGCGATATGGGCAAGCTCATGACAAATTACAATTCGCCTACGGTCTTGCGGCCACTCACGAGCGATTGCTGGAAGTATGATCACGGGCCGAAAAATCCCCCAAGTGAGCGGCATGGCCGGGTGATTGCCGCACAGCAATACCCGCACCGGACGCGCGATTTTGAAAAACTTAGAAATCTCCAAAACAGCGCGCATCCAATGCTCTTCGAGCAGTGGCTTTGAGTGTGCGGATACCCATGCAAGCCGCGCGATACCTCCTACGAGCCTCAGTGAAACGATTAAGAAGCCGACGGCCCAGATAAAAAGTGCCAGCGTGCCTGCTTTGCCCAACAGCGGAGGAGCCGCAGCCGCGTCGATCATCATCGAACGCAGCGAGTGGGAACTGGGACCGGGCGCCATTCCATGCGAAGCCAGAAGGGCGGTGGCATTCCGCAGCGTGGCCGAGGGCCATGCGGGAAGCAGCAGGGTAAGCAAAGGCAAGGTGAGTGAGCCGAGAATTCCCGAGGACCACACCAAATGCCGGAAAGCAGCGGATCGGCGACGCGCAGCAGTCGCAATAATCCATGCGAAACCGAGTAAGCAGGTTATTTTCACAGAGCACGCGATTAACAGCGCGAGCGACAGTTCGGAGCTGCGGAGTACATTCATGGTCAGCTCTCCTTTGCGTCTTTTGTGATGAGCCGGGCCAGGCGGTCCAATTCTTCCTGGGAGATTCGGGAGACCTCGCCACCGAGCAGCGCGGCGACGACCTTTTCCGCAGAGCCCTCAAAAAACGTTTCGACGAGGTGGCGTAAAGCGGAACGTCGTGCAATGTGGCGCGGCACCGTCGGAACATAGATAAACCGCAGGCCGTGCTCTTCGTGCTGCACGTGCCCTTTGTCTTCAAGTACCCGCAACTGGGCGCGGACGGTTGAATAGTTTGGTTTGCCTGTGAGCCTGCCAAGCACGTCAGCAACTGTTGCCCGCTCTAATTTATAGAGGACGTCCATAATCTGACGTTCGCGACGCGAAAGAGTGTTGGGCTTGGGTTTTTTCATGGGCTCGTGCTATTTTTGTAGCACTGATGCTAGAAAAATAGCACTTCACGTCCAGTAGGTCAAGCTACTTTTGTTGCTTTGGCCCGTCGCGATAGGGGGCCATAAAATCCTTATATAGCTCCGAAGGCGGTGAGGTCATCTATACTTCGAGCAAGGCATGAAATATGGCCACGGCTGCGCCAGTCACGATACCGACCGAGCCAATTGGCAGTATCCCGAGGCCCGTTAATCTCATCGAAAGAATCGCAAAGGGCGACAGCGAAGATCCTTGCCTGGACCCTCTCTATGAAGATGCGATTCGAGAGACCATTGAACAGTTTGAGGCGACAGGCTCTCCGGTGGTTACCGACGGCGAACAGAGGAAGTATCACAATTTCTGCACGTACTGCGTGCATGGCCTGCCCAATACGGCTCCGGACGGCTTCATTATCCCGTTCAGGGACGGTCATACGCGTCGCCTGTCGCGGCTCACAAGTGGCCCTTTCCGTTACAGGCGGTACGCCGACGGTTACCTGGATGTTGCCATGCGCTACGCGCACGTGCCGGTCAAGCAGGCGGTGATATCGCCTTCGGCCCTGAGTCTGATGTACCCGGCCGAGAGCATCCCAAATTATTCGCGCGAGCAATTCATCGACGATTTGCTGAATGAGCACGAAACCGAGATACGGCGCTGCCTGAAAAAAGGCGCCCATAAAGTTCAGGTGGACTTCACCGAAGGACGGCTGGCCGTGAAGATCGATCCCTCCGGGAACCTCCTCAACAGCTTCATTGACCTAAACAATCTGGCGCTATCGCGGTTCTCAGCGGAAGAGCGCAGGAGGATAGGAGTCCATACGTGCCCGGGGAATGATTTCGATTCGACGCACAGCGCGGATGTCGATTACGCAGAGTTGCTGCCAAGCTTGTTTGAGCTGAAGGCCTGCAATTTTTACATCGCGATGGCGGGCGAGCGGGACCGCGGCCACGCTTTGAAAATCATTCAGAAATACCGGAAATCGGACCAGCGCGTTTTCGTGGGGGTTACTGCTCCAGCCGATCCCCGCATTGAGACCGCGGAAGAAGTGCGGGACATGGTACTCGAAGCCGCTGACTACATACCAGTTGAGCACCTTGGTACGACTGACGACTGCGGATTCTCTCCTTTTTGCGATGACACTTCCACGAGCCGCGAGACTGCTTTTGCCAAGATCCGCGCGCGCGTGCTGGGCACGAAACTCGCCGAGAAACTGATCGGAAGTGAATTGTGACCACCAAGAGCGACGAGAACGAACTACTGCGATCGGTTGCCTTGCAGAATGCAAGCAGCATTCTGGCCGCGCGCCGGCGAGCCGAACGGCGAAACGAGGCGTACCTGGCGGAAGCTCAAAGGCTCAGCCATTCGGGGAGTTTCGGGTGGAAGCCGTCCACGGATGAGATCATTTGGTCAGAGGAAACCTTTCGAATCTTCGAGTACGACCGCACCACGACACCGAGCGTGGAACTTATTCTTCAACGGGTCCATCCGGAAGACCTGGCCTCAGTGAAACAGATCATTGAGCGCGCGTCGCAGGACGGAAAAGATTTTGAGCATGAATTTCGTTTGGTGACGGCGGATGGTGGGGTCAAGCACGTCAATGTTGTGGCTCATGCCCTGAATGCCGAATCGGACGGCATCGAGTTTGTCGGAGCGGTAATGGACGTCAGCGACCGTAAGCGTGCGGAAGAAGCGTTGCGGCGGAGCGAGGCTTACCTGACCGAAGCGCAGAGGCTCACGCATACGGGAAGCTGGGTGTGGCGGGTGGCGGGAAGAGAAGCCTCGCATCTCTCCGAGGAATGGTATCGGATCTATGGCGTCGATCCCGAGGAGGGCATGCCGAGTTGGGAAGAACGGTTGCGCCGCGTTCATCCGCAGGATCGAGCTACGTGGCAAGGGACAATCGATCGAGCAATCCGTGAAAAGTCCGATTACGAAGTGGAATTCCGAATCCTTCTTCCGGACGGCACGGTCAAATACATCCACACGGTAGGGCATCCTGTTTTTAACGCATCCGGGGATCTAACGGAATTCGTGGGTAGCGCGACGGATATCACCGAGCGCAAACGAGCGGAGGTGTTGCTGGCCGGGGAGAAACGGCTTCTCGAGATGATAGCCAAGGGCGATTCTCGCGAGCAGATCCTCGAGGGCGCATGTCTGCTCGTCGAAGAACTGGCCAGTGGTTCTCTGTGTTCGATCCTTTTGTTGGACGCGAGTGCCAAGTGCCTTCGGCACGGCGCAGCGCCCAGCCTGCCAAGAGCCTACACAGAGGCAATCGACGGTATCGTAATCGGCCCGACTGTGGGTTCGTGCGGGACAGCCGCGTACAAGGCAGAGCCGGTGATCGTCTCGGACATCGCCACGGATCCGCTGTGGGCCGATTTCCGCAACCTGGCCTTGGCGCATGAACTGCGAGCGTGCTGGTCCGTGCCGATACTCTCCTCGGTCGGCAGCGTGCTGGGGACTTTCGCAACCTACTATCGTCAACCGCGTAATCCTGGTCCGCAGGAGCGCAATATCATCGAGCGGGTCACGCATCTCGGGAGTATCGCCATCGAGCGCAAGCAGGCCGAAGAAACGCTACGGCGAAGCGAGAGTTACTTAGCGGAAGCGCAGGGGTTGACGGGGACCGGGAGTTGGGCGTGGAACGTTGCCAACAGACGTAGTGTCTACTGGTCGCAGGAAAATTACCGTTTGTTTGGCTTCGATCCGGAAGGAGGTGTACCGTCCGACGACGCGTTTTACCAGCGCGTTCATCCAGAGGATCGAGATAGGGTGCGCCGAAACGTGTTTGTTGAAAACCCCAATGAGGGCTCGCACTTCGACGTGGATTTCCGAATTGTTCTTCCAGGGGGAGCAATTAAGTACGTTCGCACGACAGGCCATCCCGTTCGCAATTCGTCCGGCGATCTCCTCGAATACGTTGGCACGTCGATCGACGTCACCGAACGCAAGCGGGCGGAGGAAGAGCGCGAGAGATTGCGCCAGGCGCAAGCGGATCTCGCGCGGGTCAATCGGGTGACTACCATGGGAGAGCTGACCGCCTCTCTGGCGCACGAGGTGAATCAACCGATTGCCGCGGCCTTAACCAACGCCAATACTTGTTTACGCTGGCTCACGCGCGATGTCCCCAATTTGGAAGAGGCGCGCGCCGCGGCAATGAGAATCGTTAAGGACCAAACGCGTGCGGCGGACATTGTCAGTCGCATACGGCTGGGCTTTAAGAAAGGAATTCACCAACAGGAGTTGGTTGACGTAAACGAGATCATTCGAGAGATGATCGTCCTGCTGCGTGGCGAGACAACACGATATTCGATAGCAGTCCGGACGGAACTGGCCGCCGATCTTCCCCAGATCCTGGGAGATCGAGTGGAACTGCAGCAGGTGCTGATGAACCTGATGATGAATGGCATCGACGCGATGAAGGAGGTGGATGGGCCACGGGAACTCGCTATCAAGTCGCAGCGAGCGGAAAAAGAGGGACTTATGATGTCTGTCACTGATACCGGCGTGGGCCTGCCCCCGCAGCAGGAGGAGCAGATCTTTCACGCGTTCTTCACCACCAAACCTCATGGCACCGGCATGGGACTCCGCATCAGCCGCTCCATTGTGGAGTCGCACGGCGGGCGCTTGTGGGCTGCCGGTAACACTCCCCGCGGCGCAAGTTTTTATTTCACGCTACCCGCCAAAGCCGATGCAGATGATTGACAGTCCGTGGTGGCGGCGATGCCGCAACCCCTGCAGTAAACCTATGCTCCGCTACGACGTTGGCGTGCAAAGCTATATGTTTGCAGCCGCTGCGATGCCGCCGCATTACGCAGAGCGTACCCGGCAGTCCTGATGCTCCTCGCTCTAAGGCTTCTGCTGTATGATGGTTTCCTTCGGAAGGCTGGTTGCGGAAGCCAGCTCTGACGCGATCCAGGCGAGGCAAGCCATGGCGCAGTGGGACGCCCCCATCCCCGATGTTACTCCCGCTGATTCTGCGCTACGGTCTCGAAGTTCCTCGGTAGTCGCATGCAGGTTATCCCGTTTTCGGAGATGAAGCTGAGAGGTAAGCGCGATGGCCAACGAGATGCGCAAGACCGGTGTCGAGGTCGTCGGCGACATGCCCTGGGGAACTCACTTTTGTCTCTTCTATGAAACGAAAGCAGATCTCCTGGAAACAACTGTCTCTTACTGCAAAGCTGGATTAGAGAGCCAGGAGTTTTGCCTGTGGGTGGTTGCCGAACCCCTTGGTGTGGAAGACGCAACGCGCGCATTGAAACAAGCTGTACCAAACTTCGATCAATACTTCGCTGATCGCAGCATTGAGATTGTTGGGGCTCGCGACTGGTATTTGCAGGATGGCACCTTTGATCTAAACCGAGTCATTGCGGGTTGGAATGAGAAACTAGCGCACGCAGCGGCCAGAGGTTACGCCGGCGTAAGAGTTACTGGAGATACGGCTTGGCTCGAAAAGAAGGACTGGAAAGATTTCTGCGAATACGAAGAATCGCTGAACCATGCGGTCGCGGGTCAGCGTTTGGCGGTGCTATGCACTTACCCGCTTGCTGGGTGCGGTGCCTCTGAAATCCTGGATGTGGTGCGGACCCATCAGTTTGCGGTAACAAAGCGGCGTGGGAGTTGGGATGTTATCGAGACGGCCGGGCACAAACAAGCTAAGGCTGAAATCAACCGGCTGAATGAGGAGCTTGAGCAACGGGTCGTAGAACGGACCAGCCAACTGACGTCGGTTAATGACGAACTGACAAGAGAGGTACTGCAACGCAAACGCGCCGAGGAGGCCCTGCTTCGCAGCGAAGCCTATTTAGCGGAAGCGCAGAGAGTAAGTCACACGGGCAGTTTCGGCTGGAGCGTTTCCAGCGGAAATATCGTGTGGTCAGAGGAAACGTTTCGAATCTTTGAATACGACCGAGCCTTCAAACCTACCGTGGACGGCGTACTGCAGCGAACCCATCCGGAGGACAGGGCTTTCCTCCAAGAAAGACTTGATCAAGCAGCACGGGATAGGAACGCCTTCGATTTTGAACATCGGTTGCTGATGCCAGACGGCTCGTGTAAGTACGTTCGAGTTGTCGGTCGTCCTTCAACCAACGATGAATCGGGCGACTTTGAATTCGTGGGTGCGGTGACCGATGTCACCGAGAGCAAGCGAGTGGAAGAATCGCTGCGCCGGAGCGAGGGCTACCTGGCGGAAGCGCAGAGGCTCACCCATACGGGCAGTTGGGCATGCAATATGGCCACGCGAGAAATGCGTTACTCATCGGAGGAGCATTCCCGCCTGTATGGCTTCGATCCGGAGAAGGGGCTGCCTTCCTTCGAAGAAATCGTACAGCGGATGCACCCAGAAGATCGAGGTCGAGTCGCTGAAATCGCCGAGAGAGCAGCCTGCACGGGAAAGGATTTCGAGGCACTCTTCCGAATCGTTGTTCCACAAGGCATGACGAGATACGTGCATGGGTTTGGCCATCCTGTTTTCAACGCGTCCGGCACGCCCGGCGAATTCGTGGGTATCTTGATGGACGTCACCGAACGCAGGCTGGCAGAGGCGCTGCGTGACGGAGAGAGCCGTATTTTGGAGATGCTAGCGCGGGATGCTCCGCTGACGGAAATACTGGAGCAACTGGTGCGTGTTGTGGAGGCCCAATTTGCCGGCTTGCTCTGCTCTGTCCTGCTCCTTGATGAGGATGGGCAGCACGTGCGCCACGGCGCCGCTCCGAGTCTTCCCGAGGCCTACACCAAAGCCATCGACGGTCTTCCGATCGGACCGAAGGCAGGATCATGTGGTACAGCGATGTACCGCAGAGAACCGGTTGTCGTCACCGACATTCTCCAGGATCCACTCTGGGAACCGTACCGCACCGTGGTCGAGCCCTATGGGCTGCGCGCCTGTTGGTCCACTCCCATACTCGCGCATTCGGGTAAAGTGCTGGGTTCGTTTGCCATGTATTATCGCGAACCGCGCAGTCCCAGCCCGGCTGAGACGCGCGCTTTGGAAATGGCCACCCACCTGGCCGGCATCGCGATTGAACGCAAGCTCACGCACGAACAGCTACAACGAAGTGAGGCTTATCTGGCCGAGGCGCAGAGGTTGAGCCACACCGGAAGCTGGGCTTTTGATACGCGAGGGCCTGTCTACTGGTCCGAGGAAAATTTCCGAATTTGGGGCTTCGATCCGCAGCAGGGTCTTCCGAACCGGGAATCAGTCTTGCAACGTATCCATCCCGAGGATCGCGGCGGGGTGATCGAACACGTCCAGAAGGCAGTGCGCGAAGGAGGAGACTACGTTATCGAGTTCAGAATCGTGCTCCCCGGAGGAACAGTCAAACACATTCAAGGGCTAGGTCATCCAGTCTTCAGCGCAAGCGGGGAGCTTACTGAAGTCGTCGGTACGCAGCTCGACGTGACAGAACGCAAACGCGCCGAAGAGGAGCGCGAGAGATTGCGGCAGGTCCAGGCGGATCTCGCGCACATAAATAGGGTGACCACCATGGGAGAACTGACTGCCTCCCTGGCGCACGAGATCAAACAGCCGATTGCGGCGGCGGTTACCAATGCCAAAACGTGCTTGCGGTGGCTTGGACGCGATGAGCCCGATGTGGCAGAGGCACGCGAAGCGGCGTCGAGGCTCGTCAAAGACGCGATGCGCGCGGCCGACATCATTAGCAAAGTCAGCTTGCTATTCAAGAAGGACGTGCTGCAGCGTGAACTGGTAGACGTCAGCGAACTCGCTCGAGAAATGATTGTGATGCTGCGCAGCGAGGCGAACCGCTACTCGATCTCGATTCGCACCGAACTTGCCGAGGATCTTCCCAAGGTCATCGCGGACCGCGTTCAACTGCAGCAGGTCTTCATGAACCTCATGCTGAACGGCATAGAGGCCATGAAGGAAATGGGGAGCGGGAGTGAACTCGTCATCAAGTCAGAAATTGGCGACGGCCAACTGCTAATCTCGGTCAGCGATACGGGTGTGGGATTGCCTGGCGAGCAAGCGGACCAGATCTTCCGGGCATTCTTTACGACCAAGGACAACGGCACTGGTATGGGGCTGCCCATCAGTCGCTCGATCGTTGAGTCGCATGGCGGTCGTTTGTGGGTCACCGACAACGGCGGCCGAGGCGTAACATTTCACTTCACACTCCCCAAAACCGTTGCGGCGCACGCGTAACCTTTCGGAAGCGACTAAAGCCGGCTCTCGATTACCCGGTAGGCCAGGTCCGGTAACGCTTGCAGCGAACCTGTACTCCCGTACGGCTAGTCGCTGTCCGTGCAAACCTATATGTTCAGAGCATGAAGGCGGTTTGCAGCCACTGCGGTACCGAGCACCTGCTGAAGGATGCGGAAGTTGCCGCGCATGCCAAGGTGCAATTTCATTGCTCGAAATGCCGGCAGAGCACGGTAGTGGAAATCGAGCTGCGGCCAGACCGGACCATGGTGATTTCGCCGCTGCCTTCTTTTGCACGCAGTAATGCCAACCGATCCAACCTGAATCTCGTACCCGAAGAGGATGGGCTGAAGCTGCCGCCGGCGAAGGCGGCGATTCTGACGGTTGTCTCCGGGCCCGCGAAGGGTGCGGTGCACAATTTGAGAAAGCCGAGGGTGATTCTGGGACGTGAAGGCGCGGGCATCGTCTTGAACGATCAGGAAATTTCGCGCCATCATTGCCTGCTGGAAGTGCACGACAATTACGCCAACCTGAAGGACCTGGACTCCACCAACGGCACGTTCTTTGAAGAAGAACGGGTGCGCGCCGCGATGCTGCAAGATGGGGCGGAGTTCCGCATCGGCAACAGCGTTATCCGCTTCACCCTCGCGCCTAAGTAGGGCCCACACTACAAGCAGCCGTCCCCGTTGGGTATGCGGCAACTCGTGAGATACTGGCGCAGAACTCCTTTGTTTCCGTTCTTCCGATGAATCGCCTTTCCGTCTGCATCATTACGCTGAACGAAGAAGAAAGCTTGCCGCGCGCGCTGGCTTCGCTTACGGAAATCGCCGATGAAATAGTGGTTGTGGATTCGGGGAGCACGGACCGTACCGCGGAAATCGCTCGCCAGCACGGCGCTGTCTGGTTCGAGCGTCCGTGGACCAACTACGCCGACCAGAAAAATTACGCGGCGGAGTGCGCCTCGAATGATTGGGTGTTCTCCATGGATGCGGATGAGGAGTTGAGCAGCCCGCTGAAAACGTCGCTACTCGCTTGGAAAAAACATCCGCCGGAGTATTGCGTTTATGAAGTCTCGCGCAAGACATTTTATCTGGGCGCGTGGATTGAACATTCCGGCTGGTATCCGGATTTTCAGCGGCGGCTATATCGGCGAGATGAGGCGGAGTTTTCCGGCATGGTCCACGAATCGCTTCGCCACGTGGGGAAGATTGGCCGGTTGGGCGGCGACTTGCTGCACTACACCGTGCGCTCGTTTGACGAACACCAGGCTAAAGTCGAAACCTATACCACGCTTGCTGCGCAGCAAATGTTCGCGGAAGGCGAGCGACAATGGCGAGCGGCGATGTGGTTTGCAACTCCGTGGAGTTGGTTTCAGAATTTCGTGCTGCGCGGAGGATTCATGGATGGCTACCGCGGCGCTTTGATCTCGCGAATGGCGGCGCGTTCGGTCTACTTGAAATACCAGAAGCTGGGGCAACTGGTAAGAAATGCCGGCGGCCAGCGGCATACGGGATGAGAATTCTTTATGCCGACCTGGAACGCGAATGGCGCGGCGGGCAAAGCCAAGCGTTGCTGACCTTACAAGGGCTGGTGCGAGCGAATCATCAGGTGGAGTTGGTGGCCGCGGAACGATCGCCGCTGGCGCAACGCGCGGCGCTGTTGGGAATCCCGGTGCATGCGTCGCCCCGCTTGGGCTTGCGTGCCTGGGCGGCACAATCCATGGCGCGGCTTTCCGCGCGGGCGGCACAGTCGGCGGGGGAGCCATTCGCTCTGGCGCATCTCAATGAGCCGCATGCTTTGACGGCAGCTTGGCTTGCTGGATTACATCGCCGCATGCCGCTGCTGTTGTCGCGGCGAATCGGGTTTCCGCTGCAAGAGAATTGGGTGTCGCAAGCGAGGTTCCGAGCCGTGGAACGCTTCGTTGCGAACAGCGAAGATGTGGCCAAGAGCCTGGTGAAGTCTGGTATTGCGCGGGAGCGGATTTCCGTTGTGAATGAAGGGGTCAGCATTCCGGAGCTGCCCAATTCGGAAGTGCGTGCGCGAGCGAGGAAACGTTGGGGCATCGGAGACGCTGAATTCTTATTTGGCTGCGTTAGTGTGTTTGTACCGGAAAAAGGGCAGAGGCATATTATCGAAGCGCTTTCGGTGGTGCGCCGAAAATATCCGCAAGCGCGACTAATTCTGGCCGGCGATGGAGCATGCCGAGGGGAATTGGAATCTCTAGCTAGGCGTATGGAACAGCAGGATGCGGTCCTTTTTCCTGGTTTTGTAAACGATATAGAGGAAGTGTATGCGGCGCTGGACGCTTTCGTGTTCCCGTCCGAATTTGAAGGGCTGGGCACCGCGTTGCAATCTGCAATGGCCATGGCGCTGCCGTCGATCTCCACAGCGCGCGGGGCGTTAGCGGAAGTGGTGGACAATCAACGCACCGCGCTGGTTGTTGAGCCAAACGCGCAGGAATTCGCGCAGGCGATGTTGTTGCTGATGGATAGTCCGGAGCTACGAGGCAGGTTGGGCGTGGCGGGGAGGAAAGAGGTCATCGAGAGATTTTCCGCGGAGCGCATGGTGGCAAATACGATTCAAGTATATGAGGATGTGCTGTGTAAAAGGCTTGCGTGACGCCTGAACTTGCCGTGATTTCGCGCGACGTTACGTGCCGCTGGCTGCCAAAAAAGGACGAAGCGCCGAACGGCCTTCTCTTCCGTTACGGCGCTTCAAATCCTTTGTAACTTATTTGCGCTAGTTATCTGACTTCTGTTCCGAACGTTTCCCTCCCTCCGCCGACCGTTGGGCCGAGCTATCTCTGGGATTTCGAATCAAACAACCCATCGCCCTTTGGTTTCGAGAAACTCCACGCCAACCGCATAGCCGTCGCCATGCAGTGGCTGGCAGTAAGCCACTCGAGCCGAGGAGCGAAACTCTCCGGTGCGCGAGACGAGCGTCAACTTCTCGCCCTTCTCCCAATTGCGCACGCTGACCACGCGGGCGCCGCGCGCACTCACGTTTTCCGTAAAAGTCGATTCGGTGCCGGGCGTCCGCCGATGACCGTCGAGCACTACCGGTATTTCCATCGGGACGCGCTTTTCGGCGCGAAAAAATGTAAATGTCGTTTTCAGCGGCATGGTAGAGGTCGCTCATCCTTAGAGACACGCCGCGATGCGCGCGAGATTTTGAACACTGGTGCCGCGATTCTTCATGCGATACAAATTGCGATCCGCGGCGGCAAGCAATTTTTCTGGAGTGTCGCCGTCTTCCGGGAACGCGGCGACGCCGGCGCTCACGGAGAGTGCCGGGGGTTCGGTCTCGGCGGCCAGCCGCTCGCGAACGCGTCCGACAACGCGCGCGGCAATTTCGCGGCTAGCCTCCGGCAACACCAGCGCAAACTCGTCTCCGCCATAGCGCGCGGCAGTATCGATGGCGCGCGAATGGCTCCGCAAAATTTTTCCGAGGCGCACTAATGCGCGGCTCCCGGTCAAGTGTCCGAACTGATCATTGATGCCTTTGAGGCCGTCCATATCCAGCAGGACAACGCTGAAGGCGCGTTGCGTGCGGCGCGAGCGATCAAGCTCGGCTTCCAAGACGCTCAGCAATCGGCGGTAATTCGCGAGCCCGGTGAGCGGATCGCTTACGGCCATGGAACGAACTTGCTCAAAAAGCCGCGCTTGATCCAACAGCGCGCCAGAGAGCATCACAACGTAGCTGACGGTTTTGCAGATTTCGGCGAAGAAAAAGGGCCCGTCAAACAGTTGGCGGGAGAATGTGGCAGCCAGGTGGCAAACAAAGTTCAGCGCTGCAACTGCGAAGAGCGAGTAGTCGTACAAACTCGCTGCGCCTTTGGTTCCGTTAGCGGACAGGCGCTGGCGATAATAAATCGCGGCCGCGAGAAACAAACCGGCCGGAAGCAAATCCCAGGGACGCGAGAAAATGTGCGAAACGCGGGCAACTGGCGCTGCGGGGGCGGCGAGAAAGGCGGCGCTGGTCAAATACGCCGCAATGGCTACCACCAAGAGCGCACCGGCAGTCTCACGGCTTGGTTGGCGCGCGGTGGGAATGTATCGCTCGATCAGGATCGCAGCCAGCAGCATGACGCCCAAGAGGGTGCGGCTGACCATCCAGCCCATGGGGACGCTGGTCATGGGCACGTGATCTGCTTGGATCTGCTCATTTAAGCCGAAGTAGCTGACCGTCTCAATAATTCCGGAGAGCACGAAACCGAAGGAAAGAATCAGCGCGGTGCGATCGTGGGTGCCGCGGAAGCGCACCAAGGCGTTCGCCGCGTAGCAAAAACTAATCAGCGTGCCGCCAATTTCCAGGTAAAGATAGGTTTGCGGATTGCCGGAAATCTCAGCCGAACGGAGATAGAAGACCGAGCCGAGGAAGAGAACACCTAGACCGAGCGTTGCAGCTATCAGGATTCGCGAGCGTTCCTTTTCCCAAAAGGCAGCGATGCTTTTGCCGAATGAAGCAAGGCGTAGCGATGCGCTCCCAGCGCCGACGTGGCCCTGTCTCAGAAACCCGGTGATTGTCCCCCAACCGCCCACGAAATCCCCCAAATGCCGACAAAAGACTTACAACTGACGGAGGAGTGCAAGTTGGTGTCCGTTCTGAGGGGAATTTGGAGGGCTGTAAGCTGCTGGATGTAAGGGACTTATAATCCGAGGGCGGTCGTAGAGCTGGATTCTGGTTGCGTGCGAGACAGGCGGGCGAGGCCTCAGTTTGGTTTCATTAAACTCAAAGCAAAGGACTTAGCGTTCGTGAGAATGGGTTTCGATGGGAGACTCGTGCCGTCTCAGTGTGAGACTGTCTCACCGTCGGCGATGCTTCAGGGCATCTGGAGTTTAGGCTTGGGCGGAGCGAGTTCTCGCGCGACTACCGTATCCGCGAATCCGCAGGTCTTGTGGCTGCCGTCGCAGAATGGCTTATTGGAGGATTGTCCGCAACGGCAAAGGCCGATGGTGGTCCGGCCGGCAAGCCCGAACGGCTGGCCATTCGGATCGACGATCTCGAAATCGCCCTCGATGCGAAGCGATCCATTGTGATTCACGGTGATCTTGGTTGCCGCCACTTTTTCTCCTCGGAGTCTATTACGCCCTGCTTAGTATTTTGGCACTGACGGATCGACCTCGTCGGACCAGGCCAGGATGCCGCCTTTGAGATTGAGAATTTTGCGGAAGCCGGCTTTGCGCAGGAAGTCGACGGCTTCCGCGGAGCGCTTGCCGCTGCGGCAGTGGGCTACGATTTCACGCGAAGAATCGAGTTCGTGCACGCGGCGAGGAAGCTCGCCTAGGGGAATCAAGTTTCCCTTCAGATTGCAGATCTGGAATTCGTGCGGCTCGCGCACATCGAGGATGAAAAGATCATCGCCACGGTCCAGGCGCGACTTCAATTCGCGCGGAGAGATTTCCGGTACTTGCACATTGGAGTCCGGGGCTTCTTCGCCGCGGACGCCGCAGAATTCGTAGTAATCGATGAGCTTGTTTATGGTGCGATGCTCGCCGCACATCGGGCAATTGGGATTTTTGCGCAGCTTCAACTCGCGAAACTTCATGGCCAGGGCATCGAAAAGGAGCAAGCGCCCGGCTAGACTATCGCCGCGGCCGAGAACCAGCTTGATCGTTTCCATGGCTTGAATGGAGCCAACAATTCCGGGGAGCACGCCGAGCACTCCGCCTTCTGCGCAGGAAGGGACCAGTCCCGGCGGTGGCGGCTCCGGATAGAGGCAGCGGTAGCACGGGCCGTCGGGCATGCCGAAGACGGTCACTTGGCCTTCAAAGCGGAAAATTGAACCGTAGACGTTAGGCTTGCCCAAGAGAATGCAAGCATCGTTCACCAGGTAGCGGGTCGGAAAATTATCGGTGCCATCGACGATGACATCGAAGTCCTTGAATAGCTCGAGAGCGTTGTCACTGGTGAGCTTGGTCTCGAACGTGTCGATGTGAATGTCCGGGTTCAGGCTGGAGAGGCGCTGGCGGGCCGCTTCGGTCTTGGGCTTGCCGACGTCTTCGGAGCCGAAGGTAACTTGGCGCTGTAAATTCGTGACATCCACTACGTCGAAGTCGACCAGTCCGAGACGGCCGACTCCGGCGGCGGCAAGGTACAAGCCGAGCGGGGCGCCCAATCCGCCAGTGCCAATCAGCAGCACCTTGGAGTTCTTTAGCTTTAGCTGACCCTCCATGCCGACTTCGGGCATGA
>Ga0137412_10001636_pt1 | contig 17485 bp, 22 predicted proteins | sample CZODoug2_1_16fun_FD_122160 | JGI IMG/M metagenome (GOLD analysis project Ga0137412, IMG submission 122160) | Vadose zone soil fungal communities from Angelo Coast Range Reserve, California, USA - CZODoug2_1_16fungal (Hybrid Assembly) | ecosystem: Environmental > Terrestrial > Soil > Vadose zone...
GTATTCCAGTTCCTTGTTGGCGGTATCGCCATAGGCGGAAGCGAACTGCTTTTTGTTGGCGCCAAAATAAACTTTTACGGTGCCGACCGAGCTCTCCTGGAAATTGCCGGCGACGATGGTACCGGGAAAGCTGGGCTTCTCCCACTTAAATGACGTGACAGCCTTACCGGCAGCAGCGGGTTTAGCCGCGCCAGAGTCGCCACTACCGACCACCGTGATTCCAGCCGGAGCGGTGACGTTGATGGTGGCGGTAAAACGATCAATGCCGTAGTTCGTCACGGGGAACCAGCGTCCGGGATAAAGAAGGTACGTGGCATCGTCCCCGATATAAGCCAGTTTCAGGCCTTCCACGGGGCTGTCATCGGCATTTGCCAACGCGCCTTCATAGTCGAAAGTCAGGGTGGTGCTGCTGCCTTTCGCCATGGTGGCGGGAAAGCTGATGCGGACCGTATTGTCCTGCGTGACACGCTCGGCTGTGAGAGGTTTGCCTCTTTCATCGAGCACCTTGGTCACACGCAGACCGTTGTGCAGATCAAAACTGGCGAAATTAACGTCTTCCAGCGCCATGAATTTCACCTTGGCGCGCGCCGTGAGGCGGTGGGTCCTGGGGACGATCTCTGCGTCAATCACGTAGTCTTCAGCCCTGACCCGAGAGCGGTCGGCCGCAATGGCCGGCAGGCAGAAGGACGCGATCAGGCCAATAAACAGAACGGCACGTCGCAGGGGTCGTCGTGCGATTTGCATTTATTTCTCCAAAGCTGCTGAAAAGTACTCGGGTTAGATGTAGATTTTCCCAGAAAAGCTGCCTTTATACCAATGGAAGCCTACGGAAGGCTGCATGAAGCAACTGTTCCAGAGATTGTTGGGGCGTATTCAGTTTACAGCTTTAGCCCGAATTTGGCAGGTTCAGCGCGGCAAGTATCTCCTGGGCGGCCCGTTGGGCAGGCGACGCAGCATCCTGGCTGTCATGAAGGCGCTGTTGCACCATTGTCAAGTCAGACTGCATCTGGCGGCGGGCAGGACCATCAGGAATGATTGCGCTCAGCTCCCTGAAGACGTTCGTAGAGGTGAAGTCCCTCTGGATCAGCTCAGGGACGATCTTCTTTCCGGCAATCAGGTTCGGCATGGCGCGACGAACCAGAGAAATCAGGATCGGATCGAAGATATCGATGCCGCCCGTGCCCTGTGTCGAAGACGATCCACCCATGAAGTTGACGGCAATCGGGCTTTCGATCAGGTACTGCTGAGCGCCAATACCGGCTGACTCAGACAGAGCACGTTCTGTATTCTCCAGAACTTGAGCGATTGAAGCCCGGCGATGGGGGTCCTTAATCGCAGGAAGATCGGCGTGGTCGAGAACTTCCTTCCACTTGTTAAACAGTTCCTCATTCAACATTTTAATTTAGCTCCCCCTTGGGCTTTTGTTCTTGTTTATATTTATCGTAAGGCGCTTTTTAGCGTCCATTTGCAGTACGGCTGATCACATCAACATAGCGAGCAACGCGAGGATCGGTCTTTCGTTCGACCGAACCATCATCGTCAATATCGCCAGTAATTGTAACTTCGGTTTCTTCCTTGATGATGCCAGTCTTGGGGGCCTTCTTCTGGACACCCTTAAAATTGGCCTCTTTGATGATCGTCAGCTTCTGCTTAAGGGCATCCACATCGCCATCAAATTCCACAGTCTCAACCAATGTCTTCAACTTATCGGTATCGGTCAGCGATAGACCCTCCGATACTTCGATGAAGGCAGACTGAGCCAGCATTTCGTTGATCTTTTCATCCTTCTCAAGGGAGGCTTCTACCGTCACATTCAGCTTCTCTTGAAGTTCAAGAACCTGCTCTGATAGAGCATCAAGCACATCAACCTTATCCTCCGGGAAGAACACATAATGATCCTCACAGAGTTGCTTGAAACCGGTCATGAAATCTTCGAACAGTTCAACCTTTAGGGCACTCTCAATAGCCACTTCATTCTCGGTGACGAATTCCTGCGCAGCATAATCCAGATACTGATCAACCTTCTCGGTCAGATCCTTATGGATTTCCTCGATAGCCTCAGCAAGTTGAGTGTCATACTCTTCCTGAACCCGGGTAACTTCCATTACGAGACGGGCATTAAGGGCCGCTTCGAATAGGGTCAGGGTCTTATCCAGAAGATCTTCATCAATCTTTTCGCCGCTAAACACAGCGGCCAGATCTTCCTTGGTCACCGGCACATAGGGGAATGGGGCCATTGAGTTGGCACCGGTTGCAGAAGGCTTCATGTTGAGGGAGGACTTATTCTGCTCTGAAGTGTCCTTGCCGGTCGATGAATATTTTGAGGAGGTTTCGATGGATGAGCGGAACCACTTTGTCAGTTCATCATTGCCCATCTTGGCCATGGCCGACACGGTATTTGTCATCATATCAAGACGCGATGGCGAACCATGTGTCTTGATTGAATCAGAAGCCGCTGTTTCATCAATGGCATCCTCATCATCGAGATCCACCTCTGGTACATCCGCAGAAGGTGTATCGATCTCATCATCGAGGGCCTGTTCAACGATCTTCTTCTTCATCCGGTTTCCTCTCCCCATTAGGAATCTACTTCTATTTATGCTTGATTAATTCTTACTGAGCAATTTCAAGGCTTTTGCGAACATCTTGACCTTGTTTTCCTGCAATTGTCGTAATGACATCTTGTTCATTTCTTCTTTGAGTGGTTCGAATTGGGCCTGCACCCATTCTCCTGTTTTGGGATCAAGTGACCATTCAACCCCCTCCATGACTGCGGTCATCCAGCAGTCTGGTCCACTAGGATTCAAAACAATATCGGCCCCAACCATGAGGCGGAAATCATCCTGAACCACATGAGCGCCAAGATTCTTGTCTTCTTTGAGAGAACCCAGACCGCGCGAGGACACACCAATAGATCCACCCACTTCGATCATTCCCCGAACGATCTTACCATTACCTTCATTAAGAATCCGGGCTTTACCGACCCAGTTATTGTGGTCCTTATGAAGTTCCGTGATCAAATGACTGATTTTATCAGAATTTAATCCGGGTGAGGACGGATGTCCGAGTTCACCGTAAGAAGATTTGCGCTCGACATGCTCTTTGACATAGCGAACGGCTTCGCGATCAAGTAATGGCGGAGGATATATTCTACCATTACGATTCTTAATTCCGCCTTGGAGAAAGATACCTGAAACTGTCAAATGTTTTCCATCATTGACAGTCTCTTCAAGAAACTGAATGTCTTGTGCAAGTTCAGTCAGCAACTTCATGATTCTCCCCCATGCCTTTTCGAATAGACCCCCGACAGTTTCTTATGCAGTGATGAAACCTTCTGTAGTGGCTCTACAAACTGCTTCAGAAGTCCTGCCATCTCATGCTCACCACGAGACTTATGATGTTTGGATAAAGCTGATGCTTCTTGAGCAGCCCTATTGTGCACCTTGCACTGATCATCATGATGTTTGGAAAGCTGAGCCAAACGGGATTTATCGGCTACGATCTTGGGCTTTGCATCTGCCTCTTGTATTTTGATTTTGCCATTGGCTAAATCAGCGGCCAAGGAGTCAAAAGACCCCTTCATTTTGTCCATTAAAGCGAACCACCCACATAAAGTTTCGTGCATTCGAATAACAGCGATGAATTTGCATCGCCCACAACAACGTTAATTTGTGCAGCCGGAAATTCGGTCAGAGCAACTCCCATTGACTTAAGATCCCACATACCAGAACCATTGAGTGTTAGAATGGTATTGGCTCCGCGTGAAATCTTGATGTTGCTGGAGGTTGACCAGATAAGTTTGGTCAGTGTTGCACCAACAACAGGATCAACAGTACCATTCGCAGTCGAGATATCTGAACCAACAGTTGAATTGGCCGCAACGTTAATAGCGGCATTTGCTCCATTTACTCGAATGAAAGCCCGGCCTCCAGAATTATGCGAGAAGATAATGTTCTGACCGGCCATTACTTAGGTTCCTTTGTGATCGCAGCCATGGCTTTGTGACCAGCGCTGCTCATATGAGGAGCCTTCTTTTCCCAATAGCGCTTCTTGGCTGTAGTGTGCTGGAGACCAGCAGCCTTGTAATGAGCCATAGCAGCATCAGCATGTTCATTCGCTGCATATGCATGATGACGCAATTCCGTCTGGGTATGTGCAGCAAATTGTTTGCTGACACTTCCTGAGATAGTAGGTCCAGCATCAATGCCTTTCTTCTTCAGATCATTGTGGGCTGCACCAGAAATGCGGTGATGCTCTGCTGTATGGAAGCGATGATGTTCCATATGTTCATCACCGGATGCCAAATGTGCAGCCTTCAATTCCGGATGCACCTCATCAAGTTGTTCTGCATAGGAAGTGATATTCTCAATCATTTCCAGCATGGCATCGATCACATCATCCTCAAGATCTTCCTTGCGGAGAGCATGTGCAAGCCGCTTGTAAACATCCTTTTGCTTCTGGGTATGTCCAGCTTCATTTAGATCTTCTTTGACATCCTTTTTCTTCAGCTTGTCGCGAACCTTCTTAGCTGTCTTCCAACGATCAGGTTGGTTCTGAGCCTTCTTGATGTATGAAGAAAGGGTGCCACGTGACAATTCTTCCAATTCAACTTCTTCCGTTGCCGGTACCTTGGCTGGTTTACGTTTATTGTTCAATTTCTTGTCGGCTAAGGCCACTCCAGCATATCGATTATCTACCTTCTTGATCGGAAGTTTGCGATGACCCCGAGCATCTGATGCTTTACTGATGTAATTTGTCAGCTTTTTTGCTGAAATTTCATCAATTGAAACCGTATCTTCTGATTGCTCTTCATCTTCCTCAGCAACCTTGTCTACAGCCTTGAAGATGCCCTTTTGGCGACGCTTTGATTTAGCACCATACTTATCCATGGTATCATAATCGCCCAATGATCCAAATTTAGCTTGTGTATAAGCTGCGCTATGTATCTCGGCAGCGGCCTTTTTGACGTAGGATTTCAGGACTTTCTTTGAAATTTCATCAAGCTGTTCTTCTTCCTTGACAACAAAACCCTTCTTTTTTGAATGGGCTACTGCATCCTTAGCCGTTGCATATACGCCAGTGCCATGCATCTTATGACCTTTGTTGCCAGCTTCTACATGAATCCAACCACCAATTTTACGTGGAGTCCAGCCAAGCTTCTTGGCATTATTGTGATCAGTAACTTCGCCCTCTGCCATTTCATTTTCATTCTTGACAGTATAAGAAGACAGTGTAGTCACTGTCTTCTGATCAGTTGGACTTGGATTACCCTTGATGGTGCCATAGGCCTTCTCAGACGAGTCAGCATCATAACCAAAACGATGCACACCCCGAGCAAAGGGACGTGTCTTTACGACAAACGCATTATCCTTGCCATCAGTCGCTGGAGACTTATCGGTGGTTTTCTTTACAGTATGCTGAGCCACAAACGCCTTTTCATCCTTGGGTTTTGGCTCATACAGTTCATGAAACTTCTTCATTAGCTTGGCACCTTTCCCCAACCAGATTTGGCACGCAACGCAAAATTAATTTCCTTCAGACGTTTGCCAGAAGCTGTTGTGCGAGCCTTTTCCAATTCTTCCTTGGACCACCCATCCCACATGCCCTTCTTGGCAGGATCAATTTTTGCTTCATTATCCCATGCTTCGAAAAATTGACCAGACATTTCTGATTTCTTCTCTTCAATATTTATTGTGGAACGCTCAAATAATGCACTCCTGAAATTTTGTGTGGCATCCAATGGTTTATTGGCCATAGCTGCATATACGATTTCAGATGCATGATCCGAAACACTTTCATGAAAGTTTCCGGACTTCATTTCAGCATGATGTTCATCGGCCCATCCCTTGGCCGCTTCCTTGCGATGCTTGGTTGAGAACATTTCATGCCATTTGGCACCGGGATGACCATGTTGCTTGGCATAATCCTGTGCTACGCGATCAGCATGATGTCCCCACAGCTTCTTCGCCTTCTCATGATCGTAGGTGCCCTTCTTATGCTTCTTCTCAAGGTTCTTCATGACCGGAACCTTTGAATTATGATACAGCCGGGCATCGCTATCACCATGGAAATGCAGTTCGCGGGCTTCATGCGAATCCTCGTGAACGTCTTCCTTGATCTCCACAGTCATTACTTTAACCCTTCCTGTTTCCATGCACGTTCTGATGCAATACGTTTTGATGCCCTAGACCCCGGACTTGGTTCTTGTTTCTTATTAAGCTGAGAAGTATGATGGGCACCTTGATTGGTCATCTTATCCATATGTGTCTTGGCGGCCTGTTTCAACTGATGCATCGTATGACCTTCATCAAAGAGACCGGCCTTCAATTCTGCCTTCTTGGCATCGACCAGAGTATTGATGCGATTTTCCAATTGCTCCCTGAAGAAATCATATTCGATTTCATCCTGTGTCATGAGAGCATCGACAAATTCTTCACCATGAAGAATGGAATTGCGTGTGTGCTTTTGGCCGGTTTCAGTATCAAGAACATGACCCGTGCTAATATCACGAATGTTCTTGATGGCTGTAGCAAGTTTCTTACCGGCCGCAACCTTGCTGCTGTGCTTGGAGAGCACTTCGGGTTCATTATGATATCGTCCAATCACAACATGATATCGGGATTCATGAAGGTCATCACCTTCCGGATCCAACTCACTGTTGTTGATCATCTTCAGCCCCCTATCGAAATGACGGTCGGCTCTATCCACATGCTTTACGACATCGTTATCATCACCGGCATGTTGAGCCGCATGCATGGTCTTTTCATATGCCTTATGAGCATTATGAAAATGTTTCTCGGAGGGATGTCCCTTGAATGAAGTAGCCTTATCCATGGCTTCCTTCTTGCTGGAGTTGGCATAATCATAGATCTCTTTACGCATGCCCTCAGTAAGGTCGATATCTTCCTTCCGAAGGGGGGTCTGATTGCCATTCGAATCCTTGACACCGCGCTTGAGTAACTGCGATTCATAGTCGTGTTTGATGCCCTTGGAGAGGCTGGCACTGCGATTTTTGCCAGTCAGCTTATAATGCCACTTGGCCTTGCGTTCTCGCTCCAGCGCGTCATAATATTCGACTGGATGCTTATCATCAGCCATCACTGTCCCCCGTTACGTATTTGATATTTAGGTGAATTACTTCTTTGAACCGGGCGGTTTTGGCTTTGGCTTTGGCTTACCATTAGCATCCAGCTTGCCATCAGCATCAGAGGGTTGTGGGGTGACTGACATGGCATTATCCATGTTCATGGGAGAGTCACCATTCATGACAGCATTGGGATCCATCGGGTTATCAGCGGGTAGACCGGTATCAGGATCAATCTGGGCATATTGCGGATTGGCTGCTTCTTTCTTGATTTGTCGGTCGATTTGTTTCTGATCTTCCTCGGTCTGCATCAGAATCGTGGTGCGGAGATACTCATTTGAAATGTAACGACCCACCATCGGCATCATCAACTGAACCAATTGAGCACGCTGGGTCCAGATCTGGATGTTCTTGTTCTCGGCGAATAACGAATTTCGAGCCCATTTGAACTTGATCCGATGCTTGATGTCATGCCATTCATCCGGAGTCATGACTCCCTTGAGAATGACTTGGCGCTCGATAAGTTGAATGAATAGGGATGTAAATCGCATCCGAAGCCGATCCACAAAGGTGGAGAAGTTCACTTCCTCATGAGAAATTTCAGTGGCGAGTCCCCATGCGGTGGTTGAATTGCTATCGAGCCGAGATAGGGGAACATTCAGAGAAGCAAATAATTTCTTCTGGAAGTATTCCACATCGGTCATTTCACCGAGATTTTCACCACCCGGAAGAGTTTCGATCTGAGTGGATTTGCCATCGCCGCGCCGGGGAAGCCAGAAATCTTCAAGCATTGTCATGAATCTACGATCATCGCGCATGGCCCCGGTGGTGGCATCATATGTCAACTTATTCTTATACTGCACCATCATGTCGCGCAGATATTGTTCTGCCTTCGGCTTGGGGAGATCACCAACATCGATGTAGAAAATGCGCCGTTCCGGGGCACGAACCAGCCGATAAATGACCGCAGCATCCTCCAGACACCGAAGCTGATTCAGGGGCTTGATAGCGGCATGGAGATATGAATGAACCATCTTGCGACGTTCATCGGTGAGACCCGAGGTACATTGAACAATCGAATCCTTGGCAATTTTGATGCCTTTGGTTTCGGTTGGAACACCGCTGCGTACCGCTGTATGGCCAAATCCACGATCATTATAGATGTAGAATTCATTGACGGTTTCGGTTTTGATGATGTGGTTTTTGGGATCAGTAACCTTCTTGACTTCGCGAATCTTACGAAGCTTGATCGGATCAATCCATCGCAGTTCCTGAATGCCTGCCTTGATATCCTCTGGATCAATAATCAGGTGATAGGATAGACGGCCCTCGATATACCATGTCTTGAAGATTTCATAGGCATGGGTTTTGAATTCCAGCAGACGTTGAATATCATCGAAAATATCAATCAGCGTATCCGTGATGGTTTCCGGAATATCATCATCTTCATTTTCATCGAAATTCAGAGCAACAATGTCCTGATCATCTTCTTGAACGATGGCTTCATTGGTGATGTGATTGATGGCCTGAGTAACTTCTGCCTGTTGTTCCATCTTACGGTAACGAATGACCAATTCAGCCTCATTCGTTACTTGTCCATCAAGATCAATATATTGACCGGTCGCACCGCCAACCACGGCTTGAATGACGGTGGCACCATCATCTCGAATGGGTTCTACAAAGGTCGGAAGTTCTGCGATTTTGTCATCAAGTGGACGACGAATTTCAAAGCCGAATATACGCATTATGTAATTTGTTCCTCAAAGTAGAATCCGACTTCGCGTCCTATTTCCATCAGAGGTTGTAAAAAGTATGCGTCTCAACCGATCCCATCATCACCAGACACGCCACTGAAATCATCAGCAGTGGTCTGATATGACGGGTCTGGGATCCAATAGTCATATGCGAATGTTACGTCAAATTGTTCGATTGTATTGGTCTGATCCCAATCAAGGCCGATGGCATCGACGTTGGTGGGAAAAATACCGATGAAATCATAGGCTCGAATGACGTTTCCAGTTTTGCCATATTGCAAAACCTTGGCGGTCGATTTGTAGACCAGCGGAAACATGGATGGGTCCATGGTATTGGAGACCATCATGTTGATCCGATTGGACCATGACTCCATCATCACGCGGATGTCGAAGGATTCATCATTCAGGATGGAGACAGTCCAGTCCGGGAAATCACGATCCCCGGCAATCTTGATCTTGCGGCCGAAATATGGGACCGGAATAGAGTCAAGCGGTGCAGGTGGAATCTGTGTGGCCCGACACAGGAACTGGAGATTCTTCGAAGCGTTCGATCCAAAGGGCGGGAAGATGTACACCTCAAATTGAGTTGGGCGAGCACCACCTTGTGCTAGGCCGTTGGCTCTGAACGTGCTGACATTAAACGCCAAGTTGCATCCCCCCTTATTACAACCTTAAGGTTGTATTTTGTTTTTGTTAGATTCTTTTTTATTTATGACAAAATGACTTGACAGAATTGCTGTATCATGAAATATTTAGGCAACGCTTTTTCCAGCAGAGGGTAGATTCCAATGCTATTTGATCCCAAATGGTCGCCATCAAAAGTCGAGTTACAGGATTGGCAAAAAATCCTGTTGATAGCCGCAGATATTCTGGAACGGGAGGGATGGATTCAACACAAGGCCATCAGCAATCATGGCCACTGCATGGCAGCCGCTCTGTGGAAAGCGGGCTCTGGAGGGGACACCACCAAGCATGCTCTTTCACCTAAAGAGGAGGAGGTATATATGATGGCCAGAGAAAAACTCTTGGCAACTATTGGTGGGAGCATCATCATTTGGAATGATCATTCTGGTCGAACCAAAAAACAGGTTGTTGCCAAATTAAAGGAAGCTGCTCGTGCTCTATGATCCAAAATGGAATCCGGTTGAAGTCAAACTTGAACCGTGGCAGAAAATCCTGCTCAAGGCTGCTGATCTGCTTGAACGACAGGGATGGTGTCAGGAAAAATTGACAGATCGTGGGTCTCATTGTACAATCGGTGCACTTCAGAGAGTGGCTTTCGGCACTGCGTTATCCTCAGAATGGGATAAGCTTTCATCTTTGGTGCGAGATTCGATTAATTACAAATCCTACATGATAGCCTGCACCAATCTTAGTACCGCCATCGATGAACCCAGCATCTGGGATTGGAATGATAATTGTGAAACCACCGCGAGTTTGGTGGTCAGCACCTTGCGGAAGGTTGCACAGGGATGAGTCGAAATCTAATGGAATATCCGATCACTGAGCAGGAGGTGATGGAGGTTCTTGAGGATGCGATGAAGCCATATGAACAATTAATCGGTGGCCAGCATCATTTCATCCTCTCGGTTCTGATGAAGAATGTGAACCGAGACTTTCACCCTGAGGATTACAATCCATGAGAAAAGGCCCCTTCGGGGGCCTTTGTTTTAACCAGAGCCGACCTTGGATGGGTCATCCACTGATGGGGTTTGATCTTCCCATGTATCAGGCTGTGGACCCGGATCCTGTGCCGGGATAGCATCCCCATCAACCTTCGAGGGATCATCGACGGCCGGGGTTTGGTCCGCTTCCGGAGCAGGCTGAAGACCAGCATCCTGTGCAGGTTCAGCTTCGCCATTAAACTGTGAGTCATCTGGATTCATTTATTCTCTCCATGTTGTCGGGAATTCATCGGTTCTATTTAGGAGAGGACCATCTGATCTTGCCACAATCAAAGATACGAAACCAACCTTGTGAATGTCGCCATTCGGTTTCAGTCATGTTCTTGGGACATTCCTTAGTTTTCTTCATGGATTGTTTGGACCTTCTTTTTTGTCCCTTACACCACCAATAATCGATATCCAGTTCTCTGTCCTTTATCAGGCCCATCCTTCGATAGACCGAACCATCACTCCACCGATTATCCGACCATGTGATGAAAGGACCGATATTCATTTTTGTAATCGTCCGGATAAGTCTTTCCGTTCCTCCCGAGATGGCTGTATGCTGGGCAAAACATAAACGATTTAAAACAAGAAGATCATTTTTTCGATGATGTTGGCCAAAGCTAATGGTCCCAATGATTTTATCTGCATATAGCAGAGAAACCGATGTTGTGATTGAATTCGGTGAACCCTGTAGATGATTCTCACGGAGAAATGTTCTTACTTCTGGATGATTTATGACGATCATACATTTTCTGGCTGAAATAACTTGCTGATAGATTCCGAGTCGTGATGCTATGATCGATTTGACAATTTCTGGTTTCTCCAACCATTCATCCTCAAAAATTGTGAGGAGCCTTATGTTCCTTTCCTGACATATCCGTAATTTGGTGAGATGCCGTCTACGGCCATCAGCACGTGCATTTTCTCGATGAAAATATAGACCGCAATATTCGATGGCCAGTGATTTTTCAGGAACAAAAATATCCAGTTCATAGCGTTTCTTGTCATTTCTTATTCTGGATTTCTTGGTGATAAATCCCAATGAGGTAATATATTCGGACAATTCTTTCTCTGGCTTGCTGATGGATCCGCCAAAGAATGGAGTTACATTTTCAATCCCATGAAATTTGAACCAATTACTAATCGTGGTGTGATCGACGCCCAAGATATCAGCAATTTCTATGAATTTTATTTTTTGGTTGATATGAAGATCATGAAGATATTCTTTGGAAGGAATTTCAAATTTTCGGGATCTGCTCTGTATCTGATGTTTCTTTAACCAGATTAATACGGCATTTGCCGTAACATCATAAAGATTTCCGATCTCTTTGGTTGTCATCCCCTTTGTCACATATAGGTTATGTAACTGTTTTTTAGTGGGACCAATAATGTGTCTTCGTCCTCCCGGACGACAGGGAATGTCATAACCAACGAGCCATTTTCGGATCGTCTCATCCTTTACCTGAAAACGTTTTCCCAGAGTTATCTGGGATTGGCCTTGAACTCCATAAAGTTCATACAGCAGTTCTCTTGGTGGTATCGGCTTTTTTTTCATCGAACTTCCTATGATCACATCAAGTTCAATCTAGGAAGAACATGATCATTATTCAAGTGAAATTCATAAAAATACACCACACTCAATTAAGGGTGTGGTGTATCAAAAATCCCTATAAAAATAGAGTTAGATGGATCAAAAGACCCCGACAACTTCGCTGAAAGCAGTTCCAGTTGGTACCGCGATAAAATTAAGTTTGATAAAGTTGATCGAACGTGCAGGCTTAATGTAGATATCACCAACAAACTGGTTGCTATCGATCACTTGTGGTGTATTGTTTGTTTCATCGCATACGACTAAAAAGTCAGTAATACCACGCCGACCCTTGATGTCCCGCAGATATGGATTCACCAAATTCTTGAATTGGGATCGGGTAAAGGTATCATTGAATTCAAACAAGGTATATTGAGCAGCAATCGAGATTGCACGTTCCATCACGATGAACAGGCGACGGACATTGATACGATCAAATGCTGATGGCTTGGCCAGCAGCGTCTTATCGCCATACAGCACCGTTCCCATGCCCGGGAAGGACACCACAGGATTGATACCGGATGGATACAGAAGATCACGCTCTGCCTTACGTGGATTGTAGGCCAGCTTAACGAGGTTCTTCAGGTTACCACGGTTGAAACCGGCCGGGGACCACCATGCATCATTTGTCTGATCGGTACGGGCACAGAGACCGGCCATGTCACCATTCATCGGAACATAGCGATACAGATCATTGTAGCGATCATAGATGTACTTGTAGCCGCTATCAAGGAAACCATAGGAGGTTGAACGAAGCTGGTTACGGAATGCGATAATCGCAGTCAATTCCTGACCAACATTGTTCACACAATCGGCAAATGATGGTGAAATGAAGATCACGCAATCCTTGCGCTGCTCACCCAGATTATCGATCAGATAATTTGGAATCTGGGTCCCATCGATACCGCCGATGGCCTTACCTGCCATGACCAGATCGATGGTGATATCTTCCTTGGAGGCATACTTGTCATAGCCACGAGCGATGACTGATGGCGATGTATTCGCTTCGGAAGCACCATCGGCCCCTCCTGTGAAGTCAAATACCACAGGAGCCACCACCGAGGCCGATGTCAGATTCAGACCAGTGTTGGAAGCTGCTGTGGAATAATCATTGGTCCACCACACATACTGTGAGGTCTGATTGATACGATTCTTGTACCAATTTGTCTGGCCATCAAAGGTCAAGGAATCAGAGGCACGAGAAACCCCTTGGAAAGTCTCTAGAACGGTGCCGGGCACGCCAGTAAATTGACCATTATCATCGACCACAACCACATGTAATTCATCTTGTGCGGCTACATTGCCGAATTGGGTCTGCCATGCGGATTGTCCCGGAGGTGCACCGACCGCAGAATAAAATTCCCAGAATCGGGTGAGGGATGTGGTGGTGGCAATCGGTGTATGAAGTTGTAGAATCTGCTGGGTATTCAGAGTTATGACACCGGAACCAACCGTGGTGTTACCCGTGGCGTTGGATGAAATGCCCGTGATCTTGATGTACTGGATGCCGATACCATTTGGACCCGTATTGCCCATCTGGAGAACATCTGTCAGCGAGAACTGGGAGGCCAGATTGATAGCAGCAGCATTCGCAGTTGTAACTGAGTTGGCCCCGAAGCTGATAGTTGCAACATTTGATGAAATTGACATCGATAGTGTCGCGCCATTTGCACCGATTGAGGCCAGATTGATCGTGGAGGTATAGGAATTTGCATTGTAGCAGACCGAGACGCGCAGGGAATTGCCCAGCGCACCGGGCCACTTGGCAACATACTGCGTTGAAGCTTCAAACAGACCATCCTGCGTAACATACGCATTATGATTGGCTACGATCAGATTCAGGGTATTTGAAACAGCCGAAGAGTTGCCGAATGCTGTCAGAGCACCAATTTGACCATTGGTTGATGTGAGGTTTGCGGTTCGGGTGACCATGCAGGCCCCGCCATAGGACAAGAAGTTGGCCGGGGTGAAGAAGGTTTCGGCATTGAAATTCGTTGGAGAACCAAAATTCTTGACCAGAATGGTTTCTGAGTCGGTCAATGTTGGTTCCAGCACCGGACCCCAGCGGAAAACACCAGCGAATGCGCCCATGGAAGTCGATACGGCCGGAACGATGGTCGTCAAGTCAATTTCTGAAATTACGATTCCCGGACTAAGCTGAAATCCCATGTGCTGATCCCCTTTGTGATCCTAATTCTTCTTCTATTTATCGGTTAAGGTATCTTGGCCGGGGCTAAATAAAACTGCCGATCACGATGCTTCAACATCTATCGGCACTAGTTCCTATTATGGAGGAGGCCAGCTTTGACTCGACCTATTTATGTGTATTGGCTATATGACGAAACCTGTGTTGATCCACAAACCGATGGTTACATTGGTATAACGATCAATTTCAAGCGTCGTATGAATGCTCATCGATGCTCTGGTAAATTTCCAAATTTTCAAATTATGGTTTTGTATGAAGGCTCCAGAGATGAAGCCCGGCAGATAGAATTTGGTCTGCGATCACGTTGGAACATCGGATGGAATAAAGCACCGGGTGGTGCTGAATGTTCTTCGGCTGCTTGGAACAGAGGCAGGCCAATGTCCCCTGAACATAAAGCAAAAATGATTGCTTCAAAAAAGGGGAAGAAATTAGGTCCTTGTTCTCAAGAAACCAAAATAAAAATCGGTTTAGCTAATAAGGGAAAAACCAGAAAACCCTATACTATGGAAGAAAAAATGAAACAATCTGAAACTGCCAAGCGTACTATGGCTAAGAATCGTGAACTGTATGGGTGGTCTCATTCTCCAGAATCTGTAAAGAAAATGATCCAGTCTCGAAAAAATAGGCCGAAGGTCATGTGGATTACTGATGATGTGAAATCTAAGCAAATTCCCATATCTGATCCAATGCCTGATGGTTGGCGGCAGGGTAGACCACATTTTAAATCTCTTGCTTCCTGCCTGACACTCTGATAGAAGGCCCTATCAAATTCTCAGCAAAGGATGCAGAAATGCTCTATGATCCCAAATGGAATCCGTCTGAAATCAAGACAGCGCCATGGCGCGATCTGCTTCGCGCGGCTGCTGATGTTCTGGAACGATATGGCTGGGGACAGGGACGGATAATGAAAGCAGGATTGACTGGTCAACCAATATTTTGTTTGGCCGGTGCAATTTCATATGCTGCTATGCAGGATCGTATGCCGCATGCTCAATTTTCAGAGGATTCTTTCATTTTACACATTCGTAATGGGGATAAGAAGCATGAAATAAATGAAGCACTTCAAGCAGTGTCAAGCAATCTTTATCTTTATGGAAAGGATACACTAACTGCATGGAAATGGTATGGAAAGGATACACTAACTGCATGGAAATGGAATGATGCGACCGGACGAACCAAGGAAGAAGTGATCGCAAAACTCAGGGAAGTGGCTGATGCCTGATGAAAATGAACAAATGAAAATTGCGAGCGATTTCGTGAAACAAATTCAGAGTTGGTCCATTCCCGATCAGGGAGTGATAGTTTCAACGGTCGCAGCAGTCTTGGTCCTTACTCTTCAAGAGAGTCATCCCGAAATTCCGGTCGAAAAAACCTTTGATCTCCTCAATAGGAGTACTCGAATGATTTATGAGACCTTGATGAAGGAATTGATGGATCTGCCGAAGGATGCCCCGGTCCATTAAAATTTCACCAAAATGAGATTGAAATCTGTTTTGGTCCATACCAATCTTTAGGAGATAGAAATGTCCGTCCTTATCACACTGGCAAGTCTAACTGCAATGTTTACGTTTAGCGCATTCGTATGTGGATCCTTTCATGTGGAGGGTTATGGTTTCTGGCGAAACATCAAGGAAACGTTTGTTCCCAACTGGACGCAATTCCTATTTCCAGCATGTCCATTTTGCTGGCTGGCGCGTGGCACGGCACTTGCCGCCGTTGCATTTCTCATTATGCAGATGGCTGGCAAGGTCACTGTCTAGGACAACGATATGCAGATCGCACAAGTCAAAAAAGATCGTCTACTGATGCTCGCGAACCTTCTTGACACTGTTCAAGAAAATCAGTTCAATCTTGTCACATGGGGCGCAGAAGAACGCCACTACAACAAATATTTGTTCGGTCTCATAAAGATCGAGACAGGATGCGGTTTCTCTGGATGTGCCATGGGATGGGCTGCTCAATCAGGTATTTTCCCGGGCCTGACATGGAATAATCGTTCTAATTTCCCATATGGTAGTATCATGTATCGTGATTCCGATTCTCTGCTTTATGAATGGCCAGCGGTCAAGAATTTATTCGGCCTCAATGAGAACATGGCATTCTTTCTATTTTCTTCATCAGGATACAGAGTGCATGCAACCCCATCAATGGTGGCATCCCGCCTGCGCCGCCTTGTGAAGAAGATCGATGATATTCGTGCACGTGATCAGAGAAAACAGCGGCCCGAAGTTCGGCGGATCGATGCACTGAAGAAACTCGTTAATGCCTGAAATTTCGGGGTAGCTCAGTTGGTAGTAGCGCGAAACTGTTAATTTCGATGTCGCTGGTTCGAATCCAGCCCCCGGAGCCAATTTTCACTTGAAACTGTCTAGAATCACATTATACTCCCGGGACACACCATTCCGGGAGTATTTTTAATGGACAGCGGCGAATTCACTAGGAATGAATTGGAAGTGGCCAAGGTTTTGGCCACAAAGGCCATGAAAGCCATGGAGCAGGGTCATACCATGAATATCATGCTCATGGCATCAGCCATGATTACAAGTGGCATTATTCATATGCTGCCTGAGGAGATACAGAGAGATTCCCTTTCAGCACATAAAGTTTTGACCACCGGAATTTTGTCGGCTATGAATCATAGATCATCGCTGGGCTTCATGGTCCCATCATCGAACGATATCAATTGATGGCAGGGAAACATCACTGATCATGGAAAACTGGCGACGACGAAAGAGATGTGTAAAGCAACTTTTCAAGAACCTTGGAAAAAAGAAGTTCTTTGAAGATTGTAATTATCATGTCTGTCGTATGACCAGTCGAGATTATGATGATGTAGAGGGCATCTCCGGGCTGGCCGGGCTCGAAGATCAGGCTCCCGGCTCGCCAGAAGAGGTTGAGGCTCTCGCCCACGATGGCCAGGAGGCTGCGCTCGTCCAGCGGGGAGAAGTCGGGGACTCCCCGCAGCATCTGCACGAGGCTGTGTGGCATTCCCGTCTCCCCTCCGACACCGACGAACGCCTACAAACCTTAGACGGATCCGGACAGATCCGGCCTCAGGCATCGGCCCTGGGTGCCTCGACTATCCTAAATGGCACCAGGAAGGTTGTCCGAGAGAAGACGCACCCGAGGCGCCCCTCAAGGCGCCGGATAAACCCGAGGCGCCCCTCAAGGCGCCGGATAAAA
>Ga0137412_10001637_pt1 | contig 17484 bp, 15 predicted proteins | sample CZODoug2_1_16fun_FD_122160 | JGI IMG/M metagenome (GOLD analysis project Ga0137412, IMG submission 122160) | Vadose zone soil fungal communities from Angelo Coast Range Reserve, California, USA - CZODoug2_1_16fungal (Hybrid Assembly) | ecosystem: Environmental > Terrestrial > Soil > Vadose zone...
GAGTATCAATGGGACAGACCCGTTGGCGGCATGCGCCACGACGCTCACACGAGTCCCGAGTGCGTCGGATGGTCCGATCGGGTATCCCCTCGAGTCCCGGTATCCCTCGGAGCCGGAAAGCCCGCAGATTTTTATCTCCCACTGTTGGGGCGAGTTTTTCAACAGAATAGACCCAAAGCGGACATGAACGCCCCCGCTAAGGCGCGCGATTGATTACGCGGATCTACTGTGTTGCCGGGCAGGCAGCGCTGACCGTATCGAGAAAAAACAAGATGTCGTAGGCCTGACCCATTTGCAGCAGGAGCGCGTCATCGTCAGACCCCAATTGATGCTCCCGATCAAGCCAGCGCTTTACTGCAAGAGGCGCGGTGCGCACATCTAGAACGAAACGCGGCACACCGAGTTCAGCGGCTAGACCATCGATCGAATGCTGCGGTGCCGGCGGCAGTGGCTGAAAATCGCCGCAGCCAAACGCGCCCTTGGAGATTAGATTGCCGATGTTGACGTATCGCGAACCGAAACGTCGCCGCAGATAAGTGCCGGCCACCTGCTGCTCGTTGCGTGCCGCAGTTGCCCCTGAGCCCCAGCGGGTCGTGACGGGCATGGCACTCAGATGATAGCGAGACGCGAAAATCAGCACTTTGCCGTTCGCGCCCTCACGTTTCACGATCCAGTCGAGATTGTCCGCCTGGGCACGGTCTCGGGCATCGTTGGTGGCGGCGACGAAAAGCCGAACGGAATCATTCTTCGCATCGTGGCCCGAGCGGGCGGGCTGCCAGCTCGGCGGCGGGAGCTGGCGTTGGCAATTGTCCTTCTGGCGCGCCGCCAATGCCGCACGATATCCCCACTGATAATCCTCTTGGCTGCTGGCGGCCGTATAGGCCGCCTCCTTGCGCTCCAGCAACACGACCAGATCGGAGATCACGGCGGTAAGCGTATCGCGCTCGGTGATGCTCAGTCGGTCATAGCCCGGCGCATCGGCTGCACCGCCCATATCGAACCGCAGTTTGCCGAGCAGCGCGCTGCCCCGCGCCTGGATCGCGGTCGCGGCCGCAGCGTCCACCCGCTGCAGATACTTCAGCGCCTCCATCAACTCCGTGTTCGCTCCCCGCTTCGCCTGGGGATTGTTTGCCGGTACGTCAAAGCCGTACACCGTGAGCTTACGGGTATGGCGCGGATCAGCGTTGTACTCCCGCACCCAGCGCAGCAGCGCGGCGTTCTGCGGCAAGCGATCGAAGTCCCAGGTCAGGCCATTGGCGAGTGCACCGTTGAGGTCGTTCGTCCTGCCCAGCACATAGTCATGCAGATAGCGCCCTTCGACGATCCCCGACTCCAGTGCGATCGCCGTGAAGCCCTTCTTCTCCACCAGGTATTGAAACAGCCGATTACGGAACTCGAGCGGCTCGGCCCCCATATGCACAGCCTCGCTAGTCGCTACCAGCGGAGCATCACCGATCATCCGCAGCAGCGGATCGAGGTCGCTCCAAGGAGGTCCAGGTTTCACCGTGGACAGCGGCGACAACGAGCTTCGCGCCCACTGCAGTACCGCCGATCTGTCGCGATCGGCAGTAGAGTCGTTCTGCGCTGCGCATGGCACTGGACCCAGCATCACGACGAAGAGGGTGACCACCGTCCGTGGAAATCGCATTGCAAGCATAGGCTGTACCCGCTTTTTGGTTAAATCCAAAGTTTGCACCAAGTCCGATGGTGCGCGGCTTGAGATGGGCCGCCGAATGACCGCAGCTGCGGGACCGATCAACGCATTGATTCGCGCTTTCGGTCTATGGGCCACGTTCATACTTCCCGATGTCCGCTTGGCCGAAAGCGGACCTCTCGTGTTTACCGCACCCCTACGCGCACCGAGACTGCAGGAACAGCGCGTAGCGCTTCACCCCGACCACTGATTACATGGTCTGTTCCCCCTCCTTCCGCACTCCAATACCTGATTTGGTCCCAGATTCCGCGCCGCCGGAGTTGCCCTCTCCGACCGGACACGCTACCGGTTGTAGATGACTGCGGATGAACTCACCCGGCGACTTCAGTTGTAGGGCGGTGGTCGTCAACGGCGGAAATCAGCTGGTACCGAACTCAGGAAACTGGGTCGTCCCCAACGGGGGAAATCGCTTGGTCTTTCAATGAGGAAATTCGGCATAGAATTCCTCACGCTCCGTGTGGGTGCGCGCCCAGTTCTATTTGACTCAACGCTCGAAGCACAGGTCGGAGGTTCCAGCCGCTGTCGCCCCCGTTTCTTTTGCTCAGAGAGCACAACACGCGGCCTCACAGATCCGAGAACAAGGCGAGTTGCAACAATCAAATGCACGGCCCATTCGGGACATCTGACGCTGTTCATTAATCTCAGAAATGGGAGGCCCATGTGGCCTGGCACGGACGTCGCTCTGTCAAACTGCACGCCTCCACCTTCCAACATCTGGTCCCGAAACATGGCCGATATCTTTGCAGGCGATCTAATCAGGCCGCTTGGCATATTGACCCTATACTTCGCGTATGCCGAATACGAAGTTGATCTATTCCTTGAGTTTTTATCGCCGATTGAGCCCTTCGATGAAAAATGGCGGCAGTGGTCCGTGGGGCGAAGCTCATCCTCGACGCACGCCACAAGGGGTCGCAGACCCCACCCCAGCTCGACACTCCCTGACTATCGTCTGAACGGATGGGCACCTTGCAGAGCAGGTGCTCTGACCGCTGTCGCTTCCGATGACGTGGCGTATGGGCGGAGTGCACACGCCTGATCGAACAAGACCATCGAGCCATCAAACGCCGCTGTGCCTGGATGACCGGATTCAAATCGGCCTGGAATGCGGGCATCACCATCGCCGGATTTGAACTGGCGCATCGGATCAAGAAGCGGCAGTTCTCATTTGGTCGATATCATCGAACTCGAAAATGGTCACTGAAACAACTCTGGACCCGAGCGCTGACTTGAGCCCCGATTTTGCAACAGGCTGTCGCAACGGATTCCCTGTACCCGCCAGTGCACCAGAACCGCGATCGTGAGAACGGCGGCAGACGCCCTCGTGCAGGCGTGGCCTGGGCGGTGGGCTATGTACCTGCGAAGAGGTGCAGTATCTTGTTTAGTCCTTTCGATAACAGGTCAACCCTGCGGCAGTCAGCGAGGCGGACAAATGGTAGTGGCGATAGACCTCCCGAGCGTCGTCATCGAGGGCGCCACGCGCGACCAGCCACATAATCAGCTCCGCACCTTCGTGTCCGGCGTTCTTCATGTAATCGCCGATCGGAATGCGTGCCAGTGCCTGCGGATCATCCCGCAGCTTCTGTAGGAACATTCGATCAAACTCGGGTCGCATGAATCCGGCCCGCTCTCCCTGGAGTTGGTGTGACATCCCGCCAGTCCCTAGAATCAGCACGCGCTGATCTGCGGGGAAGGAGTCGACCGCGCGCCGAATAGCCTTGCCGAGATCGAAACAGCGCCGGGGCTGTGGGAAAGGGAATTGGATGGTATTGACCGTCACGGGCACGACGCGTGTTGGCCATGAATCGACGGTGCCGTTGCGGTCTCCGAAGGCGATGCTCATGGGCACCGAGAAGCCGTGGTCAACGTTCATTTCCTGATACATCATCAGGTCGAAGTGCTGCGCCACCAGGTGCTCGATCAGATGCCAACTGAATGCGGGATCACCGCGGAAGCCAGGAATCGGCCGCGGGCCCCAGCCCTCGTCGCCGACCCCGTAGAGATCGGCTGCTCCGATCCCAAAAGTCGGGACGCGGTCCAAAGAGACCTCGAGCCCATGATCGTTATAGACGACGATGGTCACATCAGGCGCGAGATCCCGCACGAATTTCTTGGCGGGTTCGTAACCATCAAAGAGAGGCTGCCAATAGGGTTCCTGCGTCAGCCTTTGATCCATGGCGATGCCGATGGAAGGAACGTGCGAAGTCGTGACCGCTCCAACAATCTTAGCCATGATTCAGGTCCTTGACCGAATTGAGCTTGGCCCGGAATTGCTCGAGGGTCATCGAATTTTGCTGTGCGCCAACGTGTTGCATGGACACGCGATCAATCGCGGCGAGCTTGAAAATATAGTAGATGTTGCCTCCAGAGCGAATCATGCCCAGCCAGTCGCGCGAGGTGACAAGACCGATGCTCTCGGCGGACAAACCAAAGCCACGGCAATAGCCGACTGGGCCGGCAATGAATGCCTTGCGGTTGGTGGGGCATGTGAGCGACATGCACATCCGATTTAACCTAGGATTCATTCGGGCCCGGGCTCCGTCGAACAAATAGGTTCCCTCGAGAGATCGGGCGGTACTCTTGTCGTAGGCGATGCGCCGGGAGATTTCATCGATCACCGAATTGGATTCTCCGGGAGTCACAGCGGTTGCAGGGCTGCGCGGATCATATTGGGAAGTGTCCCGGTTGTGTCTCTAACGTGATCCAGCGCAACTCAGTGAACTGTTCGATCCCCGCTTTACCCCCGAAGCGCCCGTAACCAGATGCGCGGACGCCGCCGAAGGGCATCTGCGGTTCGTCGTGCACCGTGGGCCCATTGATGTGGCACATGCCCGAGCGGATCTGGCGCGCGACGCGCAATCCCCGGACTGCGTCACGGGTGAAAACAGCTGCCGATAGCCCGTACTGGGTGTCATTCGCGATGCGAATCGCATCTGCCTCGTCCCTCGCGACGATGATCCCCACTACCGGCCCAAAACTCTCGTCCCGATAAATATTCATTTCCGATGTCACGCCGGCGACAACTGTGGCCTGCATAACCACGCTGTCTGCCTTGCCGCCGCACAGGACATTCGCCCCGCGAGCTGTCGCATCCTCCAGCAGACTGTTGACATGATTGACCGTCTTCTGGTCGACGACGGCACCCAACGGGGTATTGGCAGCACGGGGATCCCCGGCCTGCAAGGTCTGCGCTTTGGCCACAAACCGGTCGGTAAACGCCTGTGCAACCTCCCGAACGACAATAATTCGCTCAGTGGACATGCAGATCTGACCCTGGTTCATGAACGCACCAAATGCCGCGGCCTTGACTGCCTCGTCCAGGTCGGCATCTTCCAGCACAATCAGCGGCGCTTTACCTCCGAGCTCCAGGAGGCATGGCTTCAAATTCTCAGCCGCGCGCTTGGACACAATCTTCCCAACCGTCGTGGAACCTGTGAAGTTGATTCGCCGAACGGCCGGATGATCAATCAGTTCACCCACGACTTGCGCCGCGTCCGCCGGGTGATTGGTGACGATGCTCACCACATCTTGCGGGAAACCCGCCGCTACACAGGATTCGACAATCAAACTGTGGGTACGGGGGCACATTTCCGATGCCTTCAGGATCACTGAATTTCCGCACGCCAAAGGCACAGCAATGGCACGCACTCCGAGGATGATTGGCGCGTTCCACGGAGCAATCCCCAAAACCACACCCGCGGGCTCCCGCAATGCCAAGGAAATACATCCGGGCTTGTCGGAGGGAATGACGTCGCCTGTAATTTGCGTCGTCAACGCCGCCGCCTCACGCATCATTCCCACCGCGAGCGATAGATTGAACATCGCCCAACTGGCAGTCGCGCCGATTTCCGCAGTCATAGCTCGAACAAAGTCGTCTTTACGAGCCTGGAGAGCGTCTGCGGCTGCGTTCAAGAGTTGGCGGCGGGTGCTCGGACTCGTCTGCGACCATTCCACGAATGCACCCGCGGCGCGGTCAGCGGTCGCGCGCGCATCATCAGCAGACATGGCTGCCGACCTACTGGCGATCTCCCCGCTGATGGGATTGATTCGATTGAAGCCCATACGCCCCACTAGAACTTTACCGAGACGGACGCGCCGAATGTGCGGGGCGGTCTGTACGATGCCAGGCTACCGATTGCAGACGCGAGCAGCGCGTTTGCGACAACCTCATTGCTCAGATTCTTACCCCACAACGATGCGATGAAGCGCTCGCCGGGCGCGGTCCACGACATTGAGGCGTTGACCAGATTGAACGCCGGCTGGTGAAGTATGTTGTCGGGTGCAAATACGTAACCATGGCTATAGCTGTCGCTGATGTCCAACCCCAGTTCACCCACCGGAAGTGCGTGGCGATAGTCCACGGACACATTAAATGTGGCATCCGGTGCCAGCGGCAGTCGATTGCCGTTCGCCGAACCGGTTGAGGTCGCGTTTCCGCCAAACGATTGCGGTGTAAAGATCACCGCGTTTGGAACGTCCGTGAAGCGATCGTGGAGCAATGCAACGCCCGCGGTAAATGTCAGCTGTGATGTAATCAGAGCCTCGAAGTCGGCGTCCAAACCATATATCTCGGCCGCTGCGCCGTTGTAGTAGCCAATTTGGCCGAGCACAAAGTGGCCGACCTGGATGTTTTTGTAGTCGTAGTAGAACGCGGCCGCGTTCAAACGTACGCGGCGGTCCCAAAGATCGGACTTGAGCCCGACCTCGTACGCATCCAGGACTTCCGGATTGTAGGCAGGGTCAGTCGGTACACCCGGGTTGAAACCGCCACTCTTGAACCCACGGTTGTAGGAGAGATAGCCCAGCACTTCATCGGAGAATCGATGATCCACGGCCACACGCCATGTCGGTCGGGCAAATGTCTTGCCTTCGTCAATCGGGGGAGTCAGCGCGTCTATCGTGGTGCCGCCAAAGAACGGTACTGCTGGTGCAAATTGCGCAAGCTCACTGGCAGCGAGATGCCGATGCTCCGTGGTGTAACGCACTCCGAGAGTAAGGTGATCCGAATCCGTGAGTGCGAGTGTGGATTGGCCATAGCCCGCCCAGGAGTCTGTCGTTTGATCGCCGTAAATCGAAAGCTTGTCGAATGGCTGAAAAAAGGGCGAAGTGGGAGGGACGGCGAAATTGAGGAGTGGGCCCCCGAGGGCGACGGTGCTGGGGTTGGACTTACTGTCTCCGTGCATGTAGAAAACGCCGGCGACCCATTGGAGTCGGCCGGTTCCTGTGGATGTGAGCTGCAACTCCTCCGTGACTTGCAGATCGTCGACTTTGACTGGATCGAGGGTTTGGATGGGCTCGGTCACCCCGTCGCCATCGAAGCCCAGAGTGGTCTGGGACCGACGATACGCAGTGATATTGGTGAGCTGGGCAAATCCCAGGTCCTGCTGCAGCCGAATGCTGGCGCCGCCGCCCCTGAATAAATTGCGAGGTTGGAAGTCTGCAGCTATGTCCCAATTCCCAACGGGACCCGCTGGACCGAATAGCGGCGCGGTCCCCGGCGCGTTGCTGAAGCTCGTGTCCTGAGATCCGGCGTTTTCCTCGTAGTCGACGATGAACGACAGCGCGGTGCCACCCCATGGAGTCCAACCCCATTTCGACCTGATCGCTACATCGCGATCAGCCCTATATACATCTTTACCGTTGAAGAGATTGTTCCCGTAGCCCTGACCTTGAGTCGACACACGCACGGCGAGATCCGCTGCCAGTTGTTCGCTCAGAGGGCCCGTGAGGTAGCCCCCGATGACCGCGGTACCATAATTACCGTAGCCGAGATTTACCTCGCCGCCAGTCACCTGCTGTGGATCTCTGGTCGTCACTTGTATGAGTCCGCCCGTCGCGTTCCGGCCGAACAGAGTGCCCTGAGGACCCTTCAAAACCTCAACTTGCGCGACGTTGTTCAGAGTGAGCAGGGAAGCCGCTCCCGAAGCGAAATACACCCCGTCCACATACAGCGAAACGGGATTCTCAAAACCCGCACCGATGGCCGTCGTACCAATACCGCGAATGTGCGGAAAAGCGTTACCGGAAATATTGACGAACGTGAGCCCTGGCGTGACGAGCGGCAGATCGATGGTGGACTCCACGCCCGCCGTCGCCAAGCGGTCTGCCGTTAGCGCTGTTACCGCGATCGGAACGTCCTGTAATCTCTCGCTCCGCTTTTGAGCCGTAACAACCACTTCCTGGAGCGTCGCGCTCTGGTTTTGCGGCGCAGCGGCCGCGGTTGAGTCAACCTGCGCCCATGCTGACGCGTGTACCAACACAAATGTCGACAGCACCAGCGACACGCATTTGGTTCTAGCCATACCCCCCCCCCGGCGGCGCTTCTGAGCGCTCAGTTGACTACAATGGATCGTTCAATGAGACGCGCTCAAAACTCGTTTCCTCGTCCAGAAGGAACTGTGGCGGCGTCAGGCTCTAACACCACTCGGTTCTCGATGTGCCCTATGCCCTGGATCTCAACTCGGCAGACATCTCCAACCTGCAGGAACTGCGGCGGCTTTCTCAACACACCAACGCCTGCGGGCGTACCCGTGGACAGAATGTCACCCGGTTCCAGCGTAAAAGACGTGCTCAATTCGGTAAGCATGTCCTCGAACCGGTAGATCAATTCGTCAGTGTTACCATCCTGGCGCAACTCCCCATTGACCCACGTCTTGAGGAACAGCTTGTTTGCCCCCGGCAGTTCGTCCTGGGTAACAATCCAGGGTCCAAGCGGACCGTGCGTATCGAAGGATTTGCCGATCGTGCCTGTGACTGCGCGTCGCTGCCAATCCCTGACACTCACGTCATTGCAGATCGTGAACCCTGCGATGGCCGCGCGAGCATCCGCGCCATGCAGATGGCGACCTCGCCTGCCAACGACAATCGCAAGCTCGCCTTCGTAGTCGAGCTGTGCCGATACGCGTGGCAGATGAATGTCGCCGTAGGGACTGTTGACACAAGTGACCTGCTTATTGAACCAGGTCTGGTACTTGGGGCGTTCGATTCCCAGCTGTGCGACCTCGGCGATGTGCGACTCGTAGCTTCCCCCCACGGCGAGGAATTTCCTTGGATTGAGCACGGGAGCTTCGAGCCGCACAGACACAAGGGGTATTCGCGAGGTGGACCTCCTGAGTAGAACGCGTGCGGCCTCCATAGCGTGATCGCCCGCCGCGAGAAAGCCGATCATATCGGCTGGTAACTGACGATCCTCCGTCAGATCGAGGATCTCTCCATTCTCAACCACTCCGATCCGAGTACGGCCCGCCTCTGTAAATGTTGCGAGCTTCACTGCCAATTCCCCCTGGGTTCATCGAGGGTGGCCGAAGCATCGCGACTGCGGAATCGCTCGATTGCGGGCTTCAAGTCCTCACGCACGTGGTCCTCGTTGTACCCGTTGAAAATCGTACCCAGCAGCGAGCGTTCCAGATCGCTCGTTCCCATGAACCAATCAGCCATGGGAATAGTCAAATTCATGTTCACACTCATCATGATTCCCATGTTGTGATGCGCAGTATGATGACGCCGGATGGTGTTGATTAGAGGGATATTGCGGACGAGCCAGTTATCGTGCACATGACAACAGAAATGGAACGTCTCGTAGATCAGGTACTGACCGACGATGGTTACCATCAGGATATAACCCGCATTGCGGTTGACGATCCAGGCCAACGCAAGCGCGAATGGCACACCGAGAGCCATGAAACTAAAGAGCGCACGCCACGGAAAAAAGATGATTCGGTACTCGCGGGTGCCTTCCACCGTCATTTCGTTATCGGAAAAATACTGATGATGTTGCCGCGTGTGGCGGTCATATATCGAGCGCAGCGCCCACACATCCATCAGGCGATGCATTACATTCTTGTGGATCCACCATTCGAACAAATTGGCCGCGGCGAAAACAGGAATGACCAACAGCCACTCCCAGCTCGCATTCACCAAGTGCCTCAAACACCACAAAATGGCCGTCAACCCGACGACGTAGATCACTCCGATATGTAGCGTGCCGCTGTACAAAGGGTGGATCTGAGCGAGATAACGCTCGCGGAAGTTGCGCTGGCGCTCGCTCATGATGTGACGCTCTACGAGCCTCGCCATCTCGATACTCCTCGGTAAAAGACGGCTCCGAAATTCTCAACGCGCTGACATATTAGACGTATGTTTCATGGCTGTCGATGATTATTGACGTTTTCGTCATTTCTATCGATCACATATTATCAGCCTTCCCGCATCGATCTGTGGAGAGTGTCGGTAAGAAGTGTTATGCAGCGCCTGGAATCAGGCCTGTTAGGTAACTCGCGACTCGACTGTGTTGTTACATCGAGTCCCGGGAATAGTATTGCGTCCGTGGCGAGCCTTTGGCTCGCCTTTTCCAAGACAGCTACCGACTATGCTCAAACCTCGGAAGGGGTCAACTGCGCAGCGCCGCCTCCCTTTCGGTCTTCAACAACTCGTCCATGTGGCGTCGAATCCGCACCGCACCAACGTCATCGGGAAGCAGGCACGGCTTCAGCTCCCAGAAATCCCGATTGCCGACAGTTTCCTGGATCGCCGACAACATGCGCTCGTCCTGCTCGACGAACGCATACTCCGCTCCGATTTTCATATTCTTGCTGAGCTGCGTATCCTCCAGGAGAAAGTCGCGGCAAATCGCCCAGAAATAATGAGTCGTCTGCTCAGACTCCGGCGTCAGCAGATGGCAGTTCAACGTCGCAAGACCCTGGCTCCGCGGCTGACCCACGGGGGTAATGCCGGTCTCCTGTCTGATCACTGCCCCCGGGCTCCATCCGGAGTTGGCCCAATGATCCATCGGACCGGGATCCGAGCCGCGCGAAACCTTCCACATCATCTCCCAGATCGGGCCTGGTTTAGCCGGCGGACACAGGAGGTTGGACCAGATCGTATCGCCCTGCACGTGCACTTCCGCCTTTGCGCGGGTGAATGCCTCGCTGGCAAGCGAGTCGTGGTGCACGGTGGCAACGTGCGCCCCATCCACCAGGTTGTCGATGATATAGCGATAGTTTGCGCGCACTTCCATGAATCCCTGGACGCGCGTGTAGTGGGTGGAGTCCTCGAGGTAGCTCAATTCCGGAATGTGGTCGGCATCGACACGAGCCGGGTCACCCGGCCAGATCCACAGAATTCCATACCGCTCGACCAGCGGGAACGTACGCAGCCGCGCCCCGCTCGGAACCAACTGATTCCCATTGGGGTTGAAGACACACCTTCCGGAGGCATCGTAGCGAAGCCCGTGGTATGGGCACGACACTGTATCGGCTTCGAGCTTCCCCAGGTGCAGCGGGCCAAAGCGATGCGCGCAGCGATTCGACAGTGCCACTGCGGTACCGTCTTCTTTGCGGAAGAAGACAATGGCCTCATCCATGATGACCCGGCGCAACAGTTGGCGGCCCACCTCCTGCGACCACGCGGCTGCATACCAGGCATTCCTCAAATACGAAGTCATCAGCGATCTCCCGTGAACGCGCCGCGGCTCATACGAATTGACGATATTGTCATTTCTCTCACTTGTCAACCAGGCTGCGCCGGGCTTTTTCGCGGCGGAAGCAGCGAAAACTCCATAGCGGGCGTCAGCTGCCGCACGGCAAACCGATACGCGCCATCCGCCCGAAGCTCCACGACATCGAGTTGATCACCAATCAGCAACGAGCCGGCCCCACTCGCCGCTTCGTTTATGGCGAACGCCACGAGCATTGAGCGAACTTCGAAGCGGCCGCTTCCGATTGCTCGCGCGCGCACGTCGAGAGAACTGTGGCGGGAAAAGTGCCCGGACGTTCGGCGCGACTCGAATGAGGTGCTGAAGAGATTCGCTATTGCATCGCGGCCGTGAACCTCTCCGCGGGGAGTACGCAGGATTGCGTCTTCGTGAAACAGCTCGCCAACAGTTTCGCCACAGTCGACTCTCGATGTGAACTCAGACAGCAAGTCGGCTATCGCCATACGCAGGTCGCGGAGCTCAGATGACGACGAGGGTGACGGCATAGGTTCCACCGGTCAGATGAGGCGGTCCGTGCCTTTCCAGAACTGCTCGCGAATCGTCCCCTTCAGCACCTTGCCCGCAACACTGCGTGGCAAGGCCGCCCAGAATTCGACGTGCTTGGGCGCCTTGATACTACCCAGACGTGCCTTCGCAAACTCAATCAGGTCAGTTTCGTTGACGCTCAATCCGTTCTTGAGTTCTACGACGGCGCTCACAGCCTCGCCCCACTTTTCATCCGGAATCCCTATCACCGCACACTCCTGGACAGCTGGATGGGATGCAAGCACCTGTTCGACCTCAGCGGAATAGACGTTAAATCCCCCACTGATGATCATGTCTTTCTTACGGTCCACAATGAACAGGTAGCCTTCCTCATTCGTGTACCCTACATCGCCTGTGTGGTGCCAACCGAAGCGTGATGCCTCGGCGGTCGCCTGCGGGTTTTGATAGTAGCCACGCATGACCAGGTTGCCGCGAACCACGATCTCACCGGTCTGCCTTGCAGTGAGCAGGGCGCCGTCGTCGTCCATGATCGCGACCCGCGTGTGCAGGGACGGACGTCCGCAACTTGCCAAACGCCCTTCATTTACAATCCCGTTCTCCACCAACTCCCATGGTGGCAGGTACGTGCAGGTCGCCGGCGCTTCAACCTGGCCAAACATCGTGGTCATGATGGGTCCGAAAACGTCAATCGCCTCGCGCAACTTGGCCACTGACATGGGCGCGGCCGTGTAGAAGAAGTACTGCAGAGACGAATAGTCGAACTCACGCACCCTCGAGTGGGACAACATCGTGTAAATAGCCGTGGGCGGCAGGAACAGGGTCGTCACGTGGTGTCGTTCGATCGCTGTCATCACCGCCTCGGCGTCAAAACGCGGAAGGATTATGTTGGTGGCGCCCGCTGCCGTCATGATCAGCGCGAAAGACCCGGCAGCGTGCGCCATCGGTGCAACGACCAGATGAACTTGCGAGCTGCGCATCGGGAAACACGTATGGAAATTGCCAATGAAGGTCTGCCACGTCAGGTTGGAGGCCATGACTCCCTTCGGGCGCCCCGTCGTGCCCCCGGTGCTGGTGAGGGTGGCGAGCGTATCGCTCCGCGCACCGCGCTCCGGCGCCAAGCCGCTGATATCTGCGATCCAGTCTTCCAGAAAGAGGGAGTCGGCAGCGATTTCATCCACGCAAACGTACGTTCGGATCTTGGGGCACAGAACGCGAAACTGGGCGACCTGATCCGCTAGAGTGCTATGGAAGAACAGTACGGTCGTATCGAGCTGGTCGAGCACCGAGGCATTCTCCGCAGCGGCATTGCGAAAGTTGACCTTCACCCAGACCCCTTCCGCCCGCAGAATTCCTAGAACACACTCAAACGCAGCCGCACAATTCGGGCTGACGACTGCGGCCTTCTGCGTGCATGCGAAGCCGGTGCCGATCAACGCGAGGGCAATTCGGTGCGAGCGATCCTGGACCTGCTGATACGTCCGCGACGTCGATCCCATTACGAGACACGCACGCGACGGGTCCTGGCTTGCGCCCTGATCGAAATAGTCGATCAGGCGCATCGCAAACCTGTCTCCCGCATCTGAAGGAGCGATGTCAACTTCCTGATTAGCCTCCACCATGGGTCATGTGCTCCTCTGAAAGCTCGCCGTCACTCTTTTAGGGTCAACTGGCGCTGGCGCGCTCGTCAACAACCGACACCCGTGCACGCCTATCGCTTGGTCGCGGTCCATCTCCTGAGATTCTCGTGCGCGGTGCGCGCTTCGCTGATTTCGCTATCGTAGGTCGAGCGTACCTTGCTCACCAACTCACAGTTCAAGCCATTGGGATCGTTGAAATACAAGGAATGGAACACGCCGTGGTCTATGTACTGGGAGGATACGTTGGCTTCCTCCAAGCGCCGCCGATACTCCTCGATCACCTCATCGCCCTCGACTTCAATCGCCAGGTGATGATCGAATGGGCCCTCCGGCTTGAAGGCCCGGTTCTTCAACACCGCCGGATAGTCGAAAAAGGCAATGCAGTTGCCATCTCCCATTTCGAAGAAAATGTGACAGAAGGGCTCCGGATCGTCAGTGGCAGCGTTCACGTTCATTACCATTGCGGCCACGAGCGGCATCTTCAGGATGTCCTCGTAGAAGTGCCGGGTTTCCTCCGCATCGCGGCAACGGAAGGCATGATGGTGGATATTCCGGAGCCTGTTATCCGCGCGACGCAGCCGCATTTCGCGTATGTTGGTTGGGTCCAGTGCGAGCGAAACCGGCAATTGCGCAGCCGAGATGTCTTTTTCCATAGCACTCTCCAGCGGGTCGGCAAATTCGAATGGCCGTCATTCGGCTTTGAGTAATATTGACGATATTGTCATTTTACTTGCAAGTCAATGACTCCTGGATCTTCTGATCTTTGCGAGGCGTCTGACCGCTACTCCGCCTCCTCGAGGGGCAACCCGGCATATGTTTCAGCCAGGGCGACTTGAGCATGATGCGACGATCGTACATATTCGAGTTCGTATTCTTGCGCGCGCTGCTCGAACTCGCTGGCACCGGGAAACCGATGCAGGAGAGTTGTCAGATACCAGGAGATGCGAACCGAGCTCCAGACGCGCCGCAAGGCGGTCTGACTATAGCTGTCCAACAATTCAGTCGTGCCCCGAGCGTAAAAGGCTTCGAGTGCACGTGCCAGATAAAAGACATCCGAAACCGCGAGATTCAGCCCTTTCGCCCCGGTGGGAGGAACGATGTGCGCGGAGTCGCCAGCCAGGAAGAGTCGCCCGTACTGCATCGGCTCGGTCACGAAACTACGTAGCGGAGCGATGGACTTCTCAACTGAAGGGCCGGTTACGATCGCATCGGCCAGCTCTTGCGGGTAGCGCAATTTGAGTTCGGTCCAGAAACGCTCATCAGGCCAATCTTCGATCCGGGTGTCTACCGGCACTTGAATGTAGTAGCGACTCAGCTGTGGATTGCGCATTGATGCAAGTGCGAAGCCGCGAGGATGATTGCAATAGGTGATATCCGGTAGCGGTGGCGTCTTTGAAAGCACGCCAAGCCAGCCAAACGGATAGACCTTCTCAAACTCCCGTCGCACATCCCGGGGAATACTTGCTCGCGACACTCCGTGAAAGCCATCGCAACCCGCAATGAAGTCGCAGTCGAGCTGCTGCATCTCCCCGTTGAGCCTGAATTTTACAAACGGATGCTCGGAGCTCACGTTCATGAGCTGCACGTCCTGCGCTTCGCTCAACACAGCCGCTCCACGCCGGTCGGCGGCGGCGAACAAATCCTCCTGGATGTTCGTCTGCCCGTACGTCATGAATCGCTTTCCGAGATGTTGCTTTACGTCGATAAAGAAGCTTTCGCGGCCCGCCCACACGATCTTCATGCCATCATGCGGGAGACCCTCGCGGCCCATCCGCTCAGCAAGACCGTTCGTTCGCAATACGTCGACCGTTGTCGGCTCGAGTACGCCGGCGCGAATCCGCCCGAGCACGTGATCGCGAGACTGCCTCTCGATCACCATGCTTTTGATCCCGTGTCGATGCAGAATCTCGGACAGCAGCATGCCTGCGGGACCGCCGCCGATGACGGCCACGTTAGTGCGCATACGGCCTCAGACTACCCGGCAGTATCTGGGGCCGTTTCCACCGAAGTGCACACGACCGGAGCTTCACGACTGGAGGGTTTCCGATTCGAGGGCCCGCGTCATGAGCAGCCTGAATTGTCCCAGCGCCGCATCGCTGATTAACGGTCGCATGTCCGTGGGCGCCGTCGTGTCGATCAACTGTTGTTGCGCTTCGATCATGCGTTGGTCCTCGTGGAAAGCCGCGATGACCGATTGATAGATGTGCTCCGTAGCCTCGGCCGGCAGCCAGGGTTGATGCGCCGAAGCGAAAAAATAATGGGTCGCTGCGGCCGACTCTGGAGTAATTGCCTGGCAGCTGTGGAAATTCAGCGTCTTTTCGGTCTCACGAGCTCGCGGATCGGTCGCTCTAACACCCGACTCCATCAATAGTACGCCGGGAATCAAGTAGTCATACACGAACCACCGGTCCACCGGTCCGGAGAACTGAGCCAGTCGCTGGTGATAAGGAGCCGGTGCGATGTTGGACACTTCCCGCCGAACCCGCACGCCGCGCTCGAGACGCTCCATCTTGGGCCGAGTCTGCGCAATCTCGGGAGAACCGCCCAGAGTACCCTCGTGCACGTAGGACAGGTGCGAGAAGTCCAGCAGATTGTCCGAGATCAGCAGATGATTGGCCTGATAGCGCATGTATCCCGGCTTCATCCGCCAGTCTGCATGGTCGAGCGAAAACGTATCCGGTATGAGGGCCGCATCCGCCTGGGTCGGGTCACCCATCCAAATCCACACCCAACGTTTGCTTTCTACTACGGGATAGTTGCGCACCCGCATGTGCGATGGAATCACCGTTTGTCCAGGGATTTCGACGCACTGACCGTGGCGATCGTATTTCAATCCGTGATACATGCAGCGGATGCAATCGCCCTCTCTGCGCCCCAGTGACAAGGGCGCATGGCGGTGGCAACACTTGTTACTCAATGCCACAACCTGACCATCCGAGGTGCGATACATCAGTATCGACTCGCTCAGAATTGTTCGCTCCAGCAGCCCGATGCCCTGTCGGGGCAGCTCGTGATCCCATGCGGCGACATACCAACAGTTCTTGATGAACATGGATCGCTACCCTCGTGCAATGATGGGTCAGACTGTTTGCGGCCGCCTTTTCGAGGCTCGGCTCATAATACACATAAATTGACATTTTCGTCAAAACTGCTGAAACTACGGCATGCCCAATGTGGTGGTTTGATCCCCGGCATCAACTCATCCCCGGAAGAAATCGTTATGAAACGAAAGCCAGACTCCGTCTCGCGAGCTCACCCCGGCAAAATGGATGGTGATCATGGGCTTCGACGTGAAGCCATGACATCCTCGGAGACCGGCTGGGGACTGGATGGCAAACGCGCCGCGGTGAGCTTTACGTTCGACAATCTCGGGGAGGCGGCTGATCTGGAGACCGGCAGGTGGCCCGCGGACAAACCTGTCGGACACCACTATACGGTCACCGAAGTCCTGCCTCAGCTCCTACAAAAACTAGACGCAGCGAAAGCCACCTTCTTCGTAGAGGCATGGAACGCGGAAATGTACCCGGCGTTGCTCCAGGAACTCGCGGCACGCGGCCACGACGTCGCGCTACACGGTTGGCGGCACGAGATTTGGGGCGACCTGAAAGGCAAGCAACAGTCGGCCCTGCTGAGCCGGAGCCTCGATGCACTTGGGAAGATTGGAATTCGACCCTTCGGATTTCGCCCACCCGGGGGAAGCGTCGCCGAAAGCCCCTCTGCGCTACTGCACGATGTCGGCTTCACCTACTATTCGCCATCCGGTAGTGCGATGAGTGTGGAATCCGGCATCGCGCACATTCCATTTGCTTGGGAACATCTTGATGGCATCTATCTGATGCCCGGCGGGAGCGCAATGGCAGGACTTTCGAGCCTGCCGGAAGAAGCATCCTTGGACGGAATGCGTCGGGCTTTTCACAACGCTCTTCGTAAAGCCATCGAGGACGGCACACATCTGGCACTGGTATTTCATCCGTGGCTTCTAGGTCAAGACCGCGAGAGGCTTCGGTTGGTGTTCGAACTGTATGAATACGCCGTTCAGAGTCCAGACATGTGGGTTGCGCCGTGCAGAGATGTGGCGCGTTGGCTGCTAGGAGATTTTCGGATGCCGGGCGCAATGTAGCCGATGAGCGCGGCATGTCGAAGACCGCAAGGTTCTC
>Ga0137412_10001638_pt1 | contig 17483 bp, 14 predicted proteins | sample CZODoug2_1_16fun_FD_122160 | JGI IMG/M metagenome (GOLD analysis project Ga0137412, IMG submission 122160) | Vadose zone soil fungal communities from Angelo Coast Range Reserve, California, USA - CZODoug2_1_16fungal (Hybrid Assembly) | ecosystem: Environmental > Terrestrial > Soil > Vadose zone...
GTGCGCGCCCATGTCCTCGTGCACCTTGAAGCCGGACGCGCCGCCCTCGGCCAGCGCCTCGACCAGCGGCGCCGGATCGGAGGACGAGCCGCGGGCGAGGAACCCGATGTTGACCGGCCACGCGTCGAAGGCGTTGAACGCGTGCCGCAGCGCCCACGGCGAGTTCACCCCGACGCCCCAGACCGGGCCGAACTCCTGCCCGATGATCGTGGTGACGCCCGAGGCCAGCGAGGCCTCCATGATGCGCGGGGAGAGCAGGTGCACGTGCGTGTCGACCGCCCCGGCCGTCGCGATCAGGCCCTCGCCGGACACGATCGCCGTCCCGGTCCCGACGACGACGTCCACGCCGTCGAGCGTGTCCGGGTTGCCGGCGCGGCCGATCGCGTGGATGCGGCCCGCGCGGATGCCGATCGACACCTTGCGGATGCCCAGCGCCGTGTCGATCACCACGACGTTGCTGATCACCAGGTCGCAGGTGCTCGCGACCGACGCGGCCTTCAGGTGCAGCCCGTCGCGCGCCGTCTTGCCGAACCCGGCCAGGAACTCGGAGCCGGGCCGCTGAGCGTCGTCCTCGACCTCGATCACCAGGTTCGTGTCGCCGAGCCTGATCCGGTCGCCGGCCCGAGCCCCGTGCACCGCCGCGTACTCGCGCGGGTCGAGGGGGTGCGGGCTCATCGGGTCGCCCCGTGCCCGGCCGGGCCGCGCGCCACACATACCGCGTCGAGCACCATGCACACCGTCGTCAGGTCTTCGGCGGGATCGGCCTGACATAGTGACCCGCCGACAGTGCCGCGGTTGCGCACCACTGGATCGGCGATCACCCGCTCGGCATCGACGAAGATGGGGCACGGCGCGGCCAGCGGAGCGGATTCGAGCACCTCGCGGTGCCGGGTCATCGCGCCGATCCGCACCTGCGTCGGGTCGGTGACGATGTAGCCGAGCTCCGTCGCCAGGTCGTTGATGTCGACGAGGTACTCGGGGTTGGCGATCCGCAACTTCATCATCGGCAGCAGGCTGTGACCGCCCGCGACGATCAGCGCCCCTTCACCCAGCCGATCCAGTAGGCCGACGGCGTGGTCGACACTCGTCGCACGTTCGTATTCGAACGGTCCGGGCACCTGCATGTGACTGGCCTCACATCCATCGAAGGGAGCCCAAGTGTCGACCCAGGTGACACGCCCGTCAATGGCGAGTTAAGCAATCGCTTAACTGACTCCGGTGGTGCTGGCCATCCCCGGATCGCTGCGCTCCTGCCCACCGGACCCGTGGTGGATACGGCCGTCCACCTCGGTCAACGGTCGGCCGCCACCGCCCCATCTGCGGGCAATGATCTCCGCCGCGATCGACACCGCCGTCTCCTCCGGGGTCCTTCCCCCGAGGTCCAGCCCGATCGGGCTGGCCAAACGATCGAGTTCGGCCTCGGTGAGCCCCGCTTCGCGCAGCCGCGCCATCCGGTCTTCGCGCGTGCGCCGCGAGCCCATTGCTCCGATGTAGGCGACCGCGGGCAGCCGCAGCGCGACCTCCAACAGCGGGACGTCGAACTTCGGGTCATGGGTCAGCACGCAGATCACCGTGCGGGCGTCGATTGCTCCGGCGGCGGCCTGCGCGGCGAGGTAGCGGTGCGGCCATTCGACGACGACTTCGTCGGCCGTCGGGAAACGCGCATGTGTCGCGAAGACCGGCCGGGCGTCGCACACCGTGACCCGGTAACGCAGGAACGCGCCCTGCTGTGCGACGGCCGCGGCGAAGTCGATCGCGCCGAACACCAGCATGCGGGGGCGCGGCCCGTGACTGGCGACGAACACCTCCATGCCGACGCCGCGGCGCTGACCGTCGGGCCCATACGTCAGCACCTCGCTGCGGCCGGCGGCCAGAAGACCGCGAGCGTCGTCGGTGACCGCGGCGTCTGCACGCCCCGAGCCCAAGGAGCCCGTCACCTCGTCGCCGCGAATGACGATGCGGCGACCCACCCGGTCGGCGTTCGGATGGGCGATCACCGTGGCGACCGCCGCGGGCCTGTGGTGAACGATGTCGTCGGCGAGTGCTCCGAGTTCGGGAAACGTGCTCTGCGACACCGGCTCGACGAAGATATCGATGATCCCACCGCAGGTCAGGCCAACCGCGAAGGCATCGTCGTCGCTGACCCCGTAGCGCTGTAGTGCGGGCACGCCGGAACCCGTCACCTCGGTGGCCAGCTCATACACGGCACCCTCGACGCAGCCGCCGGACACCGACCCACTCACGGTGCCGTCGGGCGCGACGATCATTGCCGCTCCCGGCGGTCTCGGGGCCGAGGAGTAAGTACGCACGACGGTCCCGACACCCGCCGTGTCACCCGCACGCCACAACGCCAGCAGATCGCCTAGCACGTCCCTCACGCGCCCCAACGTAGGCTCATTTCGTGACACCGGCACAACTTCGGGCCTACTCAGCTGTCGTGCGACTTGGCTCCGTGCACTCCGCAGCTGCCGAACTCGGCATGTCCGATGCAGGGGTGTCCATGCACGTCGCGCAACTCCGCAAGGAACTCGACGATCCACTCTTCACCAGAACCGCGGCCGGGCTGGCGTTCACTCCCGGCGGCCTGCGGCTGGCCAGTCGGGCCATCGAGATCCTCGGCCTGCAACAGCAGACCGCGATCGAAGTGACCGAGGCGGCGCACGGCAGGCGGCTGCTGCGCATCGCTGCGTCCAGCGAGTTCGCCGAGCACGCGGCACCCGGGCTGATCGAGCTGTTCTCGTCGCGGGCCGACGATCTTTCGGTGGAGCTCAGCGTCCACCCCACGAGTCGGTTCCCTTATCTGATCGAGTCCCGCGCAGTCGACGTCGCGCTCGGTCCGATCGGCACCGGCGTGTTCGACGCGGACGGCCCGATCGCCGTCCAACCGTTCCTCAAGTACCAGGTCATCACGGTGGCGGCGCCCGGCAACCCGCTGGCCACCGGCACCCCAACTCCCGCACTGCTACGTGAGCAGCAGTGGATGCTCGGCCCATCGGCGGGCAGCGTCGACGGCGAAATCGCGGCCATGCTGCGCAAACTCGCGATTCCGGAGGCTCAGCAGCGCATCTTCCAGAGCGACGCCGCGGCGTGCGAGGAGGTTCAGCGGGTCGGCGGGGTCACCTTGACCATCGGCTTCGCAGTGGCCAAGGATCTGTCCGTCGGACGACTCGCGCACATCAAGGGACCAGGCCTGCAGTCCTCCGGCGAATGGGCGGCAGCAACTCTGCCGCCGGCGTCGCGGCAGCCCGCCGTCTCCGAACTGGTCCGGTTCATCACAACGCCTCGGTGCACCCAGGCCATGATCCGTGGCTCAGGTGTCGGTGTGACCAGGTTCCGGCCGAAAATTCATGTGACGCTTTGGAGTTGAGTTGAGCGTGCTCACCCGCGGTCGGCCTCCAGCGCCCTGATCAGGCTGGCCGCGTCCCACGGCCCCTGGTGCCGCCTGCCGTTGACGAAGAACGTCGGCGTCGAGTTGAGATCCATCAGCTCGGCATCCTGGGCGTCGTCCAGCACCCGGTGCATCACCTTCGACGAACGCAGGTCCTCGTCGAACTTCTTGATGTCGATCCCGATCGCGTCCGCATACCGGTAGATGTGCTCCCACTCCAGGTAGTCCGGGAACGCGAACATCTTGGCGCCCATCTCGAAGTACCGGCCCTGCAATCCGGCTGCTTCGGCAGCCCGCGCGGCGCCCATCGCGTGGGGGTGGACGCGCTCCAGTGGCAAATGCCGCCACACGTAACGCAATTCGTCGCCGAAGTAGGCCCGCACCTCATCGATGGAACCCGTGGCCCTACTGCAGAACGGGCACTCGTAGTCGCCGTACTCGACCAGCGTGAGGCGGCCGTTGGGGTTGCCGCGGATGTGGTCGCGGTCCGGGTCGATGTCGCGAATCAGCTTGGCGCCCACCGCAACCGGCGGGCTCAGCCAGTCGGTGATGCGGAAGGTCGCCCAGCCAAGGACCAGCGCGAGCACGGATGCGGCCAGCACGCCGACGCGGGCCTGATCCTGTTTGACGGGATCCTCGATGGCCAGATCGATGATGAACAGCGAGATGGTGAACCCGATGCCGGACAGGGCGGCGCCGCCTGCGACTCGCCGCAGCGTCAACCCCGGTGCGAGCTGCCCCATCCCGGTCGCGCGCACCAGGGCGGTGGCGCCGGTGATGCCGATGAACTTGCCGACGATCAGGCCGGCGATCACACCCCAGGTCAGCGGTGAACGCAGCGCCGCGGTCATCGTGTCACCGTCGAGATGGACACCCGCGTTGGCCAGGGCGAACAGCGGCAGCACGGCGAAGGACACGTACGGGCCGAAGCTGGTCTGCAGCCGCTCGTTGATCGAGATCGATTCGCGCAGTGTGCGACTGGCGGCGCGTGCATACTCCGAGTTCGGGGACTGCCGGAAGGCCTTGATCACCTCGACGGCCTCTTCGACCTGCTTGCGCTCCGGCGTGAACACCGGAATGAGCAGCGCCACCGCCACGCCGGCCAGCGTCGGATGCACACCACCGAGGAACAGCGCCAGCCACAACGCGAACGCCAGCACCGAGTACGCGGGCCCTCGACCCATCGGCAACAGCCGGACCGCCGCGATACCGGCGACGAGCACCAGTGCGACCAGCAGCGGCAGGTACCGCACGTGGTCGGAGTAGAACAGCGCGATCGCCAGCAAGGCTCCGACGTCGTCGACGACGGCCAGGGTGAGCAGGAAGGTCCGCAACCGGGCCGGGTACTTCGGGCCGATGATCGCCAGTGCGCCGACCAAGAAGGCCGTGTCCGTGGAGATCACGACGCCCCACGCACGCGCATCGTCGCCCGACGGATTGAACAGCAGGAAGATGACCGCGGGCACGATCAGCCCGGCGAGCGCGGCGACGACGGGTACCGCGGCACGGGCCCGGTCGGTGAGCTCTCCGATGGTGAACTGGCTCTTGACCTCGAGCCCGACGATGAAGAAGAAGAACGTCATCAGGCCGTCGTTGACAAGGTGCTTGACGGTCAACTCGACGTGCAGGTCTCCGAAGCTGAGCCCGACGGGGGTGTTCCAGAAGTCCGAATAGCTCTGCGCCCAAGGTGAATTCGCCCACATGATGGCGACGACGGTGAAGGCCAGCAGCAGTGCCGCCGCGATGTTCTCACCACTGCGGGCCGCCGTCGGATCGCGGCCGAACCTGCTTGGCGGCGACACGGCCGCGCCGGGAGCATCGTCCGCGGTCGTGTGATCGGCCGCGGGGCTGGTCACGCTCGGGCGTGCTCGGTGAACGCTCCGAGCAAGTCGGGCCGGTCGATGGCGCTTGGCGTCAGCACGTCGGACGGGTTGGCGCCCATCAGGATCCGCTTCATCGGGATCTCCAGCCGCTTGCCGGTCATCGTCCTTGGGATGCCGGGGACGACGATGATGTCGTCGGGTACGTGCCGCGGCGACGCCCCCGTCCTGATCGCGTCGACGATCCGTGCGCGCACCGCGTCGTCGAACTCGACGCCATCGGCAAGCGCCACGAACAGCGGCATCCAGTAGCCGCCGTCTTCCTGCTCCACGCCGACCACCAGACAGTCGTGCACGTCGGGCAGGCCCTCGACCGCGTTGTAGATCTCCGCGCTGCCCATCCGGACGCCCATCCGATTCAGCGTGGCATCGGAACGGCCGTGCACCACAACCGATTTCCGGTCGGTGATGGTGAGCCAGTCACCGTGGCACCACACACCGTCGTACTTGTCGAAGTAGGCGTTGTGATACTTGGCGCCGTCCGCGTCGTTCCAGAAGAACACCGGCATCGACGGCATCGGCTTGGTGACGACCAGCTCACCGGCCTCCTCGGTCACCGCGTGGCCACCGTCGCCCCAGGCCTCTGCGGCGACGCCGAGGGCGATCACGTTCAGCTCGCCCGCCCTGATGGGAACCAGCGGGCTGGCGCCGATGAACGCGGTCACCACGTCGGTGCCACCGCTCATCGAGATGACGGGGATGGGTCGGCCGACGCCCTCCTGGATCCAGCGAAATCCCGAGGCGGGCAACGGCGAACCGGTGGAACCGACCGCGCGCAGCGCCTCCAGCGGGTAGGTCTTGCCCGGATGCAGTTCCTCCTTGGCGCAGGCCAGCCAGTAGCCGGCGCCAGCACCGAACACCGTGACACCCTGTTCGGCGGCCACTTGCCAGAGGTGGTCGGTGCGCCCGTAGGTGGGACTTCCGTCGTACAGCACGATCGTCGAGCCGACGAGAAGCCCCGATACCTGCAGGTTCCACATCATCCAGCTGGTGCTGGACTGCCAGAAGAACCGGTCTTCTGGCTTGAGGTCGAGTTGCAGGCTCAGGTACTTGATGTGCTCGAGTGCGACGCCACCGTGTCCGTGCACGATGCCCTTCGGCGTGCCGGTGGTGCCCGACGAGAACAGCACCCACAGCGGGTGCGCGAACGGGACGGGCGTGATCTCCAGTTCGGCCGTCCGCGCGATGATCTCGGACCATGGGGTGACGTCGCTGGGCGGGTCCCCTCCCAAACGCGGCACCAGCACGGTGCCCGTCAGCGTCGGCAGTTGAGAACGGATCTCGCTGAGCTCGGCGCTGCGGTCGATCCGCTTGCCGTTGTACAAGGATCCGTCGCTGGCCACCAGCACCTTGGGTTCGAGCTGCGCGAGGCGGGCGACGACGCCGCTGACGGCGAGGTCCTGGTTGCACACGGCCCATGTGGCGCCGACCGCGGCCGTGCCGAGGAAGGCGACGACGGCCTCGCCGATGTTCGGGATGTAGCCGACCACCCGATCGCCTGCCACGACGCCAAGACTGCGGAGGTAGTCGGCGAACGCGGCAGTCTCCCGCGACAGACGATCCCAGGACCAATCTCCTCCCCCGTCCTCCCCCGCAACCACCATCGCAGGGCGCTCGGTGGTGGCGTGCCGGAAGATCTCGGTGGCATAGTTCAGCGTCGCGCCCGGAAACCATTGGGCGCCAGGCATGTCCGCGCTCGCAAGCACGGTGTCGGCAGGGGTGCTCGCGCGGACGTCGTAGAAGTTCCAGACCGCGTCCCAGAACCACGCGACGTCGGCCACCGACGCCGACCACAACTCCTGGTAATCGGCGAAGTCACCGCGACCCGTATCGGCCAGCCACGCGATGAACCGCGTGAGGTTGGCGTCGTCGATGGTGTCCTGGTCCGGCGTCCAGCCTCCCGGCTCGGTCATTCAGCCTCTTCCTCCTGGATGGGCTCGCGTGGTCGCTCACCGTCGTCGCTGAGCGTATGGGCTGCCTCCATCAGCATCCACCCCGACAGCTGAACGGACAGATCGCGCTCGGGGATCTCGGATGCATTGACGGCGCCCGCGACGAACTGCGCGTCCTTGCCGCCGACCTTGGGCAGTTCGGCCTCGCGGTCCCAGAACGCCGCGAACAGCGGCAGCCCGTCGACCGTCTGCCGCAGGTCCCACACCGATTTCGCCGAGGTCAGCACCAACTGCTTGGCGGCGGCGCGCGCCGCGGTGTCCGCCGGGGTGTTCTCCGGCAACGTGGTGGCGACGAGTGCGAGGTAACGCGCCAGGATGCCGTTGAACAGACCGCCGTCACCGCCACCGGCGCCCTGGATGACGCCGCCGGGCGCCATGTTGTCGCGCACCGCGGCGACCAGTCGGTGCACGCGCTCGGCGTGATCGGGGTCCTTGGTCCTTGCGGCCAGTTCGACCTCCAGTCCGAGGATCACCCCCTGGCAGTAGCTGTACTGCGCACGGACCAGCGAGCCGCCCTTGATCCCGTCGAACACCAGATGGGTTTCCGGGTCGATCAGGGTTTCGTCGATCCAGTCGGCCATCTGCTGGGCCCGACGGAGCCGGTCGTCATAGCGGGCGAGGAAGATGCCTGCGGGCCCGTTGGCCGGGGCGTTGAAGAACTGGTCCTGCTTGCGCCACGGGATGCCACCGCCGTCCTCGGGCACCCATGCGTTGACGAACTCCTCGGACAGCTTTTCCAGCGCCTTCGGCCGCTCCACCCCGGCGAGCCGGCCGGCCCGCTCCAGCGCGAGTGCCAGCCAGGCCATGTCGTCGTAGTAGTTGTTGGTCCAGGAACCGATGTTGCGCAACCGATGTGAGCGGATCTGCCGCTCGATCCGCTGTTGCCGATCGGGTTGGGGGTCGCGCACCTGCGCGTCCACCAGACAGTCGAGCAGATGAGCCTGCCACCAGTAGTGCCACGTCCCGAACAGCAGACGCTTGCTGGTGGCCGGCCAGGCGACGACGCCGAGTTGGGTTCCCGGCAACTGCCACAGCCGCCGCAGGTGTCGCGTCGCGACGGCGGCCTCGGCGCTTGCCGCGCGGTTGCCCCATACCTGATCCATGCCGTTGATCCTGCCCTACCAGGCCACGTCAAGGTCGGCATGTTGCACGATCCACGTGTGCATCGCGATGCCCGCGGCAACCGCGGCGTTGATGCTGCGCGTGGAACCGAACTGGGCGATCGACACGGTCCGGACAGCGCCTGCACGGGCGTCGTCCGTGATGCCTGGGCCCTCCTGCCCGAAGATCAGCAGGCAGTTCCGCGGCAGCGCGGCCCGTTCGAGACGCACCGAGCCGGGCACGTTGTCGACGGCGATCACCTCGAGGCCCGCGTCGGCGGCGAACACGAGCAACTCGGCGATGGTGTCGTGGTGGCGCAGCCGCTGGTAGCGGTCGGTGACCATGGCGCCGCGCCGGTTCCAGCGGCGACGCCCGACGATGTGCACGGTGTCGACGGCGAACGCATTCGCGGCCCTGACGACGCCGCCGATGTTGGCGTCGTTGCCGAAGTTCTCGATGGCGACGTGCAGTGGGTGGCGGCGCCGGTCGATGTCGGCGACGATCGCCTCCCGCGTCATGTACCGGTACGCGTCGACGACGTTGCGGGTGTCCCCGTCGCGGAGCAGCTCCTGGTCGTAGCGGGTGTCATCCGGCAGCGGTCCGGACCAGGGGCCGACGCCGGTGGTCGTGGACCATTCCGTGGGGCCTGGCTCTTCTTCAGTCACTTCGTCCACACCGCCGCATGCGTCCCGATCACCGACACGGTCGCGTACAGCAGCGCGGCGTTGATCTCACCCTGCGTGCACAACGACGCCCGCACCGCGATCGCCTCCAGCGAGGAGTCGGGAAGGATCAGCAACGACGCCCCGTACACCGAGCACGCGTAGGACAGCCCAGCCCCGGGCAGTGACGGCGCCACCACCACCATCAACGGGCCGCCGCGCCGTGCCGAGTCGTCGCGGTATCGCGCTGCCTGACCGTCGATCTGGAGTCCGAGCAGCATGTAACCGCTGCCGTTGAAGGCGGCCGGGTCGCCGAGCGCAGTGGGATCGAGTTTGGCACCGTCACCGCGGAAGGCGTCCACGCTGCTGGTCTGCAGCACCATGCCGGTGTCGTTGTCGTTGGTGGGCATCAGCCCGACCGGAAACGCCGCGGGATACGCCACCGTGGTTCCCGCGATCTTGTCCTGCGGCGAATAGGCATACACGCCACGCACCTGGCTCTGATCGCGCAGCGGCCCCAGACACACTGTGCCAGTGAGCTTGTCGGGGTTCGGCGCGGACGCGGGCTGCAGGTTGAGGCTGGTCACTCCCGAGCAGCCGCCCAATGCGTTGGACTCGATTGGATGGGCCAGCGCACCGTAGAGACCGAATCGGATGGCCTCTGGCTTGGCGTGCGGTCCGCCCGGCGTCGACGGGGCGGCGTCGACGTCGACCATCACGTAGTCGCCGTCGAACCGCAGGTTGGACACCGACATGTTCCAGCCAAGCGCTGCAAGGGATTCGCCGATCTTCGCGGACTCCGCGCCGTACGTGCCCCCGCCGTCGGTGCTACTGGAGCAGGCCGCGAGCAGGATCGCCGCGAGCAGCCCCGCGACTAGCGCGCGGAGCACGAGCACACGGATCCAGATTCCGCCCCATGTCCGTCCACGGCTTCTGCCCTAGGTCCGTCCACGGCCGCGACCCACCACTTTCGTCATGGCGCGCACCAGGTTTCGCGGCACCATGCGACCGCCGGTGGTGAGCACCTTGTACTGCAGGCCCGGCACGATGACGACCTGATCCTTCGCGACGTCGGCCAGACAATCGCGGACCACGTCGGCCACGTCGAGCCACATGAACGACGGCGTGCCCGCCATGTCGATGCCGGCACGCTCGTGAAACTCGGTGCGGACGAAGCCAGGGCACAGCGCGTGCACACCGACGCCGGTGCCGCCCAACCCGTTCGCCAGGCCCTCGGAGAACGCGATCACCCAGGCCTTCGACGCCGAGTACGTCGACCCGCGCCCTGGCAGTAGGCCAGCCACGCTGGCGACGTTGATGACGGTGCCCGTCCCAGCCTCCAGCATCGGGGGAAGCGCGGCATGGGTCAGCTGCATCACGGCCGTCACGTTGACGTCGAGCTGGGACTGAAGCGACTGGTAGTCGGCGGTCCAGAATTCGCCAGAAGTGCCGAATCCCGCATTGTTGACCAGGATTCGGACGCCTGCGGCCAACCGGTCGGCCACCTTGGCGCGGTCGGCCTCGATGGCCAGATCGGCGGGCAGTACCTCGACCGATGCACCGGCTTCGTCGTGCAGTTCGGCGGCAAGGCGTTCGAGACGCTCGACGTCGCGGGCGACCAGGACCAGGTCATGACCGTCGATGGCGTAGCGGCGGGCGAATCCCGTGCCAAGACCGGATGTGGGTCCGGTGATCATTGCGACGGGGCGTGACATGCCGACAGGTTACTTCCCGCGTCTGCAGCTCCGACGAGGCGTCAGTCAGCGCTGGTAGTGCGGCGACTGACGGCCGTTTCGTGCCGGCGGGCGCTGCTGCGTGTAGCGGCCGACGTCGGCGCGGCCGGGAGGCTGGTCGGTGCGGCCTGCCGGCAGCTCGCGCGGTGGGGCCACCGGACGGCCAGGCGATCCGCCACGCCGGGCGACGGCCTGGCCGGCAATGCCGGTCTGGCCGGGCTGGGGGATGGGCGGCAATACGCGCAGCAGGTCGTTGAACTGCCGGACGGTGAGCAGGCCCTCGTCCCACTGGGCCCTGGTGCTGGTCACCGGCATGCTGATCAGCGTCCAGTTCGGCTCGTTCCACATGATCTCGGCGCAGTCGGGCGCCGCGTGCGCGAACGTCACCATGCGGCGGTCGCAGGCGCGGCGGGCGGCGTCGAGGTTGGTCGAGTACACCATCCGTGGACCGATGGCGCCGAGCAGCCAGATGTCGCTCTCGCGCGGCTCCTTGATGTCCTTGAGCCGCATGTCGACGACGACGTTCGTACCGACCTTGCGGTGCAGCGCGATGACCGTCGCCACGTCCTCGAGATCGAAGATGAACACCGCCTCGCCGCGGATCTGGCCGAGCACCACGTTCTTGGCAGGCACGTCGCCGACGGTGGACATCACGCCACGCTTCCAGCGCTTCACGATGTCGGTCGACTCGTGCTCGTAGTCGAACCCGTGAGACTTTGCCCAGGACTTACGGCGGCGCCCCAGACCACGTCGACGGTCGACGTCGACGTACAACAACACGACCGCACCCACGAAACAGAGTGCAGACAGCGTGAACCAGAGCGGGACCATTGCCCCTAGCCTATCTGCTATAGGCGACGGGTTCCGAACTCGAACAGATCACAACCGGATCACGTCCTCGACACCCCGTACCCAGCTAAGTTCAACCGTGGGAACGGGGGGTGCGCCCATGCCGGGTTTGGTGGGATATCGCGCAGACTATGCGTTCGACGGCGAACGACGGCTAACCGACGGGGCGTTGGTCTTGGTCCGGGATGGGGACATCGTCGCGATCGAGCCCGGTACGGCGCCGGCTCCGGTGGACTGCGATGTCGTCTACGCACCTGGTACGACTCTGCTCCCTGGCCTGATCGATACGCACGTACACCTGTGCGCCGACAGCAGCTCGCGCGCACTCGAGCAACTGCCCGAACTGGATCCCGACAGGCTCGCGGCGATCATCGACGCCGCGCTGACCAGTCAACTCGCGGCAGGCGTTACTGCTGTCCGCGACCTCGGCGATATGCAGTGGGCGGTCGTCGACCAGCGCGCCACCCCCGCTGGGCAGCCATGGATCGTCGCGTCGGGACCACCGATCACCTCACCGGGTGGTCACTGCGCGAACATGGGCGGCGCGGTCGAGGGCCGTGACGCGATCATCGACGCGGTGCGGCTGCGCGCCGAGCGGGGCGCCGACGTCGTCAAGGTCATGACCAGCGGCGGAATACTGACGTTCGGCACGGACATCGAGGCCTGCAATTTCACCGACGACGAAGTGCGACTGATGGTCGACGAAGCCCACCGGCGCGGCCTACCGATCGTCGCGCACGCACACGCACTGTCCGCGGTACAGCAGAGCGTCAGCGCCGGCGTCGACGGAATCGAGCACTGCAGCTGCTTCACCGGCACGGGTTTGGAGGCACCGACCGAGTTGGCCGTCCAGATGGCCACCACCGGAGTACCCGTGTGCCCGACCGTTGGCTGGGATCCTGATGAACCGTTCGGACCGGAAATAATCGCGGTGATGGAGCAGTTCGGCCTGACCATCGACGACGTTCGGTCACACATCGCGCGGTTGCACCGGGCCGGGGTACGCCTCATCAGCGGCAGCGACGCGGGCGTCAGTGTGGCCAAACCCCACGGCGTGCTGCGCGAGGCCGTCATCGACCTGGCCGAGTCGAGTATCCCGGCCGACGAGGCGCTGGCGTCGGCGACCGGCCGCGCAGCCGACGCGATCGGGCTCGGCGACCGTACCGGCAGGCTGCGGGCCGGCCTTGCCGCGGATCTGCTGATCGTCGATGGCAATCCGATGTCCGACCCGACCGCGCTACGCAACGTGCGGACCGTCGTCGCACGCGGTCGACTCGTAGTGACGACCTAATGTCGTGAGTGGCATACTCATGGCATGAATCGCATACGGCTGAGTACGACCGTGGATGCGAACCTCCTCGGCAGTGCACGCAAGGCGCGGTCCGGGATCACCGATGCCGCCCTGATCGATGAGGCCCTCGGGGCGCTGCTCGCTCGTCATCGAACCGCCGAGGTCGACGCGAGCTACGCCGCCTACGACGAGCACCCGATCGACGAACCGGACGAATGGGGCGAGCTGGCGGCGTGGCGGCGTGCGGCCGGCGCCTCGTGAGCGCGCTTCCGGCCCGCGGGGAGGTGTGGTGGTGCGAGATTTCCGAGATCGGCCGGCGCCCCGTCGTCGTGTTGTCCCGAGACGCGGCGATTCCCCGGCTTCGACGAACACTCGTCGCGCCGTGCACGACGACGATTCGGGGGCTCGCCAGCGAAGTCGTTCTCGAGCCGGGTGAAGATCCCGTCCCGCGGCGTTCGGCGGTCAACCTCGACTCGGTCGAGAGCGTTTCACTCGCAGTGCTCGTCAGCCGCCTTGGCCGATTGGCGGATACCCGGATGCACGAGATTTGCGCCGCCCTCGAGGTCGCGGTCGCGTGCGATCACCTGACGGCGTAGGACCGCATCGAACTTCCCGGTCTCAGAACCAGAAGGTCTCCTGCTCGATGCCCAGCCGGGACTTGGCGTAACGCTTGGTCGCGGCCTGGGAGAAGTAGATGTGCTGGTTGGCGGCGTGGATGTCGCGAAGGCAACGCTGCAACGGATGATCGGGCTGCAGCGCCGCCATGCCGCCGAAACCGATCGCCGTGGTGATCGCGTCGACCGCGACGCGCATTGCGTGCTGATTGGCCAGCAGGAATCTCGCTCGCCGATCGTCCGACGGCACGTCACCCGATAGTGCGGCGCCCCACATCTCGTCCAACGCCTCGAAGACGAATGCGCGCGCGGCCTGCAGCGCGCCCTCCGCGTGGGCGATCGCGACCTGGACGTCGCCGTCCCGACCGATCGGGTCCGGCCCCGGCGGACGGACCTTGGTGGTCGCGATGGCGACCATCTCGTCGAGCGCCCGTCGAGCGACACCAAGCGCGAAGCCGGCCATGGTCACCCCGATCAGGGTGAAGAACGGGAGCCGGAACAACGGCCCGTCGTGGCGGGCGGCCTCGAAGAACGGCGACATGGTGTGCTCGACGGGCACCGACAACCCCTCCACGGTGACGTCATGACTTCCCGTGCCGCGCAGTCCAATCGAGTCCCAGGTGTCGTGCACCGTCACGTCGGCTGCCGCGGTCACGGCGAGACGCCTGTCCGGGCCGCGACCTGGAACCATCCGCGGTGCCGAGGCGTCCATCACCAGCCCACCGCCGATGAAGAGGTCGGCGTGCGCCGACCCGCTGCTGTACGACCATCGGCCGGTGAGCCGAAACCCGTCGTCCCCTGCCTGGGTCAGCTGCCCGGTCGGGGCGAACACCGCTGCACTGATGGGAGGCGGGCGATCGTCGAGCAAGCTCGCGGCCACCGATGGGTCGAGCCAGGCGAGAAATGCGGTCGAGTTGCCGATCAGGACCGTCCACCCCGCGGAGCCGTCGGCCCGGCACAGCTCCTCGACGACGCGGACGATCGCCGCGGCAGGCAGCTCGGAGCCGCCGAGCGACCTCGGTGTGGCAAGACCGAACATGCCCGCGTCGCGCAGCTGGTCGACGAGGTCGGACGGCATGGTGCGAAGCCGCTCACCCTCGCGGGCGCGGGCCTCGAGCTGCCCGGCCAGCGCCCTGGCCGCGGCGATCGCCGACCGATCGGTGTCGATGGTTGCTGAACCGATGGGCATGATGACACCCTTCATTGAGATGACCCACTATTTAATAGAGGAACATATACTCAATGTCTGATGCCGTCAAACCGCCACGGCGCTACGACGCTTCCCGGCGCCGCGAACAGGCCGGCGAGACGCGCGGCCGCATCCTGGCGTGCGCCTTGCGGCTGTTCCTGGCCAACGGATATGCCGACACCGCGATCCCCGAAATCGCCCGTGGCGCAGGGGTATCGGTGCCGACCGTCTACAAGGCGTTCCCGAACAAGGCGACCCTGCTCAAGTCGGTGTTCGACGTGTCGGTGGCCGGCGACGACGACGCCACGCCCATGGCGGAGCGCGACGTCATCGCCGCGGTCCGCGCCGAGGCGGACGCGGCTCGGAAGATCCGGATGTACACCGCGCACCTGGCCGACATCGCACCACGCACCGTTCCCCTGCAGCTGGTCGCCCGCGCGGCGGCAGGAGCCGACAGCGCAGCGGCCGCCGTCTGGGCGCAGATGCGCGCAGAGATGCTCACCGCGATGACGTACATGACCGCCGATCTGCAGGCCACCGGACAACTGCGCACCGATGCCTCGACCGACGAGATCCGCGACGTCCTGTGGACCTACCACTCCCCCGAGATCTACGAACTGCTCGTCGTCGAACGCGGCTGGTCGGCCGGCCAGTACGGCACCTTCATCGGCCAAGCGATGATCAATGCCGTACTGGACCCCGGCCGTTAGCCGCTGCCCAAGACCAGGGACTCGCCGTCCTCGCTGAGGTCGACCGTCACCACGTCGCCGTCGTGCACGTCGCCCGCCAGCAACAACTTCGCGAGTTGGTCGCCGATCGCCTGCTGCACCAGCCTGCGCAGCGGACGCGCGCCGTAGACCGGGTCGAAGCCGCGGTCGGCCAGCCACTTCTTCGCAGGCAGCGAGACTTCGAGCACCAGCCGCCGCTGCGCAAGGCGCCTCTGCAGCTGAGCCAACTGGATGTCGACGATCTGAACCAGCTCGTCGGGCTTCAGGCCTTCGAAGATCAGCACGTCATCGAGACGGTTGATGAACTCCGGCTTGAACGCCGCGCGCACCGCCGCCATCACCTGCTCCTCGGTACCACCCGAGCCCAGGTTGGACGTCAGGATGAGGATGGTGTTGCGGAAGTCGACGGTGCGGCCCTGACCGTCGGTCAGCCTGCCCTCGTCGAGCACCGCAAGCAGCACGTCGAACACGTCCGGGTGCGCCTTCTCCACCTCGTCGAACAGCACGACGGTGTACGGCCTGCGGCGAACCGCCTCGGTGAGCTGACCGCCCTGGTCGTAACCGATGTAGCCGGGAGGCGCACCGACCAGACGCGCGACGGAGTGCTTCTCCCCGTACTCGCTCATGTCGATGCGGACCATCGCCCGCTCGTCGTCGAACAGGAAGTCCGCCAACGCCTTTGCCAGTTCGGTCTTGCCGACACCGGTCGGGCCGAGGAACAGGAACGAGCCGGTCGGACGGTTCGGGTCGGCGACGCCTGCGCGAGAGCGGCGGACGGCGTCAGAGACGGCTTGCACCGCCTTCTTCTGCCCGACGACGCGCTTGCCCAGCTCGTCCTCCATGCGCAGCAGCTTGGCGGTCTCGCCTTCCAACAGCCGCCCGGCCGGGATGCCGGTCCACGCGGCCACCACGTCGGCGATGTCGTCGGGTCCGACCTCTTCCTTGAGCATCACGTTCTCGCGAGCCTCGGCCACGGGCAGTGCGGCGTCGAGCTTCTTCTCGATCGCGGGGATGCGGCCGTAGCGCAGTTCAGAAGCCTTGGCCAGGTCGCCGTCACGCTCGGCCCGGTCGGCCTCGCCGCGCAGCGTGTCCAGCTGCTCCTTGTAGTCGCGGACGATGTCGATGGCGCTCTTCTCGTTCTGCCATCGGGTGGTCAGCTCGGCCAGCTTCTCCTTGTAATCAGCCAACTCGGCACGCAGCTTCACCAACCGGTCCTTGGACGCGTCGTCCTCCTCCTTGGCCAGCGCCATCTCCTCGATCTCGAGGCGACGCACCAGGCGCTCGACCTCGTCGATCTCGACGGGACGGGAGTCGATCTCCATGCGCAGCCGCGACCCGGCCTCGTCGACCAGGTCGATGGCCTTGTCCGGCAGGAAGCGTGACGTGATGTAGCGATCGGACAGCGTCGCCGCTGCCACCAGCGCGGAGTCGGTGATCCGCACACCGTGGTGCACCTCGTAGCGGTCCTTGAGACCGCGCAGGATGCCGACGGTGTCCTCCACCGACGGCTCGCCGACCAATACCTGTTGGAAGCGACGTTCCAGGGCGGCGTCCTTCTCGATGTACTTGCGGTACTCGTCGAGCGTGGTGGCGCCCACCATTCGAAGCTCGCCGCGGGCCAGCATGGGCTTGATCATGTTGCCCGCATCCATCGCGCCCTCACCGCTCGCGCCGGCACCCACGATGGTGTGCAGCTCGTCGATGAACGTGATGACCTGGCCCGCCGAATTCTTGATGTCGTCGAGGACGGCCTTGAGCCGTTCCTCGAACTCGCCGCGATACTTCGCGCCTGCCACCATGGACCCGAGGTCGAGCGAGACGACGGTCTTGTCGCGCAGACTCTCCGGCACGTCGCCTTCGATGATGCGCTGGGCAAGCCCCTCGACGATCGCGGTCTTGCCAACGCCGGGCTCGCCGATGAGCACCGGATTGTTCTTGGTCCGACGGCTCAGCACCTGGATGACACGACGAATCTCGTTGTCGCGCCCGATGACTGGGTCCAGTTTGCCTTCACGCGCGGCGGCGGTCAGGTCGGTGGAGTACTTCTCCAACGCCTGATAGGTGGCCTCGGGGTCCGCGCTGGTGACGCGGGCACT
>Ga0137412_10001639_pt1 | contig 17475 bp, 15 predicted proteins | sample CZODoug2_1_16fun_FD_122160 | JGI IMG/M metagenome (GOLD analysis project Ga0137412, IMG submission 122160) | Vadose zone soil fungal communities from Angelo Coast Range Reserve, California, USA - CZODoug2_1_16fungal (Hybrid Assembly) | ecosystem: Environmental > Terrestrial > Soil > Vadose zone...
TGGTGCTGGCCGTGGACATCCGGGTGGACCGGGTGGCGATGGCGCTGTTCGGGTTGGGCGGGGAGATCCTGGGCCGGCTCAGCTGGCGGCTGCGCCCCGGGGCCGCCGTGCCCCGTGACGTGATCACCGGCGTGCTGGAGTCGGCCGTGGTGCTGGCCAGCGAGCTGTCGTTGCCGGTGGTCGCCGCCGGGGTCTCGGTGCCCGGCGTGGTCCGGCACTCCGACGGACTGGTGCGGGACGCGCCGCACCTGGGCTGGGTGGACGTGCCACTGGGCGAACAGCTCGCCGCCGGGCTGCGGATGCCGGTCAGTGTGGCCAATGATGCCGAGTTGGGCGCGCTGGCCGAACAGACCCGGGGGGTGGCTCGCGGGGTCGCCGACATGATGTTCGTGGCCGGTGACGTCGGGGTGGGCGGCGGCGTGATCCTGGGCGGTCGGGCCATCCGGGGCGCCAGCGGTTACCTGGGGGAGCTCGGGCACATGGTGGTGCGCCCGGACGGGCGGGAGTGCCACTGCGGCTGCCGGGGCTGCTGGGAGACCGAGGTCGGCGCCAACGCGCTGTGCCGGGCGCTGAACCTGCCGCTGAACATTGGCCGGGGCGAGCTCTACGCCGAACTGCGGGAGCTGGCCGCCGACCCGGCGAACGCGCTGGACCGGCTGGCCGACTACACCTCGTGGCTGGGGCTCGGCCTGGTCAACGTGGTCAACCTGCTGGCCCCTCGGCTGGTGGTGCTCGGTGACCTGTTCGCCGCGCTGCCCGAGCCGGTGCTGGAGGTGGTGGCCACCCGGGTACGGGAGCGCAGCATCGTGAGCCGGGCCATCGAGTACACCGAGGTGGCCCGGTCGACATTGAGTCGGGACGCGCACCTGGTCGGCGCCGCCGAGGCGGCGTTCAGCCCGATACTGGAGGCGGCCGCCAGCTGAGCCGCCTCGGGCGGGCGGCGCCCGCTTGTGTCCAGATCAGAGCTCGGTGCTGTCCCCGACCGGCAGCCTGCGGTAGGTGTTGCCGGTCCGCTTCGTGACCGCGCCCAATACGTTGTCCACCACCATCAGGCCGATCTCGTTGACCAGCCCGTCGTGGATGGAGAACCCCTGGCGGGCGCCCACCTGCTCGGCGTAGGCGAGCACCTCGACCGACTTCAGCCACGGGGCATTCACCGGCAGCAGCAGCGTGTCCACCGGCTCCTCCGGCACGGTGAACGCATCGCCGGGGTGGAACACCCGGCCGCCGATCAGGTATCCCACGTTGGCGACCGGGTCCAGGTGGGTGGGCGCGTGCCACTCGCCGTACACATGCACGTCCAGCGAGCCGATCCGCAGCACGTCGCCTCGCTCGGCCGGTTGCACCCGCCCGGCCAGCTCCTCGAGCTCGGCGAGTTGGGCAAATACCGAGGCCGGTGCCCACACCCGCAGGTCCGGGTTCGCCGTCGCGGCCGCTTTCAGGGTGTCCGGCGCGAAATGGTCGAAGTGCTCATGGGTGATCAGCACGGCGTCCGCCCCGCGCGCGACGGCCGGATCGGTCAGCGTGCCCGGGTCCAGCACGACCGTGGTGCCGGCCTCCTCGAGCGCCACGCAGGCGTGTCCGAACTTGGTCAATCGCATGCAGATCACGCTACCTGTGCCGCTCCGGGCGGGCCCGCTTGCGCCACTTCGTCGGTCCGGCCGGCTACCGTAGTTGACTATGGCGGGACGGTCGACCACGGGCAGACGCACGACGACAACCCGGGGCCGACCGGTATCCCGGGGCGGCTCCGCCGCGCGGCGCACCCTGCCTCGGCGCCCGCCTCGCAAGGACATCATCACGGTGATCGGCATGGGCTTCGGCCTGCTGCGTCGCGCGGTCGGGCGCACCCGGGAGCTGGACGCGGCACACCGGCGGGACGGGCTGGGCATTGTCCTGCTGGTGCTCGCGGTGGTCAGCGCCGCCGGCATCTGGTGGGGCGCCGGCGGGCCGGTCGGCACGGCGATCACCCTCGGGGTAACCACGGTGATCGGCGGGGCCTCGGCTCCGCTGCCGGTGCTGCTGCTGGGCATCGGGGTCTACCTGATGTGCACCCCGTCCCGCCCGGAGATCCGCCCCCGGGTGGTTCTCGGCGGGCTGCTGCTGGCGCTCGGTGTGCTCGGGCTGGCGCACGTGCTGGGCGGCGCGCCCATCGACCTGCCCGGTTGGCGCGTGGCGGGCGGTGCACTCGGCTACGTCGCCGGCGCCCCGTTGATCGTCGGGCTGACCGGCCGGGTGGCCGCCCCGGTGCTCGGTCTGGTCGCGCTGTACGGATTGCTGCTGATCACCGGCACCCCGGTGCGCGAGGTGCCAGCCCGGCTCCGGTCGCTGTTCCAGGGCCCGCCGAAGGAGAGCGCGGAGCAGGCCGAGGCCGCGGCCGCCCCCGATCCCACCGACGAGGCCGCGCTGGAGGGGGTGCGGCTGCGCCGTCCGTCCCGGCGCCGGCAGGCCGCCAGCCTGGCCGATGCGGTGGCCGACGCCTTCGACACGTCGGACCCGCCGATCGTGGTCGAAGGCGAGGTCGTGCCGCCCGCCGCGCGCCCGGCCACCCCGCGCCGTCCTCCAGCGGCGGTCAAGGCGGCCGCCCCGGAGAAGCCGGCGCCCTCGGAGAGCTCGGCCAAGCAGACGGTCACCAGGGTGATCGACGGCGACTACAAGCTCCCGCCACCCGATCTGCTGCCCACCGGGGCCCCGCCGAAGACCCGCAGCGCGGCCAACGACGCCATGATCGAGTCGATTACCGGTGTGCTGGAGCAGTTCAATGTGGACGCGCAGGTCACCGGCTTCACCCGGGGTCCGACGGTGACCCGGTACGAGATCGAGCTGGGCCCGGCGGTGAAGGTCGAGAAGATCACCCAGCTGACCCGCAACCTCGCCTACGCGGTGGCCACCGACAACGTCCGGATCCTGGCCCCGATCCCGGGCAAGTCGGCGGTCGGCATCGAGGTGCCCAACACCGACCGGGAGATGGTCCGGCTCGGCGACGTGCTGCGCTCCGGCAACGCGCGCAAGGAACAGCACCCGATGGTGATCGGGCTGGGCAAGGACATCGAGGGCCACTTCCTGTGCGCGAACCTGGCCAAGATGCCGCACCTGCTGGTGGCCGGCTCCACCGGCTCCGGTAAGTCCAGCTTCGTCAACTCGATGCTGGTCTCGCTGCTGTCCCGGGCCACCCCGGATGAGGTCCGGATGATCCTGATCGACCCCAAGATGGTCGAGCTGACCCCGTACGAGGGCATCCCGCACCTGATCACGCCCATCATCACCCAGCCGAAGAAGGCGGCCGCCGCGCTGGCCTGGCTGGTCGAGGAGATGGAGCAGCGCTACCAGGACATGCAGGTCAACAAGGTCCGGCACGTCGACGACTTCAACCGCAAGGTGCGCTCCGGCGAGATCACCGCGCCGCTGGGGAGCGAGCGGGTGTACCGGCCGTACCCGTACATCCTGGCCATCGTCGACGAGCTGGCCGACCTGATGATGACCGCGCCGCGCGACGTGGAGGACGCGGTCGTGCGGATCACCCAGAAGGCCCGGGCCGCCGGCATCCACCTGGTGCTCGCCACCCAGCGGCCGTCGGTGGACGTGGTCACCGGCCTGATCAAGACCAACGTGCCGTCCCGGCTGGCGTTCGCCACGTCCTCGCTCACCGACAGCCGGGTCATCCTCGACCAGCCGGGCGCGGAGAAGCTGATCGGCATGGGCGACGGGCTGTACCTGCCCATGGGTGCGTCCAAGCCGGTCCGGATGCAGGGCGCGTTCGTCAGCGACGAGGAGATCAGCTCCGTCGTCAGCTTCGCCAAGGAGCAGGCGCAGCCCGACTACAACGACACGGTCACCGCGCAGAAGGCCAGCGAGCAGAAGGACGTCGACCCGGACATCGGCGACGACATGGACGTGCTGCTGCAGGCCGCCGAGTTGATCGTCACCTCGCAGTTCGGCTCCACGTCGATGCTGCAGCGCAAGCTGCGGGTCGGCTTCGCCAAGGCCGGCCGGCTGATGGACCTGCTGGAGTCGCGCGGCGTGGTCGGCCCGTCCGAGGGCTCCAAGGCGCGGGACGTGCTGGTCAAGCCCGAGGAGCTGGACGGGCTGCTCTGGTCGATCCGGGGCGGCGACCCGGGTGGCGGCGCCGACGACGACGAGGACGACCTCTAGGGCGCACGGCCACGCTGGCGGACGCGGCAAGCCGGCGCCTCGCGTACGAGGCACCGCACAGACCGTTCCCTCGCCGCACAGACTGTGCACGGTCTGTACTGGCGCACACGGTCTGTGTGGCCGGCGAGCCAGCGGCGGCGGTCTCCTGCCAGGTGCGCGGGAACGACGGCCGGTGCCGCTACGGGGCGGGACGCACGGTGAGGTCTCCCTGGGTGACCTGCATGTTCGGCAGGGCGAGGGTCGGTCGGCAGGTCGGGAACCGCGACGGCGGCCCGGCCACAAAGCCCAGCTTGTCCTGCCCACCGGGGCCACTGTCGACGCCGGTGGCGAAGAGGGCCTGGCCCCGGAACGCCGCGGGCACGTCGGCCGGGTCGGGGACGTAGACGGCGCCGACCTGGTTGCCCTCGATGTCCACGCAGGTCAGCCGCCCTCTAGGCGACGCCGGGCGCCCCGCCCCGGGTGCTCCTGACGCGTTCGGCTGGACCTCGACCCAGCCGCTCACGTTGTGCGGGTCCGCGCCGCGCTCGTAGACGTGGAACCGCAACGTGAACAGCCCGTTCGTCGCTGACCCGTAGGCCTCGCCGCCGCCGCGGCCGGCGGCCTGCGCCGCCCCCGGAACGGCCAGCAGCGCGGCGGCAACGGCCACCCCGACCGATGTCCAGCGCAACCGCGTGGTGATGCCCATGCCCAGCCAAACGACGTGCCGGCCGCACGGGTGACGCGGCTCGCCGGGCGCGGGCGGGGGGCGGCGCGCGCGGGCAGCCGCCGCGTCAGCCGAGGGTGGTGTCGCCCAGGTGCTCCAACGTGGTGCGCAGCAGGGCGGTCAGTGTCTGACGTTCCTCGACGGTCAGCCCGCCGAGGATGCGCCGCTCGTTGGCCAGGTGCTCGTGGAGTACCCCGTCGACCAGGTCGCGGCCGGGGCCGTAATCAGGACGTACGCGCCCACCGGGGACCCGGGTGGAGACCGCGACAAGTACTCCGTTGCCGCAGTGTCGCCCTACTCCGTCGACAACTGCGGCCCCGGCATTGCCCGCACCGAGCGATTCCAGCACGACACCGCGGGCACCGGCCGCTACGCAGGCATCCATGGCTACGGCGTCACTGCCCGGGTAGGCCGCGACGATGTCGACTCGCGCGGCATGTGCCGCGCTCAGCTCGCCGAGGAATGCGCGCCGCTGGGGCAAATTGAGCATCACGTCGTTATTGACGGTACCGACCAGGTCGCCGGCGAAGCCGTCCCTGGTTGCCACCTTGCGAAGACCCAAAGGTCGTAGCACCCGGCCGGCGAAACACACCAGCACCCCCAGATCGCGGGCGGCGGGATCCGACGCCACCGCAATCGCGTCCCGCAGATTTGCCGGGCCGTCGGCGTCGGGCGCGTCGGCGCTGCGCATGGCGCCGGTCAATACCAGGGGAACATCGCCGCTGTGGGTGATGTCCAGCCATAGTGCCGTTTCCTCGAGGGTGTCAGTGCCGTGGGTCACGACCAGGCCTTCGGCACCGCCTTTGGTCGCGGCCCGTGCTGCCGCGCCAATCACATCCCAGTCGAGTGGGGCCAGCTGCGAGCTGTCTAGTGCCAGTACGTCGACGACGTCGACGTCTAGGCCAGTGGTCAATTCCGCGCCACTTCGGCTCGGCCGCCGCGCCCCGTCGGCGTCGGTGGTAGTAGCGATGGTCCCACCTGTCGCGATGACGGTCACTCGGCTCACGCTGAGATCATCCCGCATCGCGCGGCGCGCCCGGGCGCGGCGGGTCTGTGCCGCACCTCTAGTGGATGATGGAGGAGTGACGGACCAACCAACGGGCTCGGCTGAGCCGGTGACCGAGGCCGATACGGCCGGAGAAGCCGAGGTGCCACAGACCCCTCGGAGGCGGCAGCCGCTGCTGTTGTCGATCGCGGCGGTCGTGCTCGCCCTGGATATCGTCACCAAGGTGCTGGCGGTCAAGCTGCTGACGCCCGGCCAGCCCGTGCCGATCATCGGCGACACCGTGACCTGGACCTTGGTTCGCAACTCCGGGGCCGCATTCTCCATGGCTACGGGCTACACCTGGATGCTGACGCTGATCGCGAGCGCCGTCGTAGTCGGGATTTTCTGGATGGGACGCCGGTTGGTATCTCCGTGGTGGGCTGTCGGCCTCGGGATGATCCTGGGCGGCGCGATGGGGAACCTGGTCGACCGGTTCTTCCGCTCACCGGGACCGCTACGCGGGCACGTCGTGGACTTCCTGTCGATCGGGTGGTGGCCGGTATTCAACGTCGCCGACCCGTCGGTGGTTGGTGGAGCAATTCTTCTGGTCACGTTGTCGGCGCTCGGATTCGATTTCGACACCGTCGGCCGCCGCCGCGCCGACGACGATGCAGAGCGAAGCTCTGCGGAGGAGCGGCGCCGGTTCGAGGCCGATGACATGGCGGATGAGCCCGCCGAAGACGTCGACGACACTCAATGACCGATCGGTCGATGCCGGTGCCCGAGGGCCTCGCGGGTATGCGCGTCGACGCCGGGGTGGCGCGCCTGCTCGGGGTGTCGCGCACGGCCGCCGCTGCGCTCGCCGAAGACGGCGGAGTCGAGCTGGACGGTGTGCCGGCCGGCAAGTCGGATCACCTGACCGCGGGGGCGTGGCTACAGGTTCGGCTGCCCGAGCCGCCCGCGCCGCTGGAGAACACGCCCGTCGAGATCGAGGGCATGACGATCCTGTATTCCGACGACGACATCGTCGCCGTCGACAAGCCGGCCGGGGTCGCCGCGCACGCGTCGGTGGGCTGGAGCGGGCCTACGGTGCTCGGCGGGCTGGCCGCGGCCGGCTACCGGATCACCACCTCCGGGGTGCACGAGCGGCAGGGCATCGTGCACCGCCTGGACGTCGGTACCTCCGGAGTCATGGTCGTTGCGATCTCCGAAAGGGCGTACACCCTTCTCAAGCGGGCGTTCAAGCAACGCACGGTCGACAAGCGTTATCACGCTCTCGTGCAAGGACATCCGGATCCGTCCAGCGGCACCATCGACGCACCGATTGGCCGTCATCGTGGCCACGACTGGAAATTCGCCGTCACGTCCGACGGTAGGCACAGCCTGACCCACTACGACACCGTCGAAGCGTTCGTCGCTGCCAGCCTGCTCGACGTACACCTGGAAACCGGCCGCACACACCAGATTCGGGTGCACTTCGCGGCGCTGCACCATCCCTGCTGCGGCGACCTGACCTACGGCGCCAACCCGAAACTCGCGAAAAAGCTTGGGCTGGAACGTCAATGGCTACATGCCCGGTCGCTGTCGTTTACCCACCCTGGTGACGGGCGACAGATAGAGATCGTCAGCCCCTACCCGCAGGATCTGCAGCACGCACTGGACGTCCTGCGGGACGAGAACTGAGCTCAGTTCCGCACGCGGCGCGGGTAGCTCCTCGCCTCGTCGACCCATTCCCGTTCGATCCGGCCGATCTCCAGCGACAGCAGTGCCACAGTCGAGTTGTCGCAGTTGACGTCAAGAGCGGTGCGGTATTTGGCGGCTTCACCAGTGCTGGGTAGGTGTGGCCGCAGGCCTTCGAACCATTCGTCGCCGACGGCGTTGGGCGGGTCGTGGTCTCGAGGTCCGGCAGCCCATTGGCGATAGGTATCTCGGGCATACGCCAAGCCGGCTCGCCAGCTTTGGACCGAGTCGTGCTGCCGAGAATGCAGGCTGGCAATCATCTCGTGCTTGTGCTCAGAGCTTGCCGCCAGCCGCGGCAACCAGGTGTCGCCCACCAATCTCACGACCCCCAAGATGCCCGCGGTCGACGCACCCGCGACCACACCCATCAGGCCCATCCCCGCCATGCTCATACGCTGATCGTTGCAACCAGGCGGGGTTCGGGCAGCCCGATCAGTCGCTACGGCTTGCGGGCCTCGACGAGAACCCGGGTTGAGTGCGCGACGAAGGGGCCGCTCGCCTCGATCTGCTCATGCATCTCGCGCAGCCGTTCCTGATAACGCTCGACGCTGAAGTCCGGCACCGTCCAGATCACCTTGCGCAGGAAGTAGATCACCGCGCCGATATCGAAGAACTCCGCCCGAAGCCGCTCCATGCGCATCTGGACCACCTGCAGACCGGCGGCTTGGGCCTGCGTGGTCTGGGTTTCCGGTTGCAGCTCGGCCCATTTGTGTGGTTGCGGTCCGAGGAAATATTCGAACAGCTCCGACATCGTCGCGGGCCCGATCTGCTGCGCGAGGTAGCCGCCACCGGGCCGGAGCACCCGGGCGATCTCGTGCCAGCGCACCACCGTTGCGTGCCGACTGGTCACCAGGTCGAACGCGTCGTCGGCGAACGGCAGGGACGCCTCGTCGCGGGTTGCCACCACCACGACGCCGCGCGGGTGCAGCAACTGGGTGGCCAGCGCCGCATTCGGCGGCCATGACTCGGTGGCGACCATCGTGGGCGGGAAGGACTCCGCTCCGGACAGCACCTCGCCGCCACCGGTGTCGATGTCCAGGGCGGCCGACACCGTCGCCAACCGCTGACTCATCAGTCGCTGGTACCCCCACGACGGCCGTTCCTCGGTGGCGCGGCCGTCCAGCCAGGAGAAGTCCCAGCCGTCGACTGGCGCGGCGGCGGCTTCGGACACCAACTCGTCGAATGACCGGCTCATCCCTGCATTGTCGCCGACGGCGGGCGCGTCGATCAGATGCCGGCGGTGGCGTGGTCCGAAGCGATGTCAGCGGCCAGCGGGGCGATGGCGCCGATGATGTCGTCCGTCAGATGGCCGGTCACCAGGGCGAAGTGGGACATCATGATGCCGCGGCCTTGGTGGACCTGCTTCATCGGCGCGCCGGTGCACGGTTCCGGGCGGCCGAGCGCGGCAGCGAAGAACTCGACCTGCCTACCCTTCAACCGGTTCATGTTCGAGCCGGCGAAAAAGCCCGACAGCTGATCGTCGGCAAGCACCCGGGTGTAGAAGTCCTCTACGACGGTTTGGATCGCCTCGTAGCCGCCGATCGCAATCAATCTGGCGCTGCGCAGCAGTTACCTGGTCCATGGGACGGCGACGATCGCGTTCTGGGACTTCGCCGTGTTCTATGGGATTGCCGCGCTGGTCACCTTGCGCGTGAATCTACGACGGCCGTCTCAGACGATTGCCGATCAACCCGTGTTGGCCGCGGCCGGCGGCTGAGCCACGGCCTGCGGGGCCATCGGCGATTGACGTCGTGGTCAGGGCGCGAGCCTGATGTGGCCCGGCGGCGCGGGTGGAGCCGGCGACGGGCTCTCCGGTGCCGGGGCGCCGCCGTTTCCACCGCCGGGCTCAGGAGCAGGGGCAGGAGCTTGCGGCTGTTCTGCCTGCGGTGGCAGTTCCTGCGGTGGTGGTTCCTGGGGCGGCGGCTCGACTTGTTGCTGTCGTTGCGGTGCCTGCTGAACATGCCGCGGCGGGGGCGGGGGTGGCTGCTGCGGGGCCGGCGCCAGCTCCTCTGGCGGAGGCGGTGGTTGCGCCGGAACCGGTACTGGCTTTGTCGGCGGGATTTCTCCGGCGGGAAACATGCCGACCGTCGAGGCGAGCACGATCATGACGCCGCCCGAACCGGACGGATGATAGGCCGAGATGGAGGCGATCTTGCCTCTGTCGTAAGGGCAGTAGGCCTCCACGGAGGCGATGATGAATTGGTTGATGGTTCTGGTAATTCGGTCGGCGGGATTCAGGCGCGTGAGCGGATTTTCGTTGTAACCGTTGTTTCTGATCAGATCCACCAGGTCGCCCACCGACATGCCGCTGTCGAGTTTGGAACACGCTTTATGCGCCGTTTCGATGAGGCTGTTCGCATTGTCGACCGGGGGAATCTCTTTCTGGCCAAGCAGATCGAAGAACTTCTGGTCTTGGTCTGGGTCGGCCGCGGCTGTGTGGCCGGGCAGAACTGCCGCCGAGATGAGTAAGGCGACTGCGGTCACCGCGGCCGGAAGTTGACGGATGATGCCGGAAAACATGGCCGGGTTTCCGTTCTGCTGAAGCAATCGCCAGGCGAGCCTATGCGTTCCAACTTAGGCCGCGCGTGGCGTTCTCGCAGATTTACCCGAACTTGGTGAAGAGGGTTCGCCGAGCGTGCGTTCTGCGCGATAAGCCAGGCCGCCAATTCGCAGACCCCGCACGCTCGGCGAAGTTTGATGCGGTGTTCAGACGACCGCTTTGATGTCCTCCGATGCGACCTCGCCGGCCAGCGGCGCGATGGCTCGAAGGATCTCGGTGATCGTGTCCGGGTGCAGCCCGGCCGCGCACAGCGAATCCGCCAAATGCGCGGCCACCACTGCGAAGTGATGCATCGTGATGCCGCGGCCTTCGTGCACCTGCCGTATCGGCGTACCGGAGTAGGGCCCAGGCCCGCCGAGTACCGCGGACAGGAATTCGACCTGCCTGGCCTTCACGCACTTCATATTGGAGCCGGCGTAGAAGCCGGCCAGGTGGTCGTCGTCAAGCACACGGCAGTAGAAGTCCTCGACAACGACTTCAAGGGCGTCGTGACCGCCAATCTTCTCGTACAGCGAGGCCGTGCCGGGCCTGCGAAGGCGGGTAAGTATTCCCATGCGCAATAGCGGACCATCTAAGCGTTGCCCGACAGTTAGGACGCCATCACCGCGGGATTACCCGGCGTAACAACCGGATTGCCGAAGAAGCGCCTGAACTGCTCAGCGGTATAGCAGACTCGGTGGAAATGCCAGGGGAATCACCACCGGGAGCGTGGAAGCTATGAATCTGGGTGATCTGACCGGTCTGGTCGAGAAGCCTTTCGCCGCTGTGTCCAACCTCGTCAACACTCCGAACTCGGCGGGCCGCTACCGACCCTTCTACCTGCGTAATCTGCTCGACGCGGTGCAGGGCCGGACGCTGCACGATGCCGTCGACGGCACGATCACCCTCATCACGGGTGGATCGTCGGGCATCGGCGAAGCGGCGGCGAAGAAGATCGCCGATGCCGGCGGCGAGGTGGTCCTGGTTGCGCGGACCCGAGAGAACCTGGAAAAGGTTGCCGACGGGATCCGTAGCAGCGGCGGCACGGCGCATGTCTACCCGTGCGATCTGTCCGACATGGACGCCATCGCCGCGATGGCCGATCAGGTGCTGGCTGATCTCGGCGGCGTCGACATGCTGATCAACAACGCCGGCCGATCGATACGGCGCTCACTGGCGCTGTCCTACGACCGCATCCACGACTATCAGCGCACCATGCAGCTGAACTACCTCGGCGCGGTACAGCTCATCCTCAAGTTCATTCCGGGTATGCGGGAACGCGGGTTCGGGCAGATCATCAACGTGTCATCGGTCGGGGTGCAGACCCGCGCGCCGCGGTTCGGCGCTTACATCGCCAGCAAGGCGGCACTGGACAGCCTGTGCGACGCGCTGCAGGCCGAGGTTGTCAGCGACGACATCAAGTTCACCACCGTGCATATGGCGCTGGTCCGGACGCCGATGATCAGCCCCACCAAGATGTACGACAAATTCCCGGCGCTAACGCCAGACCAGGCCGCTGGTGTGATCACCGATGCGATCGTGCACCGGCCCCGGCGGGCCAGCTCGCCCTTCGGACAGTTCGCCGCCGTCGCCGACGCCGTCAACCCGGCCGTGATGGATCGGGTGCGTAACCGGGCCTTCGGCATGTTCCAAGATTCGTCAGCCGCCAAGGGCGATCAATCCGACGGCGGCGCAACCGATTTCGATGACCGAAGCGAGACGTTCGTCCGAGCGACCCGCGGAATCCACTGGTGAGGCGATCATGAGTCTTCCGAAACCGACCAACCAAGAAGCCGTTGTCATCACCGGTGCCTCGTCGGGCATCGGCACCGAGCTGGCCCGCGGACTGGCCCGGCGCGGCTATCCGTTGGTGCTCGTGGCCCGCCGTCAGGAACGCCTGGACGGGCTCGCGGACGAGCTGCGCACCCAGTACTCGGTGGGAGCGGATGTCTTTCCGCTCGACCTGTCTGATGCCGGGGCGCGCCAGAAGCTGGCCGAGCGGCTTCGCACCGAGCCGATCGCCGGGTTGTGCAACAGCGCCGGCTTCGGCACCAGCGGGGTCTTTCAGACTCTGCCGGTCGAGCGGGAAAGCGAGGAGGTCGTCCTGAACTCGCTGGCGCTGATGGAACTGACCCACGCCGCACTGCCCGGGATGGTCGAGCGGGGAGCCGGCGCGGTACTCAACATCGCCTCGATCGCGGGATTCCAGCCGATGCCCTACATGGCCGTGTATTCGGCGACGAAGGCTTTCGTGCAGACCTTCTCCGAGGCGGTGCACGAGGAACTGCACGGAACGGGCGTCTCGGTGACGGTGTTGTGTCCGGGCCCGGTGCCGACAGAGTGGGGCGAGATCGCCAGCGCCGAGCGCTTCAGTATTCCGCTTGCGCAGGTGTCGCCGCACGACGTCGCCGAACAGGCCATCGGCGGGATGCTGTCCGGCAAGCGCAGCGTGGTGCCTGGAATCGTGCCGAAGGCCGTGAGCATCGGCGGGAGATTCGTGCCACGCAGCCTGCTGCTGCCCGGCATGCGGATCGGCAATCGCCTCCGCGGGGGACCCAATCGCTGATGGCCGCTGTCGACGTGAAGGCCGACGTGCCGATGAGCCCGCAGGACATGTGGGAGCACGTGTCCGACCTGTCCGAACTGGGCGAGTGGCTGGTTATGCACGAGGCGTGGCGCAGCGAGCTTCCCGCGGAGTTGAGCAAAGGAACCCAGGTCGTGGGCGTCGCACGCGCCAAGGGTCTGCGCAATCGGGTGACATGGACGGTCACCACCTGGGACCCGCCGCACCGGGTCGCGTTGTCGGGATCCGGCAAGGGCGGCGCGAAGTACACCGTGACGCTCACCGTCTCGCCCGCGAAGAAGGGCTCGAACCTGGGCGTGCGCCTCGAGTTGGGCGGGCGGGCGTTGTTCGGGCCGGTGGGCGCGGCCGCAGCCCGGGCCGTCAAAGGTGATGTGGAGAAGTCGCTGAAGCAGTTCGTCCAGCTCTACGGATAGCGGCGCAGGCTGACTCGCTACGTCCGAAGGCTCTACAGATCCGGCGAACGGCGGTAGCCTGGCCGGATGATGCGGGGGGCTCGTGGAGCCACTGTGTCCGAAGCCAGGGGGCTGTTCGGCTGGATCGGCGTGGTGGTGCAGCGCTGGCCGTGGGCTGTCATCGGCTTCTGGATCGCGCTTGCCGCCGTTCTGTCGGTAACGATTCCACCGCTGACCGAGATGGCCAGCAAGCGGCCGGTTCCCATCCTGCCGAACGACGCCCCGGTGCTGGTCACGACAAGACAGATCTCTGAGGCTTTTCACCAATCGGGGTCAGAGAACGAGGAGGTCTTGTTGGTCGTTTTGACCGACGAGAACGGATTGAACCCCTCCGACCTCAGCACCTACCGCACACTGGCCGACAACCTGCGGCCGGAAACCCGCCACATCGTCATGCTGCAGGACTTCATCCACACACCCGCCCTGCGCGAGGCGATGACCAGCAAGGATCACAAAGCCTGGTATCTACCGATGGTGCTCTCCGGCGGAGTGGGCACACCGGAACTGCATGAGGGGTTCGGCCGGGTCGCCGACATCGTCAAACAATCCGTCGCCGGGGCCACGCTGACGGCAAACCTGACCGGCCCGGCGGCCAGCGGCGACGACCTGATGTACGTCGGTATTCGCGATATGCATGTGATCGAGGCCGCCGTCGTGATCATGGTGCTGATCATCCTGTTGGTCATCTATCGAAATCCGCTCACGATGATGTTGCCGTTGATCACGATCGGCGTATCGGTAGGTGTCGCGCAGTCCATCGTGGCGGGCATCGCCGAACTCGGTCTGGGTGTCTCCAGCCAGACGATTACCTTGATGACGACGATGATGGCCGGGGCCGGTATCGACTACGCCGTGTTTCTGATCAGCCGATATCACGACTACTTGCGGCTCGGGATGGATTCGGATCAAGCCGTCGTCAGGGCATTGACGTCGATCGGCAAAGTGATCGCCGGGTCTGCGGCCACAGTGTCGATCACCTTTCTCGGGATGGTCTTCACTCACTTGGGGGCCTTCAGAAACGTCGGTCCGGCACTGGCTATTTCCATCGCGGTGGCGTTGCTGGCCGCCGTGACATTCCTGCCGGCCCTGATGGTCCTGGCCGGAAAGCGCAATTGGATCAAGCCGCGCCGCGACCTCACCACCCGATTCTGGCGGCGCTCGGGTATCCGCATTGTGCGACGGCCTGTGAGTCATCTCATCGGCAGTCTCACCGTGCTGCTCATTCTGGCCGGCTGTGCGATGTTTGCCCGCTTCAACTACGACGACAGCAAAACACTCCCGAATTCCGTCGAAAGCTCTGTCGGATATAAGACGCTGGCCGAACATTTTCCGTTGAACGCCACGATTCCCGAGTATCTCGTCGTCCAGTCATCACAAGACTTGCGGAAACCGCCAGCCCTTGTCGATCTGAAGCAAATGGAACAGCGGGTGGGCCAACTGCCCGATATCGCGGCGATCCACGGCGCCCCGGTGCCCACCGCGAAATCGGCCGACAAAAAATCGACTGACAACAAGCCCGCGGACGATGGCAAAACAATCGGTTCTTCCAAAGGTTCCACCGATAAGGGCGACAAGGGCGACAAATCAGACGGCGGCGGAGCCGACGGATTCCCCAACGTGGCCTCCCTGCTGTACTCGGTTGCCAGTACCGGGACCTCAACCCCCGACATGGGCCTACCGCCCGAACTGGCCGCTCTTGCCCCGCCGACCGCCCCGGCCAAACCGGTCGACGACACGGCCACGTTCGTCAGCACCGTGCGTGCGCTCGGCTTCGCCATGTCTCTGGACGTCGCGGAGATCGCCAACACCGTCGACGCTTCGCCGGTGACGGTGCTGGACGTGGTTGCGATCACCACGCGCGACGGTGGAGCGCTCAAGAAGATGTCTGATTTCGCCGAAAAGCTGGAGAACTTCCCCGACGCGAAGACCATCGAGGTGGCGTCGCGAAATGTGCGCCAAATACTGGACGACGCCAGCAGCGACCTACGGGTCCTGGGCAACGACGACACCGGTGAGAAGCAAAGCACGGCCCAAACGCAGAAGGATGCGCACAATTACGCCGACGCGATTCATCAAATGATCGACGGCGTCAAGGATCTGATCAAGCAAACCAAACACACCGGGGGAGGATTGAACAGCGCGCTGACGGCTTTCATCTCACCGGATGGACACACGGCGCGGTACTTGGTGCAGACCAAGCTTAATCCCTACGGCACCGATGCGATGGACCAGATTCACGGCATCATCGACGCCGCTCGGGGGCCTCACCCGGATGCGATGTTCAAGGAAGCCTCGATATCGGCATCGGGAGTCACCGCGATGCTCCGAGACACGCGTGCCTATTACGGGCAAGACATCAACCTCATCATCGTGATGACCATTTTGATCGTGTTCCTGATTTTGGTGGCGCTCCTGCGTGCCGTGGTCGCGCCGTTGTATCTCATTGCATCAGTGGTGATTTCGTATCTCTCGGCGCTCGGTATTGGTGTCATCGTCTTCCAGTTCATCCTCGGTCAGGATGTGAGCTGGAGCATTCCCGGACTGACGTTCATCGTGTTGGTCGCAATGGGCGCGGATTACAACTTGCTGCTCATCTCGCGGCTGCGGGAGGAGTCGCCGCACGGACTGCGCTCCGGGGTTATCCGCACGGTGGGTTCGACCGGCGGTGTGATCACCGCGGCGGGTGTCATTTTCGCGGCGTCGATGTTCGGCATGTTGTTCGCCAGCATCAGCACCTTGGTGCAGGCCGGCTTCATCATCGGGACGGGGCTTCTGCTGGATACCTTCCTGGTGCGCACCATCACCGTGCCCGCCATCGCCGTGCTGGTCGGGAAGGCGAACTGGTGGCCGTCACGGTTGCCGCCGCCCGAACCGCGCAGTCGAGAAGTGCGGTTACCTGCCCCGGACTCCCAATCGACATCGGAAGCGCCGAATGGCGCCGCGAAGGATCCGGGTGCGGGCCACAACGAGGTCCCGGCCGAGGTCGTTCCGCGCACCGATCCAGACACCGTCGCGCTCCGCTCGTGAGTTGGCGGCTCGGGAGTTGGCCGAAGGGCACGACACACTCGCCGACACGCCGGGTACACGTCGGTGTGCGGCCATAGACTGGCGACCCTATGAGTCAGTCGTTCGTGCACCTGCATAACCACACCGAGTACTCGATGTTGGACGGTGCCGCGAAGGTTGCGCCGATGCTCGCCGAGGCGCAGCGACTGCAGATGCCCGCGATCGGCATGACCGACCACGGCAACATGTTCGGGGCCAGCGAGTTCTACAACGGGGCCACCGCCGCGGGGATCAAGCCGATCATCGGTATCGAGGCCTACGTCGCGCCGGCTTCACGTTTCGAGACCAAACGCATTCTGTGGGGTGATCCGGGGCAGAAGAGCGACGACGTGTCCGGCAGCGGCTCCTACACCCACATGACGATGGTCGCGGAGAACGCCACCGGTCTGCGCAACCTGTTCAAGCTGTCGTCGCTGGCGTCCTTCGAGGGTCAGCTGGGCAAGTGGTCCAGGATGGACGCTGAGCTGATCGCCGAGCATGCCACCGGCATCATCGCCACCACCGGCTGCCCGTCCGGGGAGGTGCAGACCCGGCTGCGGCTCGGACACCACCGCGAAGCACTGGAGTCGGCCGCCAAGTGGCGGGAGATCTTCGGACCCGAGAACTACTTCCTGGAGCTGATGGATCACGGGCTGTCCATCGAACGCCGGGTGCGCGACGGGCTGCTGGAAATCGGTCGCGCGCTGAACATTCCGCCGCTGGCCACCAACGACTGCCACTACGTCACCCGCGACGCTGCGCACAACCACGAGGCGCTGCTGTGCGTGCAGACCGGCAAGACACTCTCTGACCCGACTCGGTTCAAGTTCGACGGCGACGGCTACTACCTGAAGTCGGCTGCCGAGATGCGCGAGATCTGGGACAACGAGGTTGCCGGCGCCTGCGACTCAACGCTGCTGATTGCCGAGCGGGTCAGCTCGTACGCCGACGTCTGGGCACCCCGCGACCGGATGCCGGTCTTCCCGGTGCCCGACGGCCACGACCCGGCGTCCTGGCTGCGCCATGAGGTCGAGGCCGGCCTGCGCCGCCGCTTTCCGGATGCGTTGCCCGACGGGTACTCCCAGCGCGCCGCGTATGAGATCGAAGTCATCTGCGACAAGGGTTTTCCGTCCTACTTCCTCATCGTCGCCGACCTGATCAACTACGCGCGGTCCGTCGATATCCGTGTCGGCCCGGGCCGCGGCTCGGCGGCCGGATCGCTGGTGGCCTACGCGCTGGGCATCACTGACATCGACCCGATTCAACACGGGTTGC
>Ga0137412_10001640_pt1 | contig 17470 bp, 13 predicted proteins | sample CZODoug2_1_16fun_FD_122160 | JGI IMG/M metagenome (GOLD analysis project Ga0137412, IMG submission 122160) | Vadose zone soil fungal communities from Angelo Coast Range Reserve, California, USA - CZODoug2_1_16fungal (Hybrid Assembly) | ecosystem: Environmental > Terrestrial > Soil > Vadose zone...
GGCCGTCATTCACCAGGGTCCATGGCAGCGGCAGATTATCGGGGATGTCCATGATGACGTGATGGCCCGTCGCCAACGGCCGATTCGCTTTCCCGGTGGTGGCGACGGGCCATCACGTCATCATGGTCATCCCCGATAATCTGCCGCTGCCATGGACCCTGGTGAATGACGGCCGCGCCGAGGTCGGGGTCACGACACGAGATCGAACGGAAATCGACATCGCCGCCCAGCGCCCGCGCTAGTTCCGCGATCCGCGCCAGCCCCGCGCCGGCGCTACTCTAAGGTTGCGCGAACTTGTCGGACTGAAACACCACGCGGCCGCCGACCACCGTCTGCAGAACCTTGATGTCGGCGATCTCAACGGCGGGAATCTCGAAAAAATTCCGATCGAGGACGATCAAATCCGCAAGCTTGCCTACCTCGAGCGAGCCGGTCGCTTGCTCCTGGTGCAGCTCATACGAGGCGTTCATGGTGATTGCGCGCAGCGCTTCGTGGCGCGTGAGACCCGGGTCCTCGCTCAAGCGCCCGGCATATTGGTGCCCGGGTTGTGGAGCATTGGTCCGCGTGACGCCCACTTTGAGCGCAAACCATTCGTCCAGCGGATCTACGGGCCAGTCGCTGCCGTAGGCGATGCGTGCGCCCGCGGCTGCCAGAAAACCAGCCGGCTCCATATACTTGAAGCGCGCCGGCCCCAAATACTCGCGCGCGCCCTCCATGGTGTCCGGCGCCTGCTTCTCCCATTGAAACGACAACACCGGAATCACGTTCACCTGCTGGTAGCGCGCAAAATCCGCCGGGTCGACGATCTCATCATGCGCGATGGCGGCGCGGATATCGCGGTCCGGAAACTTCCGCCGCAGCACACCGATGCCGTCCAAGCCCTCGCGCACGGCGCGATCGCCGTCCGCGTGCATGTGCGGCTCGAAACCCGCGGCCGCCGCCTCGATCAGCAGTGCGCTCAAAATGGGCGGCGGGAAATACACCTCGGGCCCGCGGCTCGAAGACGGCGCCCAATGCCCGTCTTGCAAACTCAAATAAGGCGTCAACATGGCGCCCGTGGACGCCGGCGCGGAGATCACCCCATCGAGAAACAATTTCACGTTGCGCACCGTGAGCCGCGGGTCAGGCTCTATCTGGCCCTGGTCGAAACGCTGCGCCAGCGCCTTGACCATAGCGAGTGCCCGCTTCGGATCGCGACCCTCCGGCGGGGTGATGAGGACGGCGAAGTGTGCTCGGGCCGTGAGCTTTCCCTCGCGCTGCACCGTGGCAAAGGCGTCGAGCGCCGGCGCTTGCGCCATCGCATCCAAGAACGTGGTCACCCCTTGTTGGCGGAGCGCGTCGAGCGCGGCCGCGGCCGCTTTGACATTCTCGGCGGGCGTCGGCGCCGGGATTTGCTTGGCGACGGATTCTTGCGCGGCATCCTCGAGGACTCCCGTGGGGTTGCCGGATGAATCCCGGGCCACCTTGCCGCCCAGAGGATCGGCGGTGCGCGCCGTGATGCCCGCGAGTTGCAGGCCTTGCGAATTGACCAGTGCCGTATGGCCGAACGACGACATGACGAAGATCGGACGCTTGGTCCTCAATGCATCCAGCTGACCTCGGTTGGTGACGGTGCCCGCCGGCAACATGCCCTCTTGAAACCAATTCACGACCTCGAGCCAGGCATCCGGCTCACGAGCCTGGGTCTGATCGAGACAGGCCTGAATGCGGTTCTGCATCTGCGCGACGGTCAGCTGCTCGTAATTCAAGTTGCACTTGAGCAACGTGCCGCCACCCTGCAGCGGATGCATGTGGCCGTCGACCAGCCCGGGCATCAACATCCGGCCGTGCAAATCGATCACGGTGGTCGTCGGACTCATGAACGGAGCGAGCCCCGCTTCGCCGCCCACGTAGACGATGCGGCCCGCTCGAATCGCCAGCGCCGTTTGCACACTGTCGTGGGCGTCGACGGTGTACACATAGCCGTGCCGGTACACCATGTCCGCAGCGCCGGCCGCGTGTCCAGCGGCCGCCACGGTCAGACTCGCAGCCGCCATCAAGGCCGCCGCGCCCAACCGCTCAAATCGCATCGAGAGCCGCCGCCAAATCCGCAATGAGGTCGTCGGCGTCTTCGATGCCGACTGAAATGCGGATCAGTGCATCGTTGATGCCGATCCGATCCCGCGTCTGTTTGGACACACCGGAGTGAGTGGTGCTTGCGGGGTGCGACATCAGGGTTTCCGTGCCGCCGAGACTCACCGCCAGCTTGATCACCTGCAGAGCGTCGAGCAGGCGAAATGCTTCCGCCTCGCCGCCCTTGACCGCAAATCCGAAGGTGGAGCCCGCGCTCTGACACTGCCGGCGGAACACCGGGTAGCGTGGGTCGTCCGGCGCCAAGAAACCGAGATAATTGACGCTCGCGATCTTCGGGTGGCCGCGCAGAAAGTCAGCCACCAACGCCGCATTTTCCGCCGACTTGTGCATGCGCAGCGACAGCGTCTCCATGGAGCGCATGATCATCCACGCAGTATTGGGATCCAATTGGGTGCCGAGCGCGCCGCGCAATTTCTTCACCGGACCCACGGCTTCACGCGAGCCGACCACGCCGCCCGCCACCAAATCCGAGTGTCCACCGACGTATTTCGTCAGCGAATACATCACGAGGTCCGCGCCAAAACCGAGGGGTCGTTGAAATACCGGCCCCAGGAACGTGTTGTCGACCGCCACGGGCGGTCGACCGCCCGTCTGCCGCCCGCCGATTTGCAGTGACACTTCGCGCATGAGCTCGAGATCGACCAGGCTGTTGGTGGGATTCGCCGGCGTTTCCACGATGATGAGACAGACCCGGCCGCCGGTCTCGGCGGCGCGCTCGGAAGCGCGCTGCGCGGCTTCGGTGACCGCGATTCTATCGTGACCCAGAGTGAAGCTCACGGCGCTCACCCCAAAAGCGGGCAAGGTTTTCTCGATGAGAGTTTCCGTGCCGCCGTACAGGGGCTGGCTCATGAGAACCACGTCGCCCGGCCGCACGTGAGTCCAGAGCACGGTGGAAATCGCCGACATGCCGCTGGAGAACACCGCCGCCGTTTCACCCTCTTCCCACAATGCCAGACGATCCTCCAGCACTTCGAGGTTGGGATTGTTGAAACGCGAATAAACGAGGCCGGAAGATTCACCGGCGCCCGGCTCGCGCCGGCCCGAGGTGAAATCAAAAAAATCCTTGCCGTCCTGCGCGGTCTTGAAGACGAATGTCGACGTCAAGAAGATCGGCGGTTTGAGCGACCCTTCCGAAAGGCTCGGATCGTAGCCGTACCCCATCATCTGGGTTTCGGGCTTGAGCAGGTGTTTGCCGATTTTACGTTTATGATAGGAGTCGTAACTCACGCTTCCCCCAACCTGGTCGATTTTGTGAGCACAATATAACCTGTCGGCCGGAAGGCGTGGAGCGAATCAACGTGTTACTCGTAATCATCGCCGGTGCGGCATTCCTCAGCACGCTGGCCGGCGGCCTGCTGGCGCTCAAGCTGCACGACAAGTTGCACTTGATCTTGGGCTTCAGCGCCGGCGCGGTCATCGGGGTCGCCTTCTTCGACCTGCTACCCGAGGCCATCGAGTTCGGCGAGAAATTTCACAGCCCGGCGTTCATTCTTGCGTGCACCGCGCTCGGCTTCCTGTCCTACCTGGTATTGGATCGAATTTTGTTGTTCCACCGCGACGCGGCGGCGCGCGGCCCTTTCGCCGCGAGCGTACTCTGCATTCACAGCCTGCTCGACGGCGTGGCCATCGGGCTCGCGTTCCAAACCTCGCATGAGGTGGGCATCGTGGTCGCGATTGCGGTCCTCACCCACGATTTTTCCGACGGCATCAACACCATGAGCATCGTGCTGAAGAATCACGGGCGCCGCGGGCAGGGTTTTCGCTGGCTCTTGATCGATGCGCTGGCGCCGGTGCTGGGAGTGGCCGCGACGTATTTTTTCACTCTCCCCGGCGACGGATTCGGCACCGCGCTCGCACTGTTTGCCGGATTCTTTCTGTACATCGGCGCCAGCGACTTGATCCCGGAGAGCTACCACGCGCATCCGAAATTTCTCACCACCGCCATGACCCTGGCGGGCGCTGCGGTCCTCTACCTCGCAATCACCCTGGTCGGGCGGTAGCTGCTAGTCGGGCAGCAGCTGCGGCGTCGCGGTTCGGCTGGTCGCCGCACTCCCCGCAGAGGCGGCCATGATGCTGGCAATTGCGGCCCATTGAATCCAACTCAAGTGCTCGCCCAGAAAGCACAGACCCGACAGGGCGCCGAACGCGGGGTCCAGGCTCATGAGCACGCCCACGGTCCGGGTTGGCAGCAGCGGCATCGCCAACATTTCGAGCGAATAAGGCAGCGCGCTCGACAGCAGCGCCACGACAAGCGCGGTCGGCAAGATGGCGGGCGAGAACAGTTGCCAGCCGGCCTGTGCGGCCCCGAAAGGCACGATCACAATGGCGCCGATCACCATGCCCAGCGCGGTGGTTTGGCCGCCGTGCGCGGCTCCCGCCTTGCGTCCGAAAAAAATATACAAAGCCCAGCACAGGCCGGCCGCCAGCGCACAGCCCACCCCCTGAACATCCAGCGGCTTCGACCCCAGGCCCAGCGGCAATAGGGCCAGCAATCCCAGCGCCGCCATCAGGATCCACAGGAAATCGATGGCGCGCCGCGATGACGCCATGGCCAGCCCGAGCGGTCCCGTGAATTCCAGGGCAACCGCGATTCCCAGCGGAATGGAGCGCAGCGACAAATAGAAGAAGAAATTCATCCAGCCCAATGCCAGACCGTAGATGACGATGACGCGGACCTCGCGCGGGCTCACGCGCATTCGCCAAGGGCGCCAGACGGCCAACAACATGATCGCCGCCAGCGCCAGCCGCAATGCGGCGGCGCCGGAGGCGCCCACGACCGGAAACAGCCCCTTGGCCAGCGCCGCGCCGGCTTGAAAACACACGATCGCGACGATCAGCACCGCGATCGGCACGACCACCGTGTCGGTCTTGAGATTCAAGCGTCGGGACTGTCGGCGGAAGCCTTGTCGAGAAGATGCAAATGCCTCATCACGCGATTGAGATTCTTGCGAATCTCATTGAGATGCCCGATGTTGGCGATGGTCTTCATGGCCTCTTTCAGCGGCTGCAGCGGATAGCCGCCGTAGGACCCGGCATCGGGCACGTCGCAGGTGACCGAGGATCGGCCGGCCAGAACCACGTTGTCTCCCAGCGTGATATGCGCCGTCACCACAGAATTGCCGCCGGTGACGAATTGCCGGCCGATCTTCGTCGATCCGCCCATCATGAATCCGGCCGTGAAGAAGCCGTTCTCGCCCAGGTCGCAGTTGTGCGCAATATGACAAATATTATCCAGCTTGGTGCCGGATCGGATGTAGGTGGAGGTCAACGTGGCGCGGTCGACGGCGCAATTGCTGCCGATTTCGACGCCGTTGCCGATGATCACGTTGCCGAGGTGCGAGATTTTGCGCGGCCGGCCGTCGGGGTCCACGGCGTAGCCGAAGCCGTCGCTGCCGATGCTGGTATGCGGATGTATTTCGCAATCGTCGCCGACCTGGCAGCCGGCGCCCACGAAAACGTGCGGGTGCAGCATGGTTCGCGCGCCGATCCGGGCGTCGTTTTCGATGACCACGTGAGCGCCGATCATGCAGTCGCTGCCGATGTTCGCACCCGCCCCGATCACGCAATAGGGTCCGAGAAAGCACCGCTCGCCGACCGTGGCATCCGAGTGCACCACCGCGGTGGGATGGCGTTCGCCCCATTGAGTGAATCGGTAGCACTTTTGATCGAAGTATTTCAATAGAACGGCCATGCCCATGGGTATGCTTTGCACCGAAAAGCAGCAGCTGTCGGCATCCATCGAAGCATCGACGCAGGCGCTCATCTTCGCCGTGACGATCAGAATCGCAGGCTTGTGGCGCCGCGCCTCGTCGAGCTGGGCTGCGTCACTCACGTACACCAAGCTTCCCAGCAGGGCCTCTTCCGGGATGTGGCAATGATTCGCCCCGATTTCCAGATTTCCGTGCAGAAATGTGAAAATATCGGAATGCTGGTTCTTGATGGTGTGAGCGGTGAGCATGATGCGGTCTCTTGCCAATCTGCGGGCGGACGCCCGCCGGAGTATGATCGTAATTCGCCGCCGGCGCGAACATTGATGCGTGACCCAATAGACAGTTTCCTTGCGCAACGCCCCGTGCTGATTCTGGACGGCGCCTTGGCGACGGAACTCGAACGACGCGGCGCGGATCTCAAGGATCCGCTCTGGTCAGCGAAATGCCTGATCGAACGGCCGGACCTGATCCGCGCGGTGCATCTCGATTACTTCAACGCCGGGGCCGATGTTGCGACCACCGCGACCTATCAAGCGACCTTCGAGGCCTTCGCACGCCGCGGCATCGAGGCTGCGCGGGCCGAGCAGTTGATGCGCGGCGCCGTGGCGCTCGCGGCGGCCGCGCGCGATGATTTTTGGGCCGTTGCACAGAACCGCACCGGTCGACTGCGGCCCCTCGTCGCGGCCTCGATCGGCCCCTATGGTGCCATGCTGGCGGACGGCTCCGAATATCGCGGCCACTACGGGCTCGACGACACGGCCCTGGCGGCATTTCATCGCCCGCGTCTGCGGGTGCTGGCGGAGGCCGGCGCTGATTTGCTGGCCTGCGAAACCATCCCGTCGCTGCGCGAAGCGCTGGTATTGGCGCGCCTATTGCGGGAATTTCCCAACGCCTCCGCGTGGATCAGCTTTTCCTGCAAAGACGGCGCGCACACCTGCGAGGGGGATCCCATCGGGGAGTGCGCTGCGGCGTTAGGCCGCTTTCCACAAGTCGCCGCGCTGGGCGTGAACTGCACGCCGCCGCAGTACGTCACGCCGCTGCTGCGGCGAATGCACGCACAGACCGACAAGCCGCTCGTCGCCTATCCGAATTCGGGTGAGGTCTATGAAGCTTTGACCGGGCAATGGAACGGCGGTTCCGTCGCACTCGATTCCGGCGAACAGGCGGGCCATTTCGGTGAACAGGCGCGCCATTGGCAGGCCGAAGGAGCACGCCTGATCGGCGGCTGCTGCCGCATCGGTCCCGACGACATTCGCCACCTGAAACGATGCGCGCACCTCGGTCACTAGCCTTGTTGACCGGCCTCGCCGCGGGATTTGCGAATCTCGCCGCTACCGCGCCTCACCCGGCTCCGGAGGCGGGCGCCGTCGCCGTGGGGACGGGCGAAATCGCCGCGGGAACGGGCGGCGTCGCTCCGGGCAATCGCTGCCCGGCACCGTCCGCCGCGCTCGCCGTTCAAGGCTCGATCCTGTGCGTGTCGATCGACGACCCGTCGAATACGCTCCGGCAGCGGCTATTGCGCGACTGGATCGAGCGATCGGCGCGCATCGTCGCGGACTACTACGCGCGTTTTCCGGCTCCGCTCGTGGTACTGCACATCCGAGCCGCGCCGGGCAGCGGTGTGAGCGGCGGCCGCACGACCAATGAGTCGGGGCTCGTGATCCAGGTAAGCGTGGGGCGCGATGCCACATCGAGTGAGTTGGCGGCGGACTGGGTGCTCGTCCACGAAATGGTACACCTCGCGCTGCCCGAGGTCGGGCGGCGGCACAATTGGCTGGCGGAAGGCCTGGCTACCTATGTCGAAGGGATTGCGCGCGCGCAATTCGGCAACCGCGCGGTCAGCGATGTATGGGCGGAATACCGTCACTCCATGCCGCTCGGTCTGCCGCGCGCCGGGGAAGGCGGAATGGATCAGACGCCGACGTGGGCGCGTACTTACTGGGGCGGAGCGCTGTACTGTCTGCAGGCCGACGTGCGGCTGCGCGAACACACCGGCAATCGGGCCGGACTGCAAACGGCCTTGCGGGCCATATTGCGTGAAACCGGGGGATATCGCGCCGAGCGCGACATTGACGAGGTCTTGCGCATCGGCGACGCCGCCACGGGCACGCGAGTGCTGCAGGATCTCTACGGTGAAACCAAGGCAACGGCGGTCGCCCCCGATCTCGAACTGCTGTGGAACCGCCTCGGCGTTCCGGATGACCCGAAATCACAGCCCTTTGACGATCATGCGCCGCTGGCGGCCATCCGCCTCGCCATTACCGCGGGGCAACGGGAAAGCCGCTGACGCTCAGCCTGGGCCTGGGCCTGGGCCTGGGCCTGGGCCACCAGAGGCTGAGGCTGAGTTGACGCTTACAGCCGAAGGCTTAGGCTAATGCTCCGAAAAATTCGGTTCGCGCTTCTCGAAAAAGGCGCGCACGCCCTCCACGCAATCGTGGGTCTCCAGCGTCATCTCCTGCGCGCTGCGCTCGGCGCGCAATTGTTCCTGCAGGGAATTGTCGAAGGTCGAGGTGTGCAAGGAGCGAATTTGGCCGAGGACCGCGCACGGTCCGGTGGCAAGCCGATGCGCCACCGCTTGCGCGCGCATCACGACCTCGGCGGCCGGCACCACCGCGTAGGCTAGGCCCCAGTCGAGCGCGGTCTTGGCATCAATGCGTTCCGCGAGCATCAGCGACGACAATGAGCGGCCCGCGCCGATGCGCCGCGCCAGGTGAAACGTGATCCCCGCATCCGGGACCAGACCCAGACGCGCAAACGACGGCAGGAAGTATGCGTTGTCGCCGGCAATGATGATGTCGCTGGCCAGTGCCAGGCTCATACCTGCACCGACCGCCGCGCCGTTGACCGCCGCCACGATGGGAAAGCGGAAACCGCTCAAGCGCAGAATCAAGGGATCCATGAAGCGGCGCATTTCGAAATGCGCCCGCTGCCGCGCCTCCTGGGTCTTCAGATCCACGGAATGCAAGTCCAAGCCGCTGCAGAAGACGTCATTACTGCCGGTGATGACGACGGCACGGGCGCCGCTTTCGCCTTTTTGTATTTGATCGAGCGCCAGATGCATGGCGCGGATAATCGTGATATCGATCGCGTTGCTGACCGCCGAGCGCTGTATCGCCAGAGTCGCAACTCCGTCGGAAACCGTGAAGGATAAATTGTTCATGAGCCTGTACTCCTCACTTAGTCGCCAGCCACCCTCGACGTCCAGCCCGCCTGAATCACCCTTATTGTTAAGCCGCTTTCCCGTCGGAGACCCTTCAGCTGATGATGCCCCCTGTGGATCGATGCCGCAAGGAGTGGACTAGCGATGCGCAAGGGGAACCCCGCTGCTTGGGGCCGAAGAAACGAGGTAAAATAGTGGGTTGGGCCCAACTTCCGGAGGTAGCGATGTCGACGATTCATGGGCGCGCAGGCGTCGGGCGCGGTTGCGCCGGTGTACTGATGCTGGCCGCCGTTTGCTGGCCGGCGGCGGAACGGCCGGCGATCGCCGCCGACGCCCTCCCGAGCGAGACACCGGCCGCCTTCCTCGCACGCGGCGACAGTTTCGACTACCTGAGGCGCGAAGTGATGATCCCGATGCGCGACGGCGTCAAACTGCAAACACTCATCCTCATTCCGCGAGGCGCACAGCGTGCGCCGATATTGCTTACGCGGACCCCCTACGGAGCGACCGAGCGCATCACGAAGAACAGCAGCGCACACCTGTCGGCGCTGATCGACAGCACCGATGTGGCGGATGATGCCGTCGTCAACGGCGGCTATATTCGGGTGATGCAGGATGTCCGCGGCAAGCACGGGTCGGAAGGCGGCTATGTGATGAACCGGCCCCTGCGCGGACCGCTGAATCCGAGCGACGTCGATCATTCGACCGACACCTACGACACCATCGATTGGCTGGTCAAGAATCTTCCCGAATCCAACGGCAAAGTGGGCATCTTGGGTATTTCGTACGACGGCTTCACATCGCTCATGGCGTTGGTGAACCCGCATCCGGCGCTGCGCGCGGCGGTTCCCATCAATGCCATGGTCGACGGCTGGCGGGGTGATGATTGGTTCCACAACGGCGCGTTTCGTCTCGACAGCCTGAGGTATTTTCATGACCAGGAAGCGACCCGCCTCAGCAATCTTTCGTGGTGGACCGATCACTATGACGACTATGACGCCTGGTTGAGCGTGGGCGCGGCCAGCGACATGGCGCGACTGCACGGTCTCGAGCAAGTGGGCTTCACCGCGAAGGTCATGAACCATCCGGCCTATGACGCCTTCTGGCAAGAGCAGGCGTTGGATAAAATCCTTGTCCAACAAGGCGTCGGGGTGCCCGTCATGCTGGTGCACAGCCTGTGGGACCAAGAGGATATTTACGGCAATATCGCTCTGTACAAAGCGCTCAAGGCGCGGCAGCCCTCAAATCCCGATCTTTATCTGGTCATCGGACCCTGGTTCCATCACCAGGAACGGCTCGACGGCAGCGCGATCGGGCAAATCCGCTTCGGCAGCGACACGGCCCAGTACTTCAGGCTGCATGTGCTGCGCCCGTTCTTGGATCACTATCTCAAGGACGATGCCGCGCCTGCGCCGATAACGCCCGTCACTGCTTTCGAGACCGGCACGAATCGTTGGCTCGCGCTGCCCGGTTGGCCGAGCGGCTGCGCGGCCGGGTGCCGCATCGACCATCAGAATCTTTATCTCCAAGCCGGCGGCGATTTGCGCCTGGGCTCATCCGTCGCCGCGCCTGCCGCGTTCGAATCCTACGTCTCCGATCCGGCCAAGCCGGTGCCGTATCTGCCGCGCCCCATCCATATCGAGGGCGATGAGGGCGAGACGAACTGGCAAACCTGGCTGGTGAGCGACCAGCGAGACGCGGCCGCGCGTACGGACGTCTTGAGCTTCGCCACACCGGCGCTGAAGGACGCCGTGAAAATCAGCGGCGAACCTGTTGCCAACCTCATCGCCTCGACCAGCGGGACCGACGGCGATTTCGTGGTGAAATTGATAGACGTGTATCCGGATGAAGTCGGTCGCGAGCCCAAGATGGGCGGCTATCAGCTGATGATTTCCGCCGACATTCTGCGCGGGCGATATCGCGATTCCTTCAGCAATCCCAAGGCCATTCCGGCCGATCAGAAACAGGTCTATCGCTTCGCCCTGCCGACCGCCAATCACGTGTTCTTACCCGGTCACCGCATCATGGTTCAGGTGCAATCGAGCTGGTTTCCGCTGTACGACCGAAACCCGCAGAGCTATGTCGAGAATATCTTTTTTGCAAAACCGGCCGACTACAAGAAGGCCACGATCAAGATATTCGACGGCGGATCAAACGCGAGCTTCGTCGATTTGCCGGTGGTGCGTGCAGCGGTTGCCGCGCCTTGAAGGCGGGCTAGCCGCCTCCCCGAGCCACTTGAAGGCAGCCTAGCCACCTCCCCGAGCCACAGTCGCCGCTGCGAACGAGCGAGTCGGCTTCAATGCCGACTCGCTCGCATCGCCCACTACTGATTGCGGCCTTCGGGTTCGTGCTTCTCGTTCTTCGACGCGTTGGGATGCTGCTGCTTCGGCGGCTGCGGCTGCGCCTTCGCCTTCGTCGGCTGGGGGTTCGCGCCGGGCGGCCTCGCGCCGACAGCCTGCGGATGCATGGCCGCATTCGGGGGCGCGTGACTCACGTTCGGCTGAGCGCTGCCTCCGGGGTACCTACCGTTGTTGGCATGCGTCGCTCCTGATGCCGGCGACCCGGGTGCCCGCGGGGGCGGCGCGGCTGCGCCGTGCGCACCGACGACTCCCGGTGCGTTGAAAGCGGCGGGCCTGGGTGTGGCCGCAATCGCGGGATGGCCGCCGTTGGCTCTCGCGGCCAGCGCGGGATTTCGCACAGCCTCCTGAACGTGCTGCCGCTGCATCGGGGTTGCCGCAACATGTGATTCCTGCGCGACCGCTCTTTCTTGCGGGGTCGGCGCAGCAGCGACGCCGCCCGCGCCGCCGTTGTAGCTCACCTTGTTGATGGTGACGTTGTTGATGACGGTTTCGTTGTACGTGTTGTGCACATTGGTCACGTTCACGTTGTTGACGGTCCGGTTATAGGCGAATGAATTGCCCGCCCACCGGCCGCCGACGAAGCCCGTGCCCACGTATCCGAATCCGTAGTTCACGCCGCCATAGAATCCGACGTGCGGTCCCCAATAGCCGCCGTGGAATACATACGCTCCGCCGACGAAGCCCCAGTAGCCGGGGGTCCACAACACTCCGACTCGCGGCGGCTGCACCCACGTGCCGGGCACCCAGTAATATCCGCCTCCCGCCCAGGCCCAATAGCCGGGCGTCCACAGATACCCATCCTCGGGACAGGGCGGTTGCTCATAGTCCGGTAAGGGCGGCGGGGCTTCAGATGCGCGTACTTCGACATCGACCGCCGGCTGCGCATAGGCCGGGGGCGGAGGCGGCGGCGCCTCATAGACGCGCGGCGGCGGCGCATAAACACGTGGCGGCGGCGTGGCGACCACGCAACCGCCGAGCAGGCTGGCGGCCGACAAGGCCAGCGCGACGCCCGTCATCGGCAACCGGGTGCGGAAGGGACTTTTCTGTGATGTGCTCATAGTGACCCGCTAAAAAAGGTGATAGCCACAGCGTACCCAGACGTACGCCGTCCATGGGCATATAACGTCGCACTATGAGGAGCGGCTAGTTCCGTGAAGCGATTGTAACGCGCGCGTCTGTCTGCGCGCGGCGACAGCGCCGTCCGGTATCAAGTGATACCGGACGGCGCCGACCGCTAGGCGTCGATGGTGCGCTTGAAGGTTTCGGGCAGGAAGAATAGACCCACGATCAATGTGGCACCGGCCACGACGATGGGATACCAGAGTCCATAGTAGATATCGCCGGTCGCAGCCACCATCGCGAACGCGGTGGTCGGGAGGAAGCCTCCGAACCAGCCGTTGCCGATGTGATATGGCAGCGACATGGCGCTGTAGCGAATTCGCGCCGGGAACAATTCGACCAAGAGCGCGGCGATCGGCCCGTACACCATGGTCACATACAGCACCAGAATGAACAGAATCAAAACCACCATCGGCTTGTTGATGGCCGCCGGGTCGGCCTTGTCCGGGTAACCGGCCGCCGACAGCACCGCCTTCGTTTCCTTTTGGAAAGCCGCAATCGCCGCCTTGCGCTCCGCGCCCGTCACGACCTTCGGATCGGGTGCGGTCAAGGTGCTCGTGCCGCTGCGGATTTGCGCCACCGTTCCCGCTGGCGCATCCACTCGGCGATACGAGACTCCAGCCTTGGCCAGAAAGCTCTTCGCGATGTCGCACGAGGTCGAATCGAATTTGTTCTTGCCGATGGGATCGAACTGGAACGAGCACTGCTTCGGATCGGCAATCACCTCGACGGGCGCCGAGGATTGCGCCGCGAACAGGGCCGGATTCGCGTAGTGCGTGAGCGATTGAAAGAGCGGGAAATAAGTCAGCATTGCCAGCAGGCAACCCGCCAATATGATGGGCTTTCTGCCGATTTTGTCCGACAACCAGCCGAAGAATATGAACCCTGGAGTGGCCAACACCAGTGCGATTGCGGTGAGTATGTTGGTGGTCGCGCCGTCGACGCGCAGCATTCTCTCCAGGAAGAACAAGGCATAGAACTGCCCCGTGTACCACACGACGGCTTGGCCCATCACCGCTCCGAGCAAACAGATGATCACGATCTTGAGGTTGCCCCACCGGGCGAAGGCTTCCGTGAGCGGCGCCTTCGACGTGCTACCGGTGCCTTTCATCTTGAGAAACACCGGGCTCTCGGACAGCTGCATGCGGATCCACAGGGAAACGCCGAGCAGCACCACGGATAGCAGGAAGGGTACGCGCCAGCCCCATACTTTGAACGCGTCCTCGCCGACCAGCGTGCGGGTACCGATGACCACCAACAACGCGGCAAACAGCCCGAGCGTCGCCGTGGTCTGAATCCAGCTGGTGAATAGCCCGCGCTTACCCTGCGGCGCATGCTCCGCAACATAGGTTGCAGCTCCGCCGTATTCGCCGCCGAGCGCCAGCCCCTGCAGCAGGCGCAATACCACCAGCATGACCGGCGCCGCAACGCCCGCGGTCGCGTAGCTGGGCAGCAGACCGACCAAAAAAGTGGCGCCGCCCATGATGCTCATGGTGATCAAGAAAGTGTACTTGCGCCCCACCAGATCGCCCAGACGTCCGAAGACCAACGCGCCGAACGGCCGCACCGCGAAGCCGGCGGCGAATGCCGCCAAGGCGAAAATGAAGCCGGTGGTGTCGTTGACGCCGGAGAAGAATTGGGCACTGATGACGGTCGCGAGCAGGCCGTAGAGATAAAAATCGTACCACTCGAACACGGTGCCGAGCGATGATGCCCCAATCACCAACCATGCATCGCGGGCCGCCCCTAAATCATCGGGCAAAGCTGCGGTCGCAGACGTGCTAGCCATACACTCCCCCTTTCAAGAAATTACGTCAATACCCGAGTCTATCGTTTCGGCGGCGCGGCCGTGACGGCCGCGCGCAACTCGCCGAGCTTCGCCTTGATCATCGCGGCGTTGTCCGGTCCCATTCGGATCAGCAATTTCTGTCCGGCGGAACGCGACTCGAGCGCCGGATCGGCAAATAGATACATGACGTTCGGCCGAACCAGCGCGACCGGCCCCGTGGGCTGCGGCGTCGCCAACAGGTTGTCGATCGCCTGCACCAGCCGGTCGTTGAAATAGCCGTTCGGATATCCGAGATCTTGGTACGCCTGCTGAAACAACGGATAGAAGTGGACATAGACGGCGGCGACCTGCTGCATGTTGAGTTTGCCGATCACCGCCACCATGGGCTGATAGCGCGCAAAGTTTTGCGCAGCGAGGGTCGCGTGCAACTCATCGCCGTCGGCAGCGAACGATCCGGCAACGGCACCGGTCGGCCGCTTCGCCACCGCCACCTTGGGCCGCGGTAAATTGTCGATCGTAACCACCAAGCGGCGGATGATGCCGTCCGGCAGCAAATAGTCCTTGACCGCGGCTGGCCCAACGATCTGACCGAGAGCGTCGCTCAACGCGGCATCGCTGTCGGCGAGCGGCGGCAGGGGGGCCTGTGCCGCCGAGTCCTGGCCGCCCGGCACCGGATGTTGAATGGCGGGCTCCGCCGGCGGCTCGGCAGGCGGGGCCGTTTGCGCCGCCTCCGGCGCGCGCGGTGGCGCCGCATGGCGGCTTTGAAGATAGTACCAAGTTCCCGCGGCGACCACGATCACCGCGGCCGCTACTCCGACTACCGGCTTATTGATCATCCGTGTTCCATGCTAGCCCGCTCCCGCCCTCGGCATGCGCATTTGCAGTTCGTGTCGGCGATAGTCGATGACCAGCGTGTCGAGCAGCCCGAGGGCGTCCATGCCGATCAATATCGCGGGCTCGTTCAACAGTTTCCATTGCTTGAAGATGTATAAGTCGGCGAATGTGACACCTGAATCGCGGATCTGAATGGAGCCGAATTCTATCGCGGGCATGGCGATGATTTCACCATCCTGAATGTCCTTGGTCGCTCCGATGATTTGGTCGGGCTTGCCCCTGAACTGCGGGCTGCGCCGGTTCAGCGCGGCCCGTAGCGCAAGATTCGCAACGGTGGTTTGACCGCCCGTATCGATGATGGCCTTGACAGGCACATCGCCGATCCGCGCATTGACGACGACCAGCGTATCGCGTACCGCGTGAAACGGGACATCCACGAAATCCCGAGTGGATCTCTCGTTGCGCGAATAAGTAATGGCGATTTTGTCATGCCGAAAGTCGATGAAAATGCGCTTCCCCGCCAGGCCTTCGGCGCCCAGTATCCCCTGTGCGCCGCCCAGTGCGTCCGGCACGATGGGCAGGATCGGGGAATCCACCGCAAGATCGCCCACGGTGAGCGTATCGACCCGAATGGTCGGCACCGTGGCGAAGCCCGTCACCCCGCGCAGCATCACCGGCGGAGACTGATCCGTCGGAATTCCAAGCGCCAGCGCGACGAGCGCGGTGACGGCGCTATGGCTCGCGCCGGTGTCCAGCACCAGCCGGAACGGCCCGTGACCGTTGATCATCACCGGCGCCCAGATGCGTCCGATTTGATCGCGCCGCGTGGGCGAGACGTAGCGCGGCTCGGGCGCCTCGACCATGATTTCCGTGAGCTCTTCGATTGCCGTCGCCGTCGCCTTCGCGTCGGGCGGGGAGACTTCGGGAACCGTACCCACTGCCCATTGCGGATCCAACACCATGGCGCCGATCAGCGCGACGCCGCAACCCCACCACCCCTTCCGGTGATGCCTTGGGTCGACACATCCGCCAGCCACGTTTTTCACTGCTGCCCCTTGTGTCGTGAGCATAGCACCGGGCTCTGGCACGCACCAACGCCCGATTTCCGGCAGCTCGCGTATTGCGAATACGGCGCCGTATTGCCAATATCGTTCGATGAGCAGGGGAATCACCCGCCGCGACTTCGTCAACGGCATCGCAATCGCCGTCGCCGGAGCCGCGGGCATCGACTGGTCGCGCACGCACGCCGCGGACGCCTCATCGACCGAGATCAATCCGCCCCGCCGCGACGGTTTACGCGGCAGCCACGCGGGTTCCTTCGAGGCCGCGCATCGGCTGCGGGATGGCTCCCCGTTCGACATATCGCAGGCGGTGCTTACCGAACGCTACGATCTAGCAGTGGTCGGCGCCGGCATCAGCGGTCTGGCCGCCGCACACTTCTACCGGCAGCGCCGCCCGAATGCCCGTGTACTGATCCTGGATACCAACGACGATTTCGGCGGCCACGCCAAGCGCAACGAATTCGTCGTCGACGGACAGACCCTCATCGGCTACGGGGGCACCCAGTCGATCGACGGTCCGGCGCGCAAATGGGACGGCCCCGCCAAGGGTCTCCTCAAGGATCTCGGCATATACGTGCAGCGTTTCAACAAGACTTTCGATCAAGGGTTCTACGCTCGTTGGAACCTGAACCAGAGCGTATTCTTCAAGAAAGAGGTGTTCGGCGTCGATCGCCTGGTGCGCCGCCCCTTCGGCACCTGGCAAGAGTCGGACGAAAATCCGCACGACAGCCGGGCCCTACGCGCGTATCTCGATCAGTTCCCGCTGGCAGAGAAGGCCCGCGCGCAGTTGTTCGAGATGATCTGGTCGGACCGCGATGTGCTGTCCGGGAAGACCCCCCGGCAGCGCCAAGGCATCCTTGAGCACACGAGCTATCGCGATTTTCTCAAGCAGTATTGGGACGCCGACGATGAGGTTCTGAAGTTTCTGCAGACACGCACGCATGAGCTATGGGCGGTGGGCATCGACGCCGTGCCGGCCAGCGAAACGCTCACCTTGCCGGGCCTCAAAGCGCAGCGCGCGGCGCTCGGGGCGGAGCCCGAAGAACCCTACATTTACCATTTCCCCGACGGCAACGCATCGATCGCCCGGATGTTGGTGCGCAAACTCATCCCCGGCATTGCGCCCGGCAGCACCATGGAGGACATCGTTTTGGCGCAGTTCGACTATGCGCAAATCGATCTGCCGGCGCACGCGGTGCGGATTCGCCTCAATTCGACCGCGGTGGACGTGCGCAATGTCGATCGGGGCGTCGAGATCGCCTATGTGAACGGCGGAAACGTCGCCCGCGTCGCCGCCCGGGACT
>Ga0137412_10001642_pt1 | contig 17459 bp, 12 predicted proteins | sample CZODoug2_1_16fun_FD_122160 | JGI IMG/M metagenome (GOLD analysis project Ga0137412, IMG submission 122160) | Vadose zone soil fungal communities from Angelo Coast Range Reserve, California, USA - CZODoug2_1_16fungal (Hybrid Assembly) | ecosystem: Environmental > Terrestrial > Soil > Vadose zone...
CGGCGCCGCTCGATCGGATACGTCTTCCAGAGTCTCAACCTCATCCCGTCGCTGACGGCGATCGAGAACGTGATGCTGCCCCGCGAACTCGACGGAGCATCGACCCGACGCGCCCGCCGCGACGCCCTGCGCGCCCTGGACGCCGTCACCATGGCCCAGCTGGCCGATCGCTTCCCGGACGACATGTCCGGCGGCCAGCAGCAACGCGTGGCGATCGCCCGGGCGCTCGTCGGCGACCGGCGGCTCGTCCTGGCCGACGAGCCGACCGGCGCCCTGGACTCACAGACCGGCGAGGACGTGCTCCGCCTGCTGCGCGCCCGCTGCGACGCCGGTGCCGCCGGCGTGCTGGTCACCCACGAGGCCCGCCACGCCGGCTGGGCCGACCGCGTCGTGTTCCTGCGCGACGGCACGATGGTGGACGAGACCGCGCCTATGGCCAGCGCCGAGTCGCTCATCGCGGGCGTAAGCCAATGAGCGTGCCGGCCTGGCGGGCCAGTCTGCGTATCGCCCGCCGCGAGGCGTGGAAGGCGAAGAGCCGAAGCCTGCTCGTGATCGCCCTGATCGGCCTCCCCGTACTCGTCCTGGCCTGCGCCGACATCGCCTACCGCACCTGGCAGCTCAACCCGCACGAGAAGATCACCCGCACCATCGGCTCGGCCGACGCTGCCGTGAGGTGGGGTGGGGGCGGCACGATTCAGCAGGATCCGAAGAGCTTCAGCTCGAACGACGCCGGGTCGGCGTCATCAGCGCCGACTCCGGCGAGCGTCGTCGCGAAGTTCCCGCCCGGGTCCCGCGAGATCCGCTGGCGGCAGTCGTTCGGAACGATCCTGACCAAGATCGGCGCCAAGAACGCCGAGATCGATGGGCTGGACTACGCCGATCCGCTCGCTCGCGGCCTGGTGAAGCCGGTCAGCGGCCGGGCGCCGCGAACGGTGCACGAGATCGCCTTCACCCGTTCACTCGCCCGCGACACCGGATACCGCCTCGGCGACACCGTGCAGATGTCGCACTCGAAGGGCACCTTCGTCCTGGTGGGGATCGTCGCCGATGCCACCTACCGTCAGGCGGCGACAGCGTACGTGCTGCCAGCAGCCGTTCCGCGCCAAGCCGAGAACGCGTTCAACGAGGAGTGGCTGCTCGACACACCGGCTCCGGTTACCTGGCAGCAGGTCCTCGATCTCAACCGCGCGGGCTACCTGGTGGTGTCGCGTGATGTCTACCTGAACCCGCCGCCGAAGTCGCAGGTGCTCTACCACCCGTCGGGCGCGCAGGGCATCGTCAACGCCAAGACGGCTGTGACGACCGCGCTCATCGCCGGAATGGCGCTGCTCGAGGTGATCCTGCTGGCCGGCCCGGCGTTCGCCGTCAGCGCCCGTCGCCAGCGGCGCGATCTCGCCCTGATCGCAGCCATCGGCGGGCGGCGAAGGGATCTGCGCAATGTCGTGCTGTCCAACGGCGTCGTGCTGGGCCTGGCCGGGGGCCTGCTCAGCGCGATCACCGCGATCGGAGTGGCGGCGATCGGCATCGCGGCCTTCGGGCACTACATCAACGAGATGCCGGGGCACTTCGACGTACGCCCGCTCGAACTGCTGGCGCTGACGCTTGTCAGCCTGCTCACCGCGCTGGCGGCCGCGGTCTTCCCGGCCCGGGGCGCCGCGCGCACCGACGTCGTGGCGGCCCTCGCCGGACGGCGAGGCACGATGCGCACGCGCAAGCGGGTGCCGCTGCTCGGCGTCATCATCGCCGGCGCGGGCGCCGTCGTGGCCCTCGCCGCCAGCGGAGCCTCGGCCGACTCGACGGTGATCCTTACCGGCGTGGCCTTGACCGAGATCGGGTTGATCATCTGCACGCCGGCTCTGCTCGGACTCGTCTCCCGGGCCGGACGTTGGGTGCCACTCTCCGCGCGCCTCGCGTTGCGCGATGCCGGTCGCAATCGGTCCTCGGCCGCGCCCGCGGTGGCCGCCGTGATGGCCGCCGTGATCGGCAGCGTCGCCCTGGCGATCGGGGTGGCCAGCTCGACCGATCAGGACCGCCGCGCCTACCAACCGCGGCTGCCGATGAACGACGCCTTCGTATGGGCCGATCCAGCAGCCAAGACCGAGCCCCAGGTGATCGATGCGCTGCGCACGGCCCTGCCCGGAGCTCGGGTCGTCCCGGTGCGCACGCCTCCGAGCTACTGCGAGAAGGCGCCGTGCTCGAAGGTCGTCGTCGCGCCCGGCGAGCAGTCGCTGTACAGCAACGTCGGCAACGGCTACATCCCAGCGGTCGTCATCGACGACGGTTCCACCGCCGAGACGTTGCTGCAGACCACTTCACCGGAGGCCGTCGCGGCGCTCCACGCGGGCAAGGTCGTAGTCACCGATCCGTCCGCGATTCACCAAGGTCGGACCACGCTCACCCTCTACGACGTAACGGCCGCCGACAGCACGCCGGACGGGTCCAGCGGCACGAGCCAGGACGACGGGAAGAAGGTCACCGTGCCCGCCGTCGCCGTACCCAAGGCGGACGCCTTCGTGAAGCTGGTGATCCCGCCGTCGCTGGCCACGCAGCTGGGCGTGAGAGGTGAAGCCGGGGGCATCTACGCGCGCACGTCGCATCGGCCCACCGAACACGAGGTCCAGGCGGCCAACGGCGCGCTCGCCCGGATCGATCAGAACTCGCAGATGGAGGTCGAGACGGGCTATCACAACCCGCAGGAGTGGATGCTGCTCGCGCTACTCCTCGCTTCCGCCGTCATCACCCTCGGCGCCGCCTTGATCGCCACGGCACTGTCCAATGTGGACAATCGCTCCGACCTCACCACGCTCGGCGCGGTCGGTGCGGCGCCTCGCACCCGGCGGTTGCTGTCGATGTCGCGAGCCGGCGTCATCGCCGGAATCGGCACGCTGTTGGGAGTGGTCGCCGGATTCCTGCCGTCGTTCGCCTGGGTGCACTCCCAGCGCAGTTTCGACCTCGCCGCCCTGTCGTCCATCAACAACGGCTCGGCTGCGCGGATGCACTTCGTGATCCCCTGGCTGCCGCTGCTGGTGACGGTGATCGTCGTACCGACGGTGGCCACGCTGATCGCCGGGCTGGTCAGCCGATCGCGGCTGCCGTCCGAGCGTCCGGCGGACTGAGGCTGGGCCGGGTTGGCTAGGACGTGTCCTAGGCCGGTGCCTCGAGCAGGAGGGAGTCGAGGCCCCGGACCAGCCCGGTGCGCCGAGCCGCCGCCCGGATCGCCAGTAGCGTCCCGGCGACGTAAGGCGTCGCCGAGCTGCCCGCGTCGTGCCGGATCGTCAGTCGCTCGTCGGGCAGCCCGAAGATCGCCTCGACCGAGAGTACGAATCCGGGCAGGCGCACCGAGTGCACCTGCACGTCCTCGATGGCGGCGCCGCGGGCCTCGGGATGGCCGGCGGTCTGCTCGGGTCGGATCGCGTACTCGGGGGCTCGGATGGCCGCCAGCTGCTCGGCCAGCTCGCGCGCGGTGCCGCTGGGGGCGTCCGGCTTCTGCGCCGACGCGTAGTCGATGATCTCCCAGTGCGGCAGGTGGCGTGCCGCCAGCTTCGCGGCCGCCTGGGCCAGCGCGGCCGTCAGCGAGAAGTTGCCGGACGCGACGACGCCCACCCCGTGACGCGTCGCGAGCTCGGCGATCTGCTCGTAGTCCTCGCCCGAGAGCCCCGACGAACCCACCACGACGGGCACGCCCCGCTCGAGCGCCGCCCGCACGTTCGCGCCGACGGCCGAGTGCGAGGTGTAGTCGACCAGGACGTCGACCCCGCCGGCGTCGAGCGCCTCGGCCACGGTCGCGTACACCGCAACGCCGAGGTGCTCGCTACCTGCCGCCGATCGCGCGACCCCGCACCGCAGCCGCAGATCTGGGGCGCTTTGCACGCCCTGCGCCACCGCCTGGCCTGTCCACCCGGTAACGCCGGCCACGCAGACTGCCAATCCGTTCTTCATCGTCTCGGTCACGCCCTGATCATTCCCGAAACGCAACCACGAACGCGATGAGCGCTCGCGCGAAGAGCCCGCCGGCCGCGACCGTCCTATCCGCGGCCAAACCGGGGTGTCGGTCTGAGCCGCGGCCCAGGAGCAGCACGGATCCGACTCCGGCGGATTAGAACAGCGCGTTGGCGAGGGCGCGCCGGGCGGGGGGCACGCGGGGATCGTCGGGGCCGAGCAGGTCGAAGTACTCGACGAGCCGGTCGCGGACGGTGTCGCGCTCGTCGGCGCCGGCCCGCCGCAGGGCGCCCAGCAGGCGCTCGAGGGCACCGTCGACGTCGCCGCCGGACAGCGCGTAATCAGCGGCGGCGAGCTGCGCCTCGAGGTCGTCCGGCGCACTGTCGGCGCGATTCACCGTCGCCGCGTCGAGCTGGTCGACGCGCTGCAGCAGCCCGATCTGGCGTAGGGCGAGCGCCGCTTCGACGTTCGCGGGCTCGGCGTCCAGGATCGTCTGGTAGCTCTTGGCGGCCACGTCGTAGTCGCCCTCGGCCAGCGCCTTCTCGGCCGCGTCGAAGCGCGGATCGGCCGGGACGTCCGCCTCGTCCGGAGCTGCGTCCGCGGCCGGGGGGCCGCCACCGGTGAGATTCGCCTGCTCGGCCGCCTTGAGGACGGCGCCCACGAACTCGCGCACCTGCGGCTCGGGCAGCGCCCCCTGGAAGCCCGGGATGAGCTGCCCGCCGATCACCGCGTACACGGTCGGGATGCTCTGCACCTGCAATGCCTGGGCGATACGCGGGTTGGCCTCGGTGTCGACCTTGGCCAGGATCCATTGCCCGGCCGCCTCATTGGCCAGCCGCTCGAGGATCGGCGAGAGCTGCTTGCACGGCTGGCACCAGTCGGCCCACAGGTCGATCAGCACCGGCACCTGGAAGGACCGGTCGATCACCGCCGCCTGGAAGGTGGCCTCGGTGGCGTCGATGACGTACTCACCGGTCGTGGGCGCCGGCGCCTCGGCCGCTCGGGCGGCGGCCTCGGTTCGGGCTTTGACGGCCGCCAGGTCGACGGCGCCCGACAGGGCGGCGGACAGGGCCGGGCTGGGCTTTTGCGCAGGGCTTCCGGGACGCATAGGTCCAGTGTTGCAAACGTTGACAGCTCACGGTCGCCGCGGTGAGGTTGCCCGGTGTCCGTTCACGTTGAGCGAAACGGTCCGGTGTGGACGGTGGTGCTCGATCGGCCCGCCGTGCGCAACGCCGTGGATCGCGCGACGGCCGCCGCGCTGGCCTCGGCATTCCGCGAATTCGATGCCGCTCCGGAGGCCTCCGCCGCCGTGCTGTGGGGCGCGGGCGGGACATTCTGCGCCGGCGCCGACCTGCACGCACTGGACAACCTGCTCGACCCGGACCTCTCCGCCGACGCCCCGATGGGGCCGTCCCGGCTGACCCTGTCCAAGCCGGTGATCGCGGCGATCAGTGGCCACGCCGTTGCCGGAGGCCTGGAGCTCGCGTTGTGGTGCGACCTGCGCGTCGTCGAGACCGACGCCGTGCTCGGCGTGTTCTGCCGGCGCTGGGGCGTGCCGCTCATCGACGGCGGCACGGTCCGGCTGCCGCGCGTCGTGGGCCTGGGACGGGCGCTGGACCTGATCCTGACCGGACGCCCGGTCGCCGCCGATGAGGCGCTCGCGATGGGGCTGGCCACCCGGGTGGTCGCACCCGGCGAGGCGCGAGCCGCCGCCGAGGCACTGGCCGCCGAGCTGGCCGCCTTGCCCCAAGCCTGCCTGCGCTCGGATCGACACTCGGTGTACGACGGGGTCGGCCAGCCTCTCGCCGCCGGCCTGGCTCGCGAGTTCGAGCTGGGCACCGGCACGCTGGCCGGCGGCACCGAGGCGGACCGCTTTCGCGACGGCGCCGGACGAGGCGGCGCGTTCGCCTAGGGTGACCAACGATTGTTGATCACCAGCACCTGGAGCGACACCCCATGCCTGTTCTGCCCGACCCGAACGTCCTTCATCCGATGCCTGGCCAGGAGCGGGTGGTGCTGCTCAAGCCGCTCGTGACCTCGCCGTTGATCGAGGTCGGCGAGTTCAGCTACTACGACGACCCGGATCATCCGACCGAGTTCGAGACTCGCAACGTCCTCTACAACTTCGGGCCGGACCGGCTGGTCATCGGCCGATTCTGCGCCTTCGCCGCGGACGTCCGGTTCATCATGAACGGCGCCAATCACCGCATGGACGGACCGTCGACGTTCCCGTTTCCGATCATGGGCGGCCCGTGGAGCGAGCACATGGATCTGCTGATCGGCTTGCCCAGCCGGGGCGACACCGTCGTCGGCCACGACGTCTGGCTGGGGCACAGCGTCACCGTGATGCCGGGGGTGCGAATCGGGCGCGGCGCGATCGTCGCCACCGGAGCGGTGGTGGTCGACGACATCCCCGACTACGCCATCGCCGGCGGCAACCCGGCCCGGGTGATCCGGCGCCGATACTCCGACTCCGACATCGCCCGGCTACTGGCCATCGCCTGGTGGGACTGGCCGGCCGAGCAGCTCTCCGAGCACGTGCGCGTCATCATGTCCGGCTCGGTCGACGATCTGGAGCGGGTCGCGCGGTCGGGCTGAGCGATGCCACCGCCACCTGCGGGCCGCGTGCCGTCAAGGTGGCGTTCACCCGCTCCCCCTACGTTCGCGGCATGGCCGACCAGACCCCCACCTCACACTCACTCAGCCGGCGCCAGGCCCTCGGGCTGCTCGGCGGCGCCGGCGCGATTGCCGCGATCCCGCTGCTCGGCGTCTCCCCCGCCGACGCCGACGCTGCGCCGGAGCCGGCGCCCCGCCCCACGCCCGGAGGTTCCGGCGCCCCGCCCGTGCAGGGCCTGCACCTGACCTTCGGCGCCGACCCGTCCACCCAGATGGTGGCCTCGTGGATCACCGACAGCGCGGTGCGCGGGCCGCGCGTGCTCTACGGCACGTTGTCCGACGGCTTCGGCTCGCTCGCCGACGCGGTGTCCACGACCTACGTCGACGGCACGTCCGGGCGCACGGTGTACCTCCACCACGCGCTGATGTCGCGGCTGCGTCCCGGCGCCGACTACATCTACGTCGTCCAGCACGACGGGGCCCACCCCGACGGGGGCGCCTTCCGCACCGCGCCCCGCGGGCGGATGCCGTTCACGTTCACCAGCTTCGGTGACCAATCGGCCCCGCAGGTGACCTGGGCCGCCAACGGCACGGTGGGCCTGGACGCCAACTCCACGCCGGCCACGATGGACATCGTCACCGGCATCGAGACGGTCGCCCCGCTGTTCCACCTGTTCAACGGCGACCTGTGTTATGCCAACCTCGACGTCGACCGCGTCCGCACCTGGAACAACTTCTTCACCAACAACAGCCGCTCGGCGCGCTTCCGGCCCTGGATGCCCGCCGCCGGCAACCACGAGATCGAGAAGGCCAACGGCCCGATCGGCCTGTCCGCCTATCAGACGTACTTCTCCCTGCCGTCCCGTGACACCGACGCCGAGCTGGACAATCTCTGGTACGCCTTCACTGCCGGATCGGTGCGGGTGATCGTGCTGCAGAACGACGACAACTGTCTTCAGGACGGTGGCGACGTCTACATCAACGGCTATTCGGGTGGACGGCAGCTGGCCTTCCTCGAACGCGAATTGCGGGCGGCCCGGGCCTCGCGCGACATCGACTGGATCGTCGTCGGCATGCACCAGGTGATGATCAGCTCGTCGGACGCCAACGGCGCCGACCTCGGCCTGCGGGCGAAGTACGGTCCCCTGTTCGACAAGTACGGCGTCGATCTCGTCGTCTGCGGGCACGAGCACAACTACGAGCGCTCGCTGGCCGTCCGGGGTGTCGTCTCCGGTAGCGAGACGCTCACCCCTTCGCCCGTCTCGTCGGCCACCGACGTCATCGACACCTCCCTCGGCACGGTGCACATGGTTCTCGGCGGCGGCGGCGTGTCCGGCACCACCAACGGGGCGTTCTTCAAGGACGGCACCGGCAAGGTCATCACCGCCGTATCGGCCACGCCCGGCTCGAACGGCAAGCGGGTCTCGACGTACGTGCGTGAGCAGGCGGTGTGGACGGGCGTGCGCGACCTCGATCACCCGTACGGCTTCGCGGCGTTCACCGTCGACCCGGGCCGTCACCCCGGCGACCTCACTCGGCTGAACGTCACCTACTACAACGTCAACAAGCCACGCGGCGAACTGTCGGTGTTCGAGACGTTCACCCTGCAGCGCCGCCGTTCGGACCACCACTAGCACTAGCCGCCAGCAGCCGCTAGCCGCGCGGTCCAGACAGGTCCGCGCAGTTCACACGGCCCGCGCGGTCTGGGCGGTCTGGGCGGTCCGGCCCGGCTCGGCTCGGCTCTTCTCGGCTGGGCCGATCTGCTGGGCCGGACCGGGTCGCGCTCCTGCCCCACGCCCCTATCCGCTCTCCCGACGTGTCCCTCCTGGCCGGCCCGGCCCGGCTCCCCGTAACCAACCCACCGCCCGGCCGGCCCCGCACGAACCACAGCTCACCTGTATTAGCTGTCGTCGGGTGGGTGGACCGTGTAGGTGTGGTTGGTGGGTGCGGTCCATCGGTATGAGCCGTCTTGTTGTCGGGTGAGGTGCCAGTCGGCGTTGTGTCGGGCGTAATGATGCCGCTCGCATAAGGGATGCAGGTTGTGTTCGCAGGTTTCGCCTCCCGTGCACCAGGCCTCGCGATGATCGAGATCGCAGAGTCGGGCTGGGCGGCGACAGTGCGGGAACACGCAGGTCTTGTCTCGGGCGATGACGTGGTCGGCGAGGTTCTGTGGTGGCCGGTAGGTTTTGCGCCCGTATTCCAAGAGTTGCCCCGAAGCCGGGTCGGTGAGGAGTCGGCGCCAGGTGCCGGTGGGGTCGGTGGCGATGCGGCGGGCCGTGGCGGCGGTGATCGGGCCGTGCCCGTCCAGGTCAGCGGGCAACTCGTCGCAGCCGAGCAGGGTGGAGGCGGCGATGGTGACGTGGATGGCGGGTCGCTGTCCGTGGTGTTCGGGCAGGGTGGGGTCACCGATTACGCGGGCGAACACGTCGATGAGGGCGTCGGCGCGGCGTTGGTCGATGATCCGCCCATCACCGGGGGTTTTCACGGTGGCGAGGGAGTCGAGCACGGTCTTGACCAACGCGGCACCCTCGGCGGGCAACCAGGCCCAGAGTTCGGCCATGCCGTCCGGTTGTGGGGTGATCACTACCCGTCGTTCCAGGAGAGCGTCGGCGTGGCGTTGTTCGGCCCGCCGGGGATCCGCCGCAAGGACGGCGCGGCGTACCGACGCGGTGAACTGCCCGACGGTTTGGTCAGCCGCCCGGCGTAGGACCCGTTCCTCGATCTCACCGGTGGCCTTCGCGTTGAACGGCAGCACTGATTCGGCGAGCTTCTTGGCGTGCAAGTAGGTGATCTCGCCACCCTCGAGCAGTTCCATCGTGGCGGGCAGCCGGTCAACCAGGGTGCGCCCGACGGCGAGGCGATCCGCGGCGTGTCCGGGTGAGAGCCGCAACGCGGCCCCGACTTGTTCTTGGGTGTAGTCGATGGACTGTTTGCCGTTCCAGTTCAACGCCGACCCGTCCAACTCGGCAAGAACCCGTTGCTGAGCGGCGTGCAACCACGCGATCTGCCGCTCGTAGGCGACCAGCAAATCGACCCGGCCGGCGTCGTCAACTTTGGCGGGGTCGATCACCGCCAACGGTCCGACCACCTCAGCACCCGGCGCGACAGTGGCCGCCCACGCGGCGACATCCGCGGGTGCGGTCAGTGCATCGAGCACCGTCGGAGGCCGACTAGATGGATCGAACACGCGTATGATTCTACTAGTTCAACAGGTCGGCTGTCTACACCTGAATCCCTGTAAAATACGGAGAATCACGAATTAGGGGAGCGCGGGGAGCGAGCGGCGCGGGAGGGCGTCGGGGAGTTAAGGCGGAGGGCGGACGAGGGAAGGGGGGAAGCGGGGAAGGCGGGCAGAGCGGGAAGCTGGCCGGCAGCGGTAGCCGAGCAAGTGAAAAGTCCCTCCGTCGGTGCGCTCTTGCAAGCCCGATGAAAAGGTAGGTAGCAGCGCGAGTAGGTGAAGCGGCATACCTCACGAAGACCCACCCGGGTGGAGCCAAGCCAACGATCATCACCGGCCGAGCCGATCCAACGATCACCCCGAGTCGGGCCGATCCAACGACCACCCCCGAGCCGGGCTAAGCCAACGAGCCGGTCATCACGCGCCGAAGGTGCGCGGATCTCGGGTGAACGGATAAGTGGCCCACTTCATCCGCGTGACCGAGCCCGACGAGTCACGCTCGACGAGCAGCTGTTCGCCCTCCTCGCGGCCGGACACGGCGCGGTAGCGGTCCGGGCCGATCGCCTCGAACACGGCGGGCGCCTTCGTCGCCGGCTGGCCGTCCTTGCGGGCTTCGAGGTGGCCGTCGGCCACGGTGAACGTGAACGACGATCCTTCCGACCACCACCGTCCGACCAGTGGCGCCAGCTCGGCCGGCACCGGCGGGCCGGGCCGCCACGGTTCGACGGCCGGCGGCTCGGCGTCCAGCGACGCCTCGATCAGATCGAGCACCAGCGTTGCCGGATCGGCCGCGGCGGACGTGTTGCACAGCACGACGGCACCCACCTGGTCGACCCGGCGGATCGCGACGCAAGCCAGGAACCCCGGCATGGCGCCCTCGTGGCCGACCATGATCCGGTCGCCGCGGCGCAGCAGTTCCAGGCCGAGGCCCCAGGCCAGCGTCCACGAGTCGAGGTCGGCCATGATCTCGGGCCGGGTCATCTCCTCGAGCGTCGACGCGGCCAGGACGCCGTCCGCGCCGGTGGCCAGGAACGACACCCACCGGGTCAGGTCGGACAGCGTGCTCCACAGGCCGCCGGCCGACGAGAACCCGCCCATGTCCGGCCACTTCTCCGGATGGACCTGGTCGGTGAACGGGTCGGTGTAGTAGCCGATCGCGGCCGGCGACGCCGGCGCCAGCCCGGTGCGCGTCAAGCCCAGCGGCTCGAGCAGCCGGGCCTGCACGGAGTCGGCCCACGGCCGGCCGTCGACCCGGGCGGCGACCTCGCCGAGCAGCGAGTACGCCAGGTTCGAGTAGTGCCAGCGCTTGCGCGGGGCCAGCACGGCTTCGGCCTCGGCCAGATCGCGCACCACGTCGGCGATGGACGGGACGACCAGCGTCTCCCACAGGTCGCCGACCGGCTCGCGCTGCAGGCCCGAGGCATGGGCCAGCAGCTCGCGCAGGGTCAGACCGCCGTGCGCCGGCACGTCCACGTAGCGCGACACCGGGTCGGTCAGCGCCAGCTTGCCGTCGTCGCGCAGGGCCATGATCAACGATGCGGTGAACGTCTTGCTGATCGACCCGATGGCGAAGGCGGTATCCGGCCCCGGTGCATCATCGGGGCGAGCCACGTCGGCGGCGCCGACCCCGAGCGACCAGGACAACTCGCCGTCGCGCACCAGCCCGGCGATCACGCTCGGTGCGCGCCACTCGCGCTGCTTATCGCGAACCCGCCGCTCCAGATCAGCGGCGAGCGTCCCCCCGACGTCGGCCACGTTACTTATCCCGCCCATCGCGGATCCCGGTCTGGACCACTCGCTGGCGCTCGGGCCCATCCCGGTCTCCGCACCGCTCCTGCGTCGCGGCGGCGGGGCTCTTCGCGCAAGCGCTCATCGTCACGGCCGGCCCAGCGCGCGGTAGCGCCAACCCGCCTTACGCCACTGCACGGGATCGAGGACGTTGCGTCCATCGACGATGTTGCGCTGCGCGACCTGCTGACCCACGACGCTCGGATCCATCGCGCGGAACTCGTCCCACTCGGTCAGCAGCATCGTCACGTCCGCCCCGGCCAGCGCCTCGTCGAGCGACTCGACGTAGATCAGCTCGGGGTGGACGCGCCGGGCGTTCTCGATGGCCTGCGGGTCGTAGATCACGACGTCGCCGCCGTGCCGCCCGATCGACGCGGCCACGTCCAACGCGGGCGAGTCGCGGATGTCGTCGCTGTTGGGCTTGAACGCGGCGCCCAGCACGGCGATCCGCGTGCCGCGGTAGGTGCCGTCGACGAGGTCGAGGCCGAGCTCGTGGGTGCGGGCCCGGCGGCGCAGGTTGATCTCGTCCACCTCGCGCAGGAACGACACCGCCTGGTCGACGCCCAACTCGCCGGCCCGGGCGATGAACGCCCGGATGTCCTTGGGCAGGCAGCCTCCGCCGAAGCCGAGCCCGGCGCGCAGGAACTTGTGCCCGATGCGGTCGTCGTAGCCGATCGCCTGGGCCAACTGGGTGACGTCGGCGCCCGTCGTCTCGCACACCTCGGCCATGGCGTTGATGAACGAGATCTTGGTGGCCAGGAACGAGTTGGCGGCCACCTTGACCAGCTCGGCGGTGGCGAAGTCGGTGACCACCACTGGGGTGCCGGCCTCGATCACGGGCGCGAACGCGGCTCGCAGCTGCTGCTCGGCCCAGTCGGAGTGGACCCCGAACACCAGGCGATCCGGGCGCAGCGTGTCCTCGACGGCGAAGCCCTCACGCAGGAATTCGGGGTTCCAGGCCAGCTCGACGTCCTTGCACGGCGTGAGGCTGCGCATCAGCTTCTCCATATGGGCCGCCGTACCGGCCGGCACCGTGGATTTGCCCACCACCAGCGCCTTGCGGGTCAAGTGCGGAGCCAGCGACGTGAACGCCGCCTCGACGTAGCGCAGGTCGGCCGAGTACTCGCCCTTCTTCTGCGGCGTTCCCACGCAGACGAAGTGGACGTCGGCGAACGCGGCAACCTCCTCGTAGGAGGTGGTGAACCGCAGCCGCCCGCTGCTCAGCTGCTTGCTGAGCAGCTCGGGTAACCCGGGCTCGAAGAACGGCACCTCGCCCTTGGTGAGGCGGCCGATCTTCTCCTCGTCGACGTCCAAACCGATGACGTCGTAGCCGAGCTCGACCATGCACACGGCGTGGGTCGCGCCGAGGTAACCGGTGCCGATTACGGACAGCTTTGGCCGCTCAGTGGTCACTGCCGGATCCTTACCTGTCAAGTCTGGGATAACCAGATGAGGCTAGCTGTTTGCCGAATGCTCGCCTACCACTGGCCCGGTGCCGGTGGCGTACGCAACCCCGAGGATGCTGAGATGAGACGACGCTGATCGACGACAGGAGAGCGCCGGATGGCCGAGGCCGCCGCAACGCCGCTACCGGACCGTGCCGCCTGGAAGGAGCTGCGCGAGCATCACGCGCAGGTCCGAGACGTCCACTTACGTGACTTGTTCGCGGACGATCCGCAGCGCGGCGAGCGGCTGACCCTCGAGGCGTGCGGCATCTACCTCGACTACTCGAAGAACCGGGTCACGGACGAGACGGTGCGCCTGCTGCTGCGCCTGGCCGACGAGTCCGGGCTGCGGGCGCGCATCGACGCCATGTTCGCCGGCGAGAAGATCAACATCACCGAGGACCGCGCCGTCCTGCACGTGGCCCTGCGGGCGCCGCGCAAGGAGCAGATAGCCGTCGACGGCATCGACGTCGTACCGGCCGTCCACGAGGTGCTGGGCCGGATGAGCGAGTTCGCCAACCGGGTCCGGGCCCGCCAGTGGCGCGGGTACACGGGCAAACCGATCCGCAACATCGTCAACATCGGCATCGGGGGCTCGGACCTCGGCCCGGTCATGGCCTACGAGGCGCTGCGCCACTACAGCCAGCGTGATCTGACGTTCCGGTTCGTGTCGAACGTCGACGGCACCGACTTCGCCGAGGCCACCCACGACCTCGACGCGGCCGAGACGCTGTTCATCGTCTCGTCCAAGACGTTCACCACGCTCGAGACGATGACCAATGCCCGCACCGCCCGCGAGTGGGCGCTGGCCTCGTTGAAGGACGACGCGGCGATCGCCAAGCACTTCGTCGCCGTCTCGACGAACACGGCCGAGGTCGAGAAGTTCGGCATCGACGTCATGAACATGTTCGGCTTCTGGGACTGGGTCGGCGGGCGTTACTCGATGGATTCCGCGATCGGGCTGTCGACCATGCTGGCCATCGGGCCGTCGGCGTTCACCGAGCTGCTGGGCGGCTTCCACGAGATGGACGAGCACTTCCGTACCGCGCCGTTCGGTTCGAACCTGCCGGTGCTGCTGGGGTTGCTGACCGTCTGGTACAGCGACTTCTTCGGCGCGCAGACGCAGGCGGTGTTGCCGTACGAGCAGTACCTCAAGCGGTTCCCGGCGTACCTGCAGCAGCTGACGATGGAGTCGAACGGCAAGTCGGTGACGCTGGCCGGCGAGCGGGTCGACTACGACACGTCGCCGGTCTACTGGGGCGAGCCCGGTACGAACGGGCAGCACAGCTTCTACCAGCTGATCCACCAGGGCACCCGGCTCATCCCGGCCGACTTCATCGGCTTCCTGCACACCCTGAACCCGCTGGGCAATCACCACGACCTGCTGATCGCCAACGTGTTCGCGCAGACCGAGGCGCTGGCGTTCGGCAAGACCGCCTCGGCCGTGGCCGCCGAGGGGACGCCCGAGTGGCTGGTGCCGCATCGGGTGTTCGAGGGCAACCGTCCGTCCAACACGCTGCTGCTCGATCGGTTGACGCCGGCCGCGCTGGGCAAGCTGATCGCCCTCTACGAGCACAGCGTGTTCGTGCAGGGCACCGTGTGGAACATCAACTCCTTCGACCAGTGGGGCGTCGAGCTGGGCAAGGTGCTCGCCAAGAAGGTGGCCGACGAGTTGGCTTCTGACTCGGAGTTGGCCCACGACAGTTCGACCAACGCGTTGATCGCCCGGTACCGGGCAGCTAGGGGTTAGCGATGCAACTGGGAATGATCGGCCTGGGCCGAATGGGCGCCAACATCGTGCGCCGCATCATGAAGGACGGGCACACCACCGTCGTGTTCGACCGCAGCCCCGACGGGGTGGCCGCCCTGGCCGCCGAGGGAGCCGTCGGCGCCGACAGCCTCGAGGACTTCGTCGCCAAGCTCGAGCAGCCGCGAGTCGCCTGGCTGATGATCCCGGCGGCGGCGACCGGGTCGATGGTCGACAAGCTGGCCGCGCTGATGGAGCCGGGCGACATCATCATCGACGGCGGCAACTCCAACTACCGCGACGACATCGACCGGGCAGCCGCCCTGGTGCCGCGCGGGATTCACTACGTCGACGTCGGCACGAGCGGCGGCGTGTGGGGCCTGGACCGCGGCTACTGCCTGATGATCGGCGGCGAGGCGACGGTGATCGACCACCTCGACCCGCTGTTCGCCAGCATCGCCCCCGGCATCGACGGGGCGGCCCGTACGCCCGGACGCACCGGCGACCCGGCTCGCGAGGAGCAGGGCTACCTGCACTGCGGGCCGAACGGGGCCGGCCACTTCGTCAAGATGGTCCACAACGGCATCGAGTACGGGATGATGGCCGCCTACGCCGAGGGCCTGAACGTGCTCGCCCACGCCGACGCCGGCAAGGAGGCGACCGAGCACAGCGCCGAGGTCGCGCCGATCGACCAGCCGCAGTACTACCAGTACGAGCTCGACATCGCCGCCGTGACCGAGGTGTGGCGCCGCGGCTCGGTGGTCGCGTCCTGGCTGCTCGACCTGACCGCCGGCGCGCTCGCGGTGAACCCCCAGCTGGACGGCCTGGCCGGCCGGGTGTCGGACTCGGGCGAGGGCCGCTGGACGGTCAAGGCGGCGATCGACGAGGGCGTGCCGATGCCCGTGCTGTCCGCCGCGCTGTTCGCCCGGTTCAGCAGCCGCGGCGAGGCGCTCTACGCCGACAAGCTGCTCTCGGCGATGCGCCAGGCGTTCGGCGGCCACGTGGAGCTACCGTCCGGGGAGTGAGTTCGGTTTTGGTCATTCGGACGGCGTAGCGCCGTCCGAATGACCAAAACCGTGACTGGTCAGCGGTGCGGTCAGCCGATCGCGGCGCAGCGCACCCAGGCGAAGCCCGCCATGTCCTTGCCCGTGAAGTTCCAGATGTTGACCTGGTACTGATTGCCGTTCCACACCGCGCCGAGATCACGGAAATTGCCGTTCGCGGCGTATTCGGTGATCAGGTAACCACCGCTCAGCGCGCGTTCGTTGCCCGGGCAGGCGGCGAAGAAGTGTCCAACGTCGGACGGGATCGTCGTCTGATCACCCCGGACGTAGTCGACCGACTGCAGGCCAGGACCGGCCGGGCCGGCGTCGCCCTGCGGGCCCTGATCACCCTGCGGCCCCTGGGCTCCCTGCACGCCCGGGTCGCCCTTCGGGCCCTGTGCGCCGGTCGCGCCGACCGGTCCCGCGGGCCCAGTCGGGCCGGTGACGCCCTGCTGGTTCCAGGACAGCGCCGTCTCGGTGGACGTGCACTTGCTCGCGTCCGTCACGATCCGCAGCTGGCCCTGGCCCAGCCCGAGCACTCCCTTGGCGACACACCCGTGGATCTGCGGTGGCGCGTCGGTGGCGCCGACGGCCGCGGATGCGGTGGCCGCCGTGCCGATGACGACTAGACCGGCAGCAGCGAGCAGAACTGGTCGACGCCAGCTGTTTCCGCGCAGCGACGAACGCACGTTGATCATGCGAATTTCCCCCTTGTGGATGGGCCGGGTCGGGCCCGGCATCGATTCGACGCTAGGCCCGGGCCGGAAGGGGTGAACCCGTGGAACTACCTGAATGCGACTGCCCGAACGACCAAAACCGGGGCTACGCGGGGTGCTCGGCCTGGTCGCCGGCCCATTCGGTGTGGAACGTGCCGTCGTGGTCGACGCGCCGGTACGTGTGCGCGCCGAAGTTGTCGCGCAGTCCTTGGATGAGCGCCGCCGGCAGCCGGTCACGCCGCAGCCCGTCGTAGTACGCGAGTGAGGACGAGAACGCCGGCGTGGGGATGCCGCCGGCGGCCGCGGCCCCCACCACGCGCCGCCACGACTCGACCCCGGCGCGCACGGCGTCCGCGAAGTAGGGTGCCACGAGCAGTGACGGCAACCCCGGGTCGGCGTCGTACGCCTCGCGGATGCGGTTCAGGAACCGGGCCCGGATGATGCAGCCGCCCCGCCAGATCGTGGCCATCGCGCCCCGGTCGATATCCCAGTCGTACTCGTCGCTGCCCGCCGCGATCTGGTCGAAGCCCTGCGCGTACGCGACCACTTTCGAGGCGTACAGGGCGCGGCGGACGTCCTCGACGAACGCGTCGCGATCCTCGATCGCCAGCTCGCCGGCCGCACCGCCGAACGTCTCCCGCGCCGCCGCGCGCTGCTCGGCGTGCCCGGACAGCGACCGGGCGAACGTCGCCTCGGCGATGCCCGTGATGGGGATGCCCAGGTCGAGGGCGCTCTGCACCGTCCAGCGGCCGGTGCCCTTCTGCTCGGCCTGGTCGAGGACGACGTCGACGAACGGCTGCCCGGTCTCCGCGTCCACGTGGGCCAGGACGTCAGCGGTGATCTCGATCAGGAACGACTCGAGATCGCCCTCGTTCCAGGTTCGGAAGATCTCGGCGATCTCGGCCGGCTTCGCGCCCAGGCCCGTGCGCAGCAGGTCGTAGGCCTCGGCGATCAACTGCATGTCGGCGTACTCGATGCCGTTGTGCA
>Ga0137412_10001643_pt1 | contig 17454 bp, 15 predicted proteins | sample CZODoug2_1_16fun_FD_122160 | JGI IMG/M metagenome (GOLD analysis project Ga0137412, IMG submission 122160) | Vadose zone soil fungal communities from Angelo Coast Range Reserve, California, USA - CZODoug2_1_16fungal (Hybrid Assembly) | ecosystem: Environmental > Terrestrial > Soil > Vadose zone...
TTCGACGACCTTGCCCGCCAAGGCAAGGTGCTCTACGCAGGCCTTTCCAACTTTCCCGCATGGATGACGGCGCGGGCAGTCACCCTCGCCGAGCTTGGTGGACAGCTGCCGATCGCGGGTGTGCAGTTCGAGTACAGCTTGGTCGAGCGCAGCGGTGACCGGGAGAACCTGCCGATGGCCGAGGCGCTGGGTATCGGCGCCGCGCTGTGGTCGCCGCTGGGCGGTGGGCTGCTGACCGGCAAGTACCGCACCAGTGACGCAGGCAGGCTCACCGAGTGGAACAGGCTGGTGCACGACGAAGACGAGCCGCGAAAGGCGGCCACCGTCGACGCCGTGCTCGCCGCGGCCAAGGAACTCGGCGTCACGCCAGGTCAGGTCGCGGTGGGGTGGCTGCTCGAGCGCGCCCGCCGCTCATCGACCGGGGTGGTGCCCATCATCGGCCCGCGCACGGTCGAGCAGTTGGACGACTACCTCGGCGCCCTCGACGTCCGGCTCGACGCGGACACCTACGCCGAGCTTGACCGGGCCAGCGCCATCCCGCTCGGCCAGCCGCACGAGCAGAACGCCGATCGGTCGACCGTCGTGGTGGGCGGCGCTGGGTTCAGGCGTCGGCCGGTTCCGTCTGCTTGAGCGTCTCGCGGAGGAACTCGATCTGACTCTTGGCGAACGCCTGCGACACGGGTGCCTTCGGCGCGACGCCGTCGAAGCCGTGGAACGCGCCGTCAACGATCTCGAGTTGGCACGGCACGCCTGCCGCTCGCAGGCGCTCGGCGTAGGCGACGTCCTCGTCGTGGAACAGGTCGAGGGTGCCGACGCCGAGCCACGCAGGCGGTAGCCCGCCGAGGTCGTCGCGCCGGGACGGCACGGCGACGTTCGGGTCGGCGTCGCCCAGGTAGCTCGACCAACCGTAGTGGTTCGACGACTGCGACCACAGCTTGTGACCGCTGCCGTCGATTCCCTCTGCCTCCGACGACCGGTCGTCGAGCATTGGGTAGACCAAAACCTGTGCGGCGAGGTCGATCTCGCCGCGGTCCCTGGCCAGCAGCGCCAGCGCCGCGGTCAGGCCTCCGCCCGCGCTGGCGCCTGCGATGACCACCGATGTCGGGTCGACCGCGGGCAGCCCGGCCAACCAGGTCAGCGCCGAATAGCAGTCCTCGAGCGGAATCGGATACGGATACTCCGGTGCCAGCCGGTAGTCGACCGCGGCGACCGTGATGCCGAGCTCGCGCGCGAACCGGCGGCAGATGCCGTCGTCCTGCGCCGGTCTGCCGATCACGTAACCGCCGCCGTGAATCCACACCATGCCCGGCGCGGATTCCGTCGCGCCCGGCGGCCGGTGCAGCCGGATGCCGACGCCAGAGGCGAGGGTCAGTACCTCGACGTCGGTCGCGCTGCGCCCGCGGCCCGACAAGAGCCGGTCGGCGCCTCGAAGCAGGGGCAGCGTGTACGGAGTGACGAGAGTGCGGGGGATGAACCGGGCTGCGCGCGCCAGGTCCGGGTGAAAGTCAGCCACACTAACGACCTTACGTTCTCGGGCCGCCGGCTTGTTGGCGACCGGGGTTGACCCTCCTCCAGGAGGAGGCAACAGGGTGGGTCGTGGGTCCAAATCAGCCCGATGCAACGAATAGGGAGAAAATCATGACCGCAATCACGACCGACGCGATGCCCACACCTGTCCGCCAGTACTTCACGGCGATGAACGCCTTCGACGGCCCGGGCATGGTGTCGGCCTTCGCCGACGACGCCGTGGTGAACGACATCCAGCGGGAGTTCTTGGGACATCAGTCGATCCAACGCTGGGTCGATCGGGAAAGCGTCGGCGACAAGGTCGTCACCACCAAGTTCACCGAGACACGCGAACATCACGGCGACTACTTCGTCAGCGCTGAAATCGATGGCGAATACGACAAGACGGGACTGCCCGACCCGCTGGTGCTCACGTTCTACTTCTCGTTGGACGACGACGAGATCAGCCGCCTGATCATCCTGGCCAACAAGCCCGGCTACTGAAGGGCGCGACGATCGCGCCGCCGTCGTCAGGCGCGGTCGTTGAGGATGGCCTCGAACGCGACGCGGTCACCGCGGTACAGCGAGCGCACCACCTCGATGGGCCGGTCCTCGGTGTCGAGTGAGCGCCGGTGCAGGCGCAGCATCGGCATCGCCGTGGTCGACTCGATCAGCGCTGCGTCCCGCGGGCTCGCGAGCGCCGTCTCGATGCGTTCGACCGCTGAGCCGAACACGACCCCCGTCGCGCGGATCGCGGCGTACAGCGACGTCGTCGGGTCGAAGGTCTCGGTGAAGTGCCCGAAGCGATGCTTGGGCAGATAGGTGCTCTCCAACCCGATGATCTGCCCGTCGGCGAGCAGCAAGCGCTCAAGGTGCATGACGGCATCACCCGCCGGGACGTCCAGTGCCTCGGTCAGGTCGGCAGCGGCGTCGACGTCCTCCCAGGTGACCAGAATGCGGCCGGGCTTGCGGCCCATCCGCACCGCGCCTTCGGTGTATGACGTGAGCGAAAGCGGTTGAACCAGTTTAGGTTTCGCCACAGCCGTGCCTCGGCCCCTGCGCTCGATGCGGCCCTCGACCAGTAGCTCCAGCAGCGCCTGCCGCACGGTCTCGCGTGCGACGCCGAAGCGCACTGCGAGCTCGCGCTCGGGCGGAAAGGCGTCACCCTCGACGAGATCGTCGAGGATCGCGTCGAGGGCGGTGCGGATGGCGTAGGGCTTGCTCACGGCGACTGCCTGCCCGATTGTCGTTGTCCCATGACCCGTTTCGCGATCGTCAGCACGTCATTGATTGTCACACCCCTGGCCTCGGGGTCCTTCGCGGCGTCGTCGTAGCGCCGCAGGCGCAGAGCGTCTGGCCACCACGGATGTGAGACGAGCTCGGCGTCGACGCCTGCGCCGCCCTGGGCCTGAAGCGATAGCACCGACGTCTCCGTGAGCGAGGATCCGTAGCCGGGTTCGGTGGCGACCAGATGTCGCTTGGCGGCGACGTGTGATCCGGCAAGGAAGCCGACGCGTTCGCCGAACCTCGGTGCCAGCCATTCCCGCGCCGTCGTGTCGTGATGGGTGGCCGCGGCCGCGTCGAACAGCGGGCTGTGCGCCAGATCGTGCATCGCAGCGGCCAGAGCCAGCTCGTCGTCGGCGCCGTCGTCGATGGCGCGGGCCGCCGACTGAAGTGCGTGATCCAGTTCGTCGACCGCCTCTTCGTCCCACACGCCGCGCAGGGACTTCAGCAGCGTCGCGACCTCTTCGAGCACGGTTTCAGCGAGCACATCCACGGCTTGCAGCTTACACTTGATTGGTCTATACCAATTGTTAACCTCCTGTTCGGACCTAGAACATCGGCAGGTAGGCGGCCCGACTTCCTGACTATGAAAGGTCTCTTCGCATGCGATTGACGATCATCGGTGGTGGCGTCCTCGGGACTGCCCATGCACTCGAGGCGGTGCAACGCGGCCACCAGGTGACCCAACTCGAACGTGAAGTCGAGGCCCGTGGCGCCACCGTGCGGAACTTCGGACTGGTGTGGGTGTCGGGCAGGGCCCCCTTCGAACTCGACGTCGCCCTTCGATCCCGCGAACTGTGGGAGGACATCGGCTCACGCGTCCCAGGGGTCGGGTTCCGGCCCGCAGGCTCGATGACCCTGCTGCGCACCCCCCGCGAGGTCGCAGTCGCGCAGGAAGTCGCCACGCGATCCGACGCCGCCCGCCGCGGGTTCGAACTCCTCGAGCCAGACCGGGTCCGGGCGCTCAACCCTGCACTACGCGGGAAGTTCCTTGCCGGACTGCACTGTTCGGCCGACGCCGCGGTCGAGTCGCGCCAGGCGATGCCCGCGATCCGCGAGTACATGGCAGCCACGGGGCGCTACGAGTTCGTGCCCGGCACCGAAGCGCGGTCCATCGAGGGACGCGTGGTGCGCGACGACCAGGGCAGGAGCTACGAGGCCGATCTCGTTCTGGTCTGCCCCGGTGCCGCCCACGGCGGACTGACTCGTGAGATCGCAGGCGTGCTGCCGGTTCGCCGCGTGCGCCTGCAGATGATGCAGACCGAGCCGCTCGGCGAACCGCTGACCACGGCGATCGCCGACGGCGACAGCTTGCGGTACTACCCGGGTTACGCGGGTGGCGCGCTGGATGAGTTGCAGGCCAACGAGCCTCAGGATCAGGTGGCAGGCGACCATCGCATGCAGCTGCTGTGCGTGCAGCGCCTGCACGGCGGACTGACCATCGGCGACACCCACGAGTACGACGAGCCGTTCGCGTTCGACGTCCAGGAGGCGCCGTACGCGTACCTGGCCGCGCTCGCAGAAGAGTTCCTCGGCCGCCCACTTCCACCGATACGACAGCGCTGGGCCGGGGTGTACAGCCAGTGCGTCGAACCGAACCAACTGGTGTCCCGCACCGACGCCGGCGACGGTGTCTGGGTGATCACCGGCCCCGGCGGGCGCGGGATGACCATGTCCCCGGCATTCGCCGAACAGACCGCCGAACTGATCAACCTGTGAGAGGAAAACTAGTGACCAACAACGACATTCAATTGGCCGTCGTCGACATGGCGGGTACGACCGTCGCCGACGACGGTCTGGTGGTCCGCTCGTTCGAGGCAGCGGCAACGGCCGCAGGCCTGCCCGAGACCGGAGCCGAGCGTGAGAGCGCACGCCAGTACGTCCTCGACACCATGGGCCAGTCGAAGATCGTCGTCTTCCGTGCCCTGTTCGGCAGCGAGGAGCTCGCGCAGCGCGCCAACGTGGCATTCGAGAACGCCTACGAAGGCCTGATCGAGACCGGGCACGCCGAACCCATCCCTGGCGCGGCCGACGCGATCACCCGGCTGCGCGACGCCGGGGTCAAGGTCGCGCTCACTACCGGGTTCAGCGGCACGACACAGGAGAAGCTGCTGGCAGCGCTCGGCTGGCAGTCGCTGGCAGACCTGGTGCTTGCGCCCGGTGACGGGGTGCGCGGCCGGCCGTATCCGGACCTCATCCTGACCGCGTTGATCCGGCTGCAGGCCGACGGCGTCTCGCGCGTCGCCGCGCTCGGGGACACCAGCAATGACGTCGACAGTGCGCTGAGGGCCGGATGTGCCATCGCCGCAGGCACTCTCACCGGCGCGCACGACGAGCGCCAACTTCGCGAAGCCGGCGCCACCCACGTCGTGCCAAGCGTCGTCCAGTTCGCCGACCTGATCCTCAACGAGTCCTAAGCACCTCCCGAGCCAACCGAAGGGCTGACACATGAAACTCCGCAAGACGTCGATTCTCCAGAAGACGGTGGCGGCGGCTGCCGTCGCAGCGCTCGCCGTCACGTTGACCGCCTGCGGCGGCACCGGCTCTTCGGGCTCGGGTGGCGGTGAAACCGTCACCGTCTACAGCGCCGACGGACTCGCCACCTGGTACAAGGGCCAGTTCGACAAGTTCACCAAGGACACCGGCATCAACGTCAACGTCGTCGAAGCCGGCTCCGGTGAGGTCGTCTCTCGCGTCGAGAAGGAACAGTCGAACCCGCAGGCCGACCTGCTGGTCACCCTGCCGCCCTTCATTCAGAAGGCCGACGCGACCGGGCTGCTTCAGGCCAGCGGCGTCGACACCAAGGGCATCCCCGCCGAGCAGGTCGGCCCCGGCGGCAACTACCTGCCGATCGTCAACAACGCACTGAGCTTCATCTCCAACCCCAGCGCCAACCCGCAGCCCGTCAGCTGGGACGACCTGCTGAAGCCCGAATACAAGGGCAAGCTGCAGTATTCGACGCCAGGGCAGGCAGGTGACGGCACCGCGGTGCTCGTCCTGCTGCAGCACCTGCTCGGCAAGCAGGGTGCGCTGGACTACCTCGGCAAGTTGCAGGCCAACAACGTCGGACCGTCGTCGTCCACCGGCAAGCTGCAGCCCAAGGTGAGCAACGGTGAGCTGCTGGTTGCGAACGGCGACGTGCAGATGAACCTTGGCTCGATCAAGGACGACGGCTCGAAGTTCGACATCTTCATCCCCGTGGCCGCGGACGGCAAGAAGACCACCGTCTCGCTGCCCTACGTCGGTGGCGTCACCAAGGGCGCACCGCACGCCGACGGCGCCAAGAAGCTGCTGGCGTTCCTGGTGTCCGAGGACGTGCAGAAGACCGTCGCCCCCGACGCGCTCGGCATCCCGGTGCTCGACTCACTCGTCGCGGCGTCGGAAGCAGCGGCAGGCCCGAATACGCCTGCGGGCGTGTTGAAGGGCGTCGACGTGTGGGTGCCGGACTGGAAGGCCGTGCTGGCCGACCTCGACGCCGACGTCGCCGCATACCAGAAGGTCACCGGTAGCTGAGCATGGCCAGATTCGGGGTGGGTCCGGCGGGCAGGAGCGCAGCGACCGGGGGTTCATTGAGGAGCGCGGTGGCTGCGACGGAGGACCGCGAAGAGACGATTGCCGAGCCCGACGCTCCGGCCATCACGTTCGATCGGGTCGGCGTGGCCTACGGCAGGGGCAAGAAGGCGACCGATGCGCTTGTCGACTTCAACCTGCACGTGGCACCCGGCGAGACGGTGGCCCTGCTCGGTCCGAGCGGATCGGGCAAGTCCACCGCGCTCAACGCGCTCGCCGGTTTCGTGCGCCCGACGACGGGGGCCGTCCTCCTCGGCGGCCGTGACGTCACCGACCTGCCTCCGGCCAAACGGGGTATCGGGGTGGTGCTGCAGTCCTACGCACTGTTCCCGCACATGCGGGTCGCCGACAACGTCGCCTTCGGACTGAAGTCGCAGCGGGTTCCTCGCGGGGACATCGCATCTCGCGTCGCCGAGGCCTTGGACATGGTCGGCATGTCGGCGTACGCGAAGCGGTTGCCCCGCGAGCTCTCCGGCGGTCAGCAGCAGCGCATCGCGATTGCCCGTGCGCTGGCCATCCAGCCGAAGGTGCTTCTGCTCGACGAGCCGCTCGCCGCGCTCGACGCGCAGTTGCGGCACTCCATGCTCGCGGAGTTGCAACGGCTCAAGGAGGCCCTGCCGGACACCGCGATGCTGTACGTCACGCACGACCAGAGCGAGGCGTTGGCCCTGGCCGATCGGATCGTGGTGATGAACAACGCCCGGCTGATGGACGTGGACACCGCGGAGAATCTGTGGAAGCGGCCGCCGACCAGTTTCACCGCCGCGTTCCTCGGTGGCGCCAACCTGATCCCGTGCACGGTCGGCCGCGTCATCGGCACGTCGGCGCTCGTCAGCTTCGCGCGCAAGACGGTCAGTGCCGAGGCGCCGCAACCCGCGGTCGGCAAGATCGACTGGGCGCCGGAATCCAAGGCGCTGTTGTGCATTCGGCCGCACGCCCTGCAGATCGTCTCCCTCGGTCACCGCGATGCCGTCCGCGGCACCGTCAATGCGAGTGTGTGGCGTGGGTCCACCACCCGTCTGGTGGTGTCGGTCAGTGGGTTGCCGGATCAACTGATCGACATCGACGTGCCAGGCAACGCGCAGTTCGAGATCGGCAGCGAGGTCGGTGTGCGGTTCCCGGATCCGTCGGGCGTCCTGGTCCAGGTTCCGGCGTGACGGCGCTGCTGGACCAGCCGGCACTCGATGCACCGGAGCGGTCCGCGCCGCCGAGGTCGTTCGCCGGGTGGTGGGCGGTGCCGCCGTTGGCGATCGTGCTCATCGCCGCGGTGTACCCGCTCATCAGGGTGTGCCTGGAGTCGCTGAAGACCGGTGACACGGGCAGTGGTTGGTCGAACTGGGCCGGGGTGCTCTCGTCGGAGGCCTTCCTGGACGCACTGTGGCGCACGGTCGCCATCGCGGCGACCTCGACCGTGGGGTGTCTGGTCCTGGGTACCTTCCTGGCCATCGTGCTGGCGTTCGTGCCGTTTCCCGGTTCGCAGCTCGTCGGCCGGCTCATCGACACCGTCCTCGCGCTGCCGTCGTTCCTCATCACGCTGGCGTTCACATTTCTGTACGGCACCGCGGGCGCGGTGAACGCCGCGATCGCCGGACTCACCGGAGCGGCCTCGCCGGTGCTGAACTTCCTCTATACCCCGGCAGGTGTGATCGCGGCGGAGGTCACCTTCTTCACGCCGTTCGTGATCCGGCCGCTGCTGGCGTCGTTCTCGATGCTGCCAAGGGCCCAGCTCGACGTGGCGGCGAGCCTCGGGGCGTCGCCGCTGCGGGTGCTGCGGACCGTGGTGATGCCCGAGGCGTGGCCCGCGCTGATGGCCGGTGGCAGCCTGGTTCTGTTGTTGTCGCTCAACGAGTTCGGCATCGTCCTGTTCACCGGCGCCAAGGGCGTCATCACGCTGCCGGTGCTCATCTACACCCGCGGGATCGTGACGTTCGACCTGCCGGGTGCCGCCGTGATCGCCACGGTGCAGATCGCGCTGTCGCTGGCCCTGTACACCCTCTACCGGGTGATCTTCGGCCGGGTCATGCAAGGCCGTGGGAACCACGAAAAGGAGGTAGCAGGAGATGTTGTTGTGGACTCGGCGAAGTAGGGCAATCCTGATCGGCGTCTTCGCCGTCGTGGTGCTCGTCGTCTTCGTTGCCCCGCTGGCGACGGTGGTGCTGGCCGGCCTTGCCGGTTCGTGGACTGGTGCGCTCCCGTCGAACCTTGGCTTCGGCCACTTCGGCGACGCGCTGTCCGGGGAGAACCTGGCCAGCCTCTCGGTCAGCCTGCAGACCGCGTTCGTCGCCGGTGCGATCGCGCTGGTGCTGGGAACCTGGGCGGCGTTGGCCGCGCGCGAGGCGCCGGGGTGGCTCAGCCGCGTCGTCGATGCCGTGTTCCACCTTCCGATCGCGGTGCCGTCAGTGGCGATCGGCCTCGGCCTGCTCATCGCGTTCAACTCGCGGCCGCTGCTGCTTGGCGGTACCCGCTGGATCGTGATCCTGGCGCATACCGTTCTAGTGCTTGCGTTTTCGTTCAGTGCGGTATCGGCGGCCCTCGACCGGCTCGATCCGGCGTACCGCCAGGCGGCGGAATCCCTTGGTGCGGGCTCGGTTCGGGTGCTGACGCGGATCACGCTGCCGCTGCTGTTGCCGTCCCTCGGTGCGGCCGCGGGGCTGGCGGTCGCGCTGTCGATGGGCGAGCTCGGAGCGACCGTGATGGTCTACCCCGCGACGTGGAAGACGTTGCCCGTCACGATCTTCGCGCTGACCGACCGCGGTCAGGCCTTCCAGGCCGCCGCCTGCACGGCGATCCTGCTGCTGGTCACGCTGCTGGCGCTGGTGCTGCTGGGTCGCATCCGCGGGCGCGCCGCTTTGCGCTAGGACCTGCGCCGCACGCCGAACGTACGGGTGTCGAACACATCGCCCGAGAGACCCTGCGAACAACCGCACGTTCGGCGAGCTTTTAGGCCGGCGGCCCGGGTGCGGGTCCCTGCGGTGCTGGCGCGGGTTCGGGTGGCGGCGGCACCAGCCACGGCAGGGTGATCGGAGCCATGCCGGGGATTTCGATGACGCCCGGCTGCGGGCCGGTGGTCTCGGTGGACGTCGGCGGGGGAGCTCCCGGGGGTGGTGCGCCGGGCGGTGGTGGGGCCCCCGGCGGTGGCGCCGCTGCGGTGACGGTCGTCGGCAAGGCCTCCGGCGGGGTCGTATAGACCGGAGGAGGGGCGGCATTGGTCGATGGTGTGGCGGTCGCCGACGGCGCACTGCTGGGCGGCGAATTGGTCACGGGTGTCTGGGAGCGGGATTCCGCGGGCGCTTCCCGCGGTGGTTCGGCAGGTGGGCTCGGCGGTGGCGGTGGCGGTGCGGGCGCCGGTCCGTCGACGAGGGGTTGGACCCTCGTGCTTCCGACCTTGGAGGCCCAGCCGCCGTCGGCAGGCGTGCCGATGGAGCACGACACCTGTCGGCTGCCTGCCGCCCAGCTCGCCGGTGACACGGTGTCGTAGTGGACCTCCATCCCGGCGGCGGAGAGGGTCGTCGGGGCGAGGTAGGCATCGGCCGTCCGCGTGCACACGTCCGCCAGGAAGGCCAACTGGTCGGGCTCGGCGGGAAATCCTTCGGGGAATCGCTCGGCGAGGTTCGCCGCCCCGGCCACCTCCAAGGCATGCGGCGACGAACAGTCCGCAGGCACGTCCGTCGACCGATGGGTGGCCTCGTCGATGCCGATACACGTGCCGGGAGGCCACACCCTCGACTGATCGAGTTCGGCGATCTTGCCCTTGAACGGGACCGCCCGGCCTCCCGGACCGAGGAGTTGCAATCCGCAGAGCAGGTTTCGCTCACTCGCCGGTGTTCCGATGGCGTCGCCGGGCCAGATGACGCTGATCGTGAACCTGCTGGACGGGTCGTACCGGTTGCCGAGGTACTCGCGTGCCGCCAGCTGGCACGGCTCGCCGAAGTTGTTCATCGGAACCGGCTTGATGACTTCGAACATGTGGTCGCCCGCGCATTGGACGAATGACGGTTTGTCCGGCTCGTCGGGTGGCCAGCCGAGGCAGGTCCCGCTGTTGGCGTTGCCGAAGACCACGTCGGCGCGGCTCTCGCCGTTGGATGCGGTCCGTTCACGCGGGGGCGTCGAGGTGGCGAGTTGGATCACGCCGCCGAGGATCAGGCCAATCAACGCCAACGTCAGGAGCCCGCGCCGGTTCGCCCTTGCGGTCCGTTGCTGTTCCTCGACGGGTGTCTGCGTGGTGTCCAGCGCGGCCAGTACCGACGCGAGGTCGACGGTCTCTGCGCCGTTGCTCGACGATGGCGACTCGCTCGCCGGGCCGAGTTTGCTAGCCACGATGATCCAGCTTGGCACAGTCCGGGACGTCGTGCCCAGCCACGAGGCCCCTTCGTTACTCGACCCGTGGCCGCCCCGTTACTTCAGCAGCGGGTCCCGTGGCAGGCCGAGGATGCGCTCGGCGATGGTGTTGCGGGTGATCTCCGACGTTCCGCCAGCGATCGTCATTGCGCGGTTACCCAGGTATGCGGTCGTCAGCTGCGGGGTCAATCCGACGACGGCGGCCGTCCCGGCCAGGTCGAAGCCCAGTTCGGTGAGGTGTTGGGACTGCTCGGCGAGCAGCAGCTTGGTCACGTTGCCCTCGGGGCCAGGTTCGGCGCCGGAAATCGCCCTTGTCACCCGCCGCAGGTTGAGCAGCCGCAGGGTGTGACCCTCGGCGATGACCTCGCCCGCTCGCAGGACGTGGCTGGTGGCCGTGCCGGCCGGTGCGCTGTCGAGCAGCTTGATCAGGTCATCCACGGTGAATCCCGTCGGCGCCGACGATCCACCGCCGATGGAGATCCGCTCGTTGCCCAACGTCGCCCGGGCGACCAGCCAGCCGCGGTTCACATCGCCGACGACGTCGGCGTCAGGGACGAACACGTCGTCGAAGAACACCTCGTTGAAGTGGGAGTGACCCGTCATGCCGCGAAGGGGGTTCACCGTCACCCCAGGCGCGCTCATGTCGATCGCCACCATCGTGACGCCGGCGTGCTTGGGCGCATCGGGATCGGTGCGCACCGTCGCCAGCCCCCACTGACACTGCTGCGCCAGGCTGGTCCACACCTTCTGCCCGGTGATCCGCCAGCCGCCGTCGACTTTCTTCGCGGCCGTGCGCACTGCGGCGGCGTCCGAGCCCGCCCCCGGCTCGGAGAACAGCTGGCACCACATCACCTGACCGCGCAGCACCGGTTCGACCCAGCGTTCACGCTGGTCGTCGTTGCCCGCCTGGGCGATGGTCAGCGTCACCCAGCCGGTGATGCCCATGTCGGCCCGCTCGACGTTCTGAAACTCCTCCTCGATCACAAGCTGCTCCAGCACGCCCGCGCCGCGGCCAAAGGGCTTCGGCCAGTGCGGCACCAGATACCCGGAGTCGACCAGGAAGTCGCGCTGCTTCTCGGTGGGCAGGGACCGCCACGTGGTGGCGGCATCGCGGGCGGCGGCGCGGTACTCCTCGGCCTCGGCGGGCAGCGTGAACGACGCGCCGTGCGCCTGACCGCTGCGCTGGCCGTCGACGACGTCGAGGAGGGGATCGGCACCGTCAGCCGTCACGGCCGCCAGCGTACGGGCCCGCCGCAGGTACATGTGCGCGTCATGCTCCCAGGTGTAGCCGATACCGCCGTGCAACTGAATGTTGTACTGCGCGTTGAATATCTGGGTTCTGATGGCGTGCGACGCCGCGACGGCGCCTGCGAACCACGCGCTGTCGAGGTCGTCGGCACGAGCGGCGTCCCAGGTGGCCGCCGTGGTCTGCTCGGCGTTGACGAGCATGTTCGCGGCGTGGTGCTTGACGGCTTGGAAGGTGCCGATGGTGCGGCCGAACTGTTCCCGTACCTTGGCGTACTCCACGGCCATGTCCAATGTGGCCCAACTGATTCCGACGGCCTCGGCGGAAGCCAGGATGCGGAACACGGTACGGGCGCGCCGCCCTGCGCCGCGCAGCACGCGTTCCTCGGCGACGGTGACGTCGAACAGCGCGACCGAGCCGATGCTGCGGGTGGTGTCCAGCGACGACAGCGCGGTCACCGTCACGCCGTCGGCATCCGCGTCGACCAGCACGACGTCGTCTCCGGCTATCAGTGCGAGGACACCCGCATCGGGAGCGCCGAGCACGGCCGGGCTCTCGCCGGCGACCACCAGGTCCGAGCCGACGGTGACGCCGCCCGACAAGCCGAGCGCACCGACCACGGTGCCATCGGCCAGACCCGGAAGGAGCTGCGCGCGTACCGAATCGGGAGCGCAGCGGTCGATCACCACCGCGGCAGCCACAGTCGGCAGGAAGGGGCCGGGGCACAGCTCGCGGCCCTGCGCCTCCAGCACCACCGCCAACTCCGAGAGGCCGAAACCCGAGCCGCCGTACTCCTCCGCGATGGCAAGGCCCTGCCAGCCGACGTCGGCGGCCGCCGACCAGAGGCCCGCGGGATGACTCGAGCCCTCCCCGTCGAGCGTGGCCCGTGCCGCGGTGCGGCTGTGCAACCTGGCGAGCTGTCCGTTCGCGGCGTCGGCGAGATCGCGGTGGTCGTCGGTAATCGCAAGCGCAGAGGTGGCCATTCCTCGACTTAACCACCGGAAACCCCAGCTCGTACCTGTGATCCAGGACACAATCAGCAGGCTGGCGTGCTGTCGGTAGACAACATCCCAGAGTTGTCGTGTGTCGGCGAGTGCCAGAGGTACAGTCGCGCCATGACGGCTCGACCGGACACGCGGTATCCCGGACCGACCTGGACCACGCGAGCGCGTTGGTTGATGAAGGCGGGCCCGGCCGACTACATGCTGGCGATGAGCGTCGCGTCCACCTCGTTGCCCGTGGTCGGCAAGCACCTGGAACCGCTCGGCGGCGTCACCGCGATGAGCATCTGGGGTGTGCGGCACATGCCGGACTTCCTCACGGCCGCGGTGAAGTCGTGGTTCACGCCGGGCATCGGCGAGGTACGCAAATTCGAGCGCGACGCCACCAACGCGGTGACCGAGGCCGCCCTGCAGGGGGTCGTCCCTGCGAAGGATCTCGACATCACCTGGCCCGCGCCCGAGCGCACCCCGCCGGTCTGGAAGGCGTTCGAGCACCGCAAGAACGTCTACCGGTCCTCGGTGCGGTACGGCGACAGCCCGGCCCAACTGCTCGACGTGTGGCGAAGCAAGGAACTGCCCGCCCAACCCGCCCCGGTGATGCTGTTCGTTCCCGGTGGCGCGTGGGTGCACGGCGGTCGGCTGCTGCAGGGCTACGCACTGATGTCGCACCTGGCCGAGATGGGCTGGGTGTGCCTGTCCATCGACTACCGGGTTGCACCGATTCACCGCTGGCCCCAACACATCACCGACGTGAAGACCGCCATCGCGTGGGCGCGCGCCAACGTCGACAAGTTCGGCGGCGACCGTGACTTCGTGACGATCGCCGGCCCCTCGGCCGGTGGTCATCTTGCGGCACTGGCCGGCCTGACCGGAAACGATCCCGACCTCCAGGGCGACCTGCCCGAGGGGTCCGACACGTCCGTCGACGCCGTCGTCGGCATCTACGGCCGCTATGACTGGGAAGACCGCTCCACCGCCGAGCGGGAACGCTTCGTCGACTTCCTCGAGCGCGTGGTGGTCAAGCGCAGCATCGCCAAGCACCCCGAGATCTTCCACGAGGCCTCGCCGATCGCCCGCGTGCACGCCGGCGCCCCGCCGTTCCTGGTCATCCACGGCAGCGGCGACACCGTGATCCCGGTGCAGCAGGCCCGCGACTTCGTGGCCAGACTGCGGTCGGTGTCGCGCACCCTGGTCGGATACGTCGAGTTGCCCGGTGCCGGGCACGGCTTCGACATGACCGACGGTGCCCGCACCGGCTCGATGGCCACAGCAATCGGCTTGTTCCTCAACGAAGTTCACCGAAAGCGGACGATCACCGGCGCCAAGCAGGTCATCTAGTAACGCACCGCCTGCCATGACGTCCGAGCACGGGCGAGCCGTCGTGATCGGCGCGGGCATCGCAGGTTTGGTCACTGCAAAGGTGTTGCGCGACGACGGATTCGACGTAACCGCGTTCGAAAAGGAATCGGCGATCGGTGGCGTGTGGGCCGAGTCACGGACCTATCCCGGTCTCCGCACCAACAATTCACGCAAAACCTACGCGTTCTCCGATCACCCCTATGATCCGTCCTCCGACTTGTTTCCGACGGCGATCCAGGTGCGCGCGTATCTCGCGTCGTACCTCGCCAGGTTCCGACTCGCCCCGCTGATTCGGCTGTCGACTGAGGTACTCCGCGTTTCCAAACGTGGCGACGGGTTCGAGGTCGCGGTCCGAGGTCCCGAGGGCACCGCCACCGTGGAATGCGAATTCGTGGTGATCTGCAGCGGTACGTTCTCCGAACCCTCCGCGCCGAAGGTCGACGGATTGGACCGGTTCGCGGGCACGGTGGTTCATTCCAGTCAGGCCACCGATCCGACGCTGGTGACGGACAGGCGCGTCGTCGTGGTCGGCGCGGGAAAGTCCGCGCTCGACTGCGCGGCGTGGGCGGCGGCGTCAGCGCAATGCTGCACCCTCATCTTCCGCACACCCCACTGGATGTCGCCACGATTTCTGCCGGGCGGGATCCCGATCGACCGGCTGCTGTTGGGCAGGGTGGCCGAGTTGTTCTGTCGATACCACCGCCCTAACCGCGTCGAAGCGTTTCTCCACGGGCAGGCCGCGATCCTGATGCGGCTGTTCTGGCGGGTCACTGGCACGCTGTTCCGTGCGAGCCTTCGAATGCCTGCCACGATGGTGCCCGAGGAACGGCTGCCGCTGGGAGTCGAGAGTCTCGGCTTCGCACCGGAATTCTACGAACTAGCCCGCCGCGGTCTGCTCGATTGGCGGCGCGACGAGATCTCGGCCCTCGGTGCCGGCGGCCTGATCTACCTGGCAGGCGGGGACCGCATCACCGCAGATGTCGTCATATTCGCGACGGGCTGGCGACAGTCGCTACGGTTTCTCGCGCCGGAGCTCCAGTCGGCCACAGAGCACGACGGCCAGCTCCAGCTCTATCGTCACATCCTCCCACCGACCGAGCAGCGCCTCGGCTTCGTCGGCTTCGCCTCATCGACCGCTTGCCAACTCACGTCGGAGATCTCTGCGCACTGGCTGTCCCAAACCTTCCGCGGCGAGCTCACGCTTCCCGCTGTCGCTGAGATGAACGCGGAGATCCGACGCGTGCACGCCTGGCTCGCCGAAGTGTTCCCAGCACGGCCCGAGGGGTATTTTCTTGGGCCGAACCTGACGCACCACATCGACGAGCTCCTCGCCGACATGGGCGTGCCGACTCGGCGAAGCCGCAATGCCTTCGCCGAGTACCTGGGGGCGTTCACCCCCGCGCGATACCGCGGAGTCGCCGATCAGCGGCGCGTGGCGCGCACAAGTTCGCCGAAACTAGACGGCGGTTCGGAGAAGCAGGTTGGATAGCGTCCACGGTGTTTGATTGCTCCTCGCGCAAGCGCTCGTCGGCGGAGGTTCGGGTGTGAAGAGGCTTAGCGGGTGGGACGCCGTGCTCCTGTACAGCGAGACGCCGTCGGTGCACATGCACACGCTGAAGCTGGCGGTCATCGACGTCTCCGAGTTGAACGGTCGGCAGTTCGGCATCGACGAATTCCGCCAGGTCATCAACGGCAGGCTCTACAAGCTCGACCCCTTCCGCTACGAGCTCGTCGACATCCCGTTCAAGTTCCACCATCCGATGTGGCGGGAGAACTGCGAACTCGACATCTCCTACCACGTCCGCCCCTATCGGGTGGACAGCCCGGGTGGACGGCGCGAGCTCGACGAGGCCGTTGGCAGGATCGCCAGCACACCACTCGATCGCAGCAGGCCCCTGTGGGAGATGTACTTCATCGAGGGCTTGGCCAACGGCAGGATCGCGGTCCTCGGAAAGATCCACCACGCCTTGGCCGATGGGGTCGCCTCAGCGAATCTGATGGCGCGCGGCATGGATCTGACGGACGGCACGCAGGCCGATCGGGACGGGTACGCAACCGATCCCGCGCCGACCCGACCTGAACTGGTGCGCACGGCGTTCGGCGACCATCTCCGCCAGATCGGGCGGCTACCTGGCGTGGTGCGCTACACCGCGCAGGGGGTCGGGCGGGTGCGCAGGAGTTCGAAGAAGTTGTCCACCGAGCTGACCCGACCCTTCACACCGCCGCCGTCGTTCATGAATCACCGCGTCGATGCGCAGCGCAAGTTCGCGACGGCGACGTTGGCGCTCGCCGATGTCAAGGAGACGGGTAAGCATCTCGGCGCCACGATCAACGACATGGTGCTTGCGATGTCGACTGGGGCGTTGCGCCAGCTTTCGCTGAAGTACGACGGCCACGCCGACCATCCGCTATTGGCTTCCGTCCCAGTGAGTTTCGACTTCTCGCGCGATCGCATCTCCGGCAATCGCTTCTCCGGAGTGATGATGACCCTTCCGGTAGAACTCTCCGATCCGCTCGAGCGGGTGCAGGCCGTGCACGACGCCGCCGTGGATGCCAAGGAGACCCACAATCTGCTCGGGCCCGAACTCGTCTCAAGATGGTCGGCCTACTTCCCGCCCGCCCCCGCGGAGCGGCTGTTCGGATGGCTCGCCGAGAAGGACGGCCAGAACAAGGTGCTCAACATTCCCATTTCGAACGTGCCGGGCCCGCGGGAGCACGGCCGGGTGGGTGGCGCGCTGGTCACCGAGATCTACTCGGTGGGCCCGCTCACCACCGGCAGCGGGCTGAACATCACCGTGTGGAGCTACGTCGACCAGCTGAACATCTCGGTGCTGTCGGACGGCGCGACGCTGGAGGACCCGCACGAGCTGACCGATGCCATGATCGAGGCGTTCATCGAAATCCGCCGTGCGGCAGGACTATCCGAAGAGATCACCGCGGTAGAGGGTGTGCTATGAACTCGACGCCTGCATTGATCGCTGGGCGATGCCGCAGGATGCGGTAGTGCGCAAGGCGCCCGAGTCCACGGGTGCTCACCAGGCTCGCGCCAGGCCAGACGTCGACAATGTTCTCACTCGCGGCGTGCGGACTGTCGGGGTCATCGGGGTCGTGGACGATCAGTAGCGGCGGCGGATCATCCAGTCGCGCAGC
>Ga0137412_10001645_pt1 | contig 17445 bp, 18 predicted proteins | sample CZODoug2_1_16fun_FD_122160 | JGI IMG/M metagenome (GOLD analysis project Ga0137412, IMG submission 122160) | Vadose zone soil fungal communities from Angelo Coast Range Reserve, California, USA - CZODoug2_1_16fungal (Hybrid Assembly) | ecosystem: Environmental > Terrestrial > Soil > Vadose zone...
GCCTGGGCTCCACTTGTGTAACCGGATAGACTAACTATTTTAAGTATTTGTCACACCGTTTATTTGGCAAGTTATTCGGTTTGCATTCAGTTTCTTAGCACTGCTGGAAGCTAACAATTCTGCGGAATGCAGAATCTGTGCAGAATGTGATGTAAAATCTTGAAATTCTCCATTTAGTAATATGATAAATTTTACAATTTATTCTGCCGAATGCAGAAGACAATTAGAATTGAGTGAGATTTTTAAATTCTGCTTGAATCCTGCATTTCGCAGAATTTTACCTTTTGGATCGATTCTACAATGATGAGAATACAATTAGAATTTAAGATTCTGATGAAATTTAACGAAGTGCAGAATTTTTCATTCTCAGTCTATTCTGCCTGGATTTTCCAAATTGCAGAATATGATCAGAATTAGACATTCTGCATTTTGCAGAATTCATCGCGTACTGTCGGGGGCACGTCAACAGGCCAGTCTGTGCGCCCGACTTTGAAATTAAATTTAAAGGCAGTTCTGTGACCGATTATCTTGCAATACAAAACCTATCTATCACTCGCACCATTTTGCCTAGCAAGTCAATTCAAAAAAGGATCAAAAAGCGCCAAGGGGCTGAAATAGAATTACTCGTAATAGCTGACAAAAAAAATTGAAGGATGATGCGTCAAGAAAATTACAAAATATATACATGGCCCAAATCAGATTGGTAGAACTTTGTCCAGGAAAGTCTTGGCGCGCGAGCTGTTGCTGTCAATGAACAGGCGCGACATTTTCTGACCCCGCAAAAATACAATCCATTCCTGTTTCGATTTGGGTTGTAGTTTGCCTGCGGCTATATCATCTAAAATGTTCTGATAGAGCTCTTCACAGCGCTCGGTCCAATCAAGCCACCTGTTACCAGACCGGTGTGCTTGCCAGGCGGAGGGTGTGGGGAACCACGAGTGCACAGCAATCTGCTCTCCATGTCCTGTGAACCATAAGAGAAAAAAAAGTTGAACACGAAAAAATCAATCTTACCAGTATATAGTTTATATGTGCCACAAATGATTGCAACTTCGCGTTCCGTAATTTCGTCATCACAAAATTGAAGACCACCATTTCCTGAAGGACCAATATAGCCCACCCGGTGTGCAGTGACTTCAATTGAGGGACCATCCAAGACACCATCAACACTGAGAAACTCTTTGGCAATGCGGCCGACTATTCCTCCTTGTAACAGAGCAGCGCGTCCCTGAGGAAATGATAGAACAGACTGGGCCTGAAGCATCGCTGCTCTGAAGTCAGCATACACAAATTTGTAAGCAGTAGACCTGTATGTTGTCGGTGCATATGGTTGGGAGATTGTGGAATGCTGTGGGTTGCAAGTAAGAGGCAGCAGAGTACGAAATGGAATGCCTCGTTCAAGAAGGCGGTGGGCGACGTTGATGACACTGTTGGCATGACAATTTTGTAGGAGGTATCGACAGACATATAATGCAGCAGCTGGGCTATGGACACCCAGGACCCACTCACATGCTGTTGACCGAAGCGACAAAAAGACAAAAAGATCTTGGGATGGCCTTTGGATTTGAGAAAATTCAAAGAGACTAGAAAGCGCCAAGCGATTGTTGCTATCGAGGTCATCAAGGTCCGAGACCGGAGCAGTTTTGCTAGCAATCTTGAAGAAAAAATGCTCAAGTGCGCGTCGCTCAACATCCGGGACGGAGAGCTCAGAGAGCCTGTTCACAAAACCCAAAAATCCAAGCATCACCTCCCATTGAGAGGATGAAGTGGAAGAGATTTGTGCACCCAAAGGTGAAACATAGCCGTATATCAATGACATACTCTCCACAACATCCCGAGAATAGCCTGAATAGGATGGTCCGGGCGAAGATTCTCCATCCTCTATGGCTTGACTGGGAATGGTCGGAGGAGAACTTAGCGGTGGCTGGGAATGGGGTGGTTTGGGCGAAGATTTTCCATCTTCTATGATGTCCATGGCTTGACTGGGACTGGTCGACGGAGGAGAACTTAGCAGTGGCTGGGAATGGGGTGGCTGGGGACAGTAATCGTAGTCGTCATAGTCGTCGCCGGAATCGTCCTCTTGCAATTCCTCCGCGGTTCGTGGGCCAAAAGAAAAATCCTCACAGAAATCCCACTCATTTGCTACGGCATTGTATACCCTTTCCCATGATTTATAGCGGGCGTATACATCCTCATTTGCTTTCTTGTTGACCCGAATACGTGTGTACATCTCCTGGCCACCAGAAGATCGTATTTTCTCCCATTCATACATGGTAGAGCTTTTGATGGGTTTGGCACGCTCGAGCGACAATCGGCGTTGATGCTCGGAAGAAGTTTCCACCTTGATCCTGTCTGCCTGCCGTCTCTCCCTGGCGGCAAAGAAATCGTCAAAGTGATTGTAAACTTTTTCACCTGTGGTGAGCAGCCTGTCAAATTGGACAGCAGGCGTGGTCATGGCTTCTGTCGGCCTGTCAAATGGGACAGCAGGCGTGGTCATGGCTTCTGTCGGCCTGTTAGATTTGACAGCAGGCATGGTCATGGCTTGTGTATGGCGCCCCTGTTGCTGGTAGTCAACGGTCGAAAGTAATCCTTCCACTGGGAAAGATGCCGCGGCTTCAGCGGCTGCCTCATTCCTCTGCCTACGGGATGCCAGCAGGTTCTTCAGATCCCCAGATGTTCCCTCCATCTGGTGTCGAAGGCGAGGGGGCAGAGTTGCAAACCTCACAGCAGTAAACTCGTAAACAGCCGAGGGTGCGTGCTCAAGTCGGAGGAAGTCGAGAGTGTCGTTGGTAATGGGGTCGCTGCCAAGCCTATAATAATTTTGGATGACGCGGCTGGCCAAAGGAATATTTGGTGAAGAAAATAACAATTGCAATGCCTCCTGGACAAGTTCAACAGGTGGTTCGAGACAAGCCGGCATGCCACCTTCCCGTATCCGCCGTTCTTCTGCGCTGGTCCAGGGAAACCACAATGGGATATGGTGGTCATGAAGCCATTCAATAGGAGGGCGCTGTCGATCTGTCTCTGTCCATTGGAATATAATCCCTGCACGTGGAGTCTTGAGATCGAAAGAACAAATATTAGAGTAGAGGAAACCATCAAGCCAAAATTCACTGAAGCCATGGTTATTCCGCAAGAAGTTGTACCAGTCGGGGTATGGGGATGATCTGTCCGGGACAGTGTTGGGCATATGCCTTTCTGTCTGCGCAATGAGATAGGAGATAAACCCCATCCAAATAATGAACCACTCGCGTGAGAGACAGATCATACGCTTGGCGATGGGGAAGGATTTGTGTGCTCGATCAAAATGGAATGACGAAGGTTTGGGAGGAGAGTTTCCAGGGATTTTGTACTGGAGCCTGAGGTGGTTTGCAGCACCTACAATAAGGTCTTCGCATTCCATCCAGCGTTGAATGTCATTGTCGAACATCTTGTAGCGCGTCTCTCTCGCCTGGTCCCCAGAAGGTAGATTACGGAAAACCTCGATTGTCTGGATACGAGGCATCGAACAGAACGCCTCAAAAGGCGTGGATAGGAAGGAGGGAGACAAGGGGATGAAACCTGGCCATCCCCAAAAATCTGACCACCAGACCGGTTGTTTGAACATGGAGACATTGAGGCGAGGATGATTGAACGGATCACTGACAAACGTTGAGCGAGGCGGGATTATGACTGGGCGTTTACTGTTTGGGGAGTAGTATATTGTCCCATCTTGAAGAAAGACACGGCCCTTGGAGTAATCAAAAGAGAGTCTGGACGGCATTCTATAGAGGAATAATTAATTGTAGTTGGTGCGAAATACTGGACTAGGGTACTTACAGGTGCTAGGAAAGAAAAGTGAGGAGCCTATGATTAAATGAATGGAGGCGGGGGGCACTAGTCTGTTGGATAAAGATCAGTAAGCAGCAGGCTCAGACATGTAAGAAAGAGTCGTACATTAGAGAGGGTCGCTGAGAATCCTTGTTGGAAATCGTCTGGATTTTTCCTCCTGGTATGGGGGTCCACCGAGGCAATGCGTCAACGGAAGGTAGAGTCTGCCAAGGATGATCCTCAGCAGCAATGTAGAGATGGAAAGGGCGATGTTGGCGCGGATGATCCGCACCAGCAGCTAGGGAACGATGAAGGTGTTAGAGGCAGAAAAAAAGTCGCAAGTTCAATCAATCGGAGTTTGTGTCGGAGTTTAAATCAACACTAAATGTCAACGTCTCCGACCTCCTGCGACTACTTAACGCTGACCAGGATCATCCTGGTCAACGTTCATCCTTTGAAATTCTGGATCATCCAGGGTTTTTTACTGCCACACGGTCTCGAGAAGGTCTCGAAAACAAGGAGTGGGAGGTTGTGATGTTTGATAAAGAAGTTGAACGAGGTACGCCCATTTCTCAACCTAAGATCAGCATTCTCTCTGAGATAGCATCCAAGAAATTTAAGACGTCCTAGTACTCTGGATCATCCTCAGTACTTTTCGTCCCATTCTTTCCACAGGTCAAATTTCTGAACATTTCACGGCCACTCCAGGATTGACCAGCAAACCATGACGATTGGGCTATCGAATCTACTCCTCGACTTGTAAATTCCCTAAATCCTTAGCTGGCTTCATCTTCAAAGCTTCAATCACCCTATTACCTCTCAGGTTTTCAAGCCAGACCTTCGAGTAGAAATTCTTGGCGCAGCCGACCTTCGGAGTACGTGTGCTGACCGTCGCCCTTGGGTCTCTCACCCGCAGCCTTGGTGGGTTTCCAGGACGGGCGCCACCCAAGCCATTCGTGCGATTGAGATCTTTGTCGATCACAATCAGTCGATTCCTGCATACCTTTGCCCGCCAAAGACGTCTCCTGACCCTGTAAGTTATCAATCCGGTTGCTTCGTCTACTTCACTCTCGTCTGAACTCATTCCTGTAGGCCCAAGCGCTTCTACCATATCGGTCATAGCCTTCCATCCCAGGTCAATGGTGCCATCCGCATTTTTCAAGTTCCCGTAGCAATCCTCGAGCCGTTTTGTGAACAGCTTCAATTAACGATCAATATATCAGAATTCCAAATGTCTGAGCGATGACTTACTTCATTTCTGCGGGTATTTCGTCGCCCATGCAGGTTCCTCCGCCTATCCATTTCCTCCCTCTCCTCTGGAGAATACTTATTAAATTCCTGGACCAAACGTGAAAGACGGGCGAGACGATCACTAAACATTTTTTCGATAATCGTCTTGTCTCCTGTCGTAAACTTCACTTCCTGCTCCTCCTCGAAATGTTCGACAAATAATTCGGACAACACCTCGTTCCAGAGTGTGTGCTTGACAGTTTCAAGGTATGGGCGCATTGGCTCCAGTTTAGGGTCCTCAATGACTCCTTCTTCGAAGCTATCAACTTCATTCTCTGTCGCACGGTCCATTTCAGTAACATCCTTGTCTCGGGTTATACCCATAAGCTGATTCATCGACTCCCTAACCGCGGTCTGGTGACAGTGTTAGATGCGCCCTTTCCCTTGAAGAGTATAAACCTACCAATCTTGCTGCATTAATAGCATTACAGCCCCGACGGGGTGTTTCAGGGAAGATTTTTGTTGCATTCCTCTTCCTGCAACGGACCATGGCTTCTTCGCTTATGTTGTCATCCCCGAAGACTTTTGAAGCGCCCTTCTTTGAAGACTTGCGACGCGGACGTGGTACAGCAGTGGAGGAGGCTTCGGCAGAGGTGGAGGCTTCAGCAGAGGTGGAGGGTTGCTGCACGCTATCTTCCTCGGTATTCGCCCCTTGGTTGCTCTGCGAGGGTTGCATACGGATCTCGACTGGCGCTGCTCCTCCTCGAGGTGGACTGAACCTCTGTGGTAGGGGAATCTTGTGAAGAACGGTCAGCCAAACTAAATCATTATATTGGAAAAAAAATCTAACCCTCTTGCTCTTCCCTGCAGTCTCCGTCGTATGGACTTCGTCCCCTGATGTAGCCATGTCGTCATCTGTCCTCTTATCTGCTTCATCGTCGTTCTCTGGACCCATGCTCATATCAACATCGTCCCCTGCACTCTCCGGAATGCTGGTGCCTCCGGAGGTCTCTGCGGAGGTTGAATCCTCCCCATAATGTATCTTCCTTTGAATTTTCCTTGGCGGTGAAACCTTAGGAAGACCGGTTAGCCAAAAGAAAGAATCAAGTTGAAAATTCCCTGCCTTATTCACGGCTTTTCCCTTTCCTTTTGGATTGACCTCAGCAGCTTTTCTCATCTCTTCGACCTCCAAGCTCATATCAGGATCATTTTCCATACTCTCCGGAACGCTGGTGCCTCCAGAAATCTCTGGGTGGACCGCGTTATCCTCCTCAAAATGAACTGTCATTGTTTGCGCGGTTTCTTGAGGTTTCCTTGTCTGCAGGACCTTCGGAAGACGGGTCAGCCAAAAGAATATAATGAAACTGAAATCCCTTACGCTCGTCCCTCCTGATTCACATCCCGTCTCATTCGGACGTGTTCCCAGACCCATGTCATTGTCGACACCCTCTCTAATTGAAATTTGAGCTTGGACCAACTTTTGGACAGTATCCTCGTCTTCCGAGTCTGCATTTCCCCTCAGCTGCCTCCCATGGCCAACATATCCCTTTTCACGCTCTAATACCATCGCCTCTTCTATTGCTTTCCGAATCTTTACCTCTGATTCTCGTTCCGCCTTATCCCTACTAGCATTGGCAGCCGCAACTGCCTCCTGAGCTTCCTGCGTAATCTTTTCAGTACGGTTGAAAATTGCTTCTATTCTTCTATTCTCTTCATCCTTGGCCTTCTCTTTCTCCTCTTCGTGAACCTTTCTCTCTTCAACCCGTTGTCTAGCCTCCTCCTGCGTATGTTGATGAAGCTCTCCAGCACGCCTCGTGAGCTCCTCAAGTTGACGGCTAGCTTCTCCTCTAATCCTTTGTATCTCTCCCTCATAACGCCTTTGCTCTTCCGCTCGCCGGGTAGCTTCATTGGCAGTTTGCCGGTTGGCTTCCTGCAAAAGTCGTTCAAACTCCTTAAACCTTTCTTCTGCCTTTGCCGCAAAGTCTTGGTTAGATTGTTGAAGTTTCTTCTCGTATCGCCTCCCAATCTCTCGCTGTCGAAAACCAACACAATCAATTTATTTTCACATTATTAATACTGGACACGTACCACTATTGGCATTTTTGAAGTTTGTGGCACCAGACGGACCTTGTTGGAGCCTGCCATTCCCCCACCCTGATCGTCATTCCGAAAATGCTTGCGTACCACATCTGACTGCATCTCAATGTTGACCGGCGATAATAACCCAGAGGGTTCTACTTGCATTGAGCTCGAGACGGCCATCGTATGGATGTCGGATCTGGTGTTTGACATAGGGAAGGAGTATGAGAACTGGGATGGAGGCAATGGAGGGTTGGTGGAGGTGTTGGCGGTCCCGCCGTCTTGTTCCAGGTCCATGTTGCGGCTGTTGGACGATTCAGCTTCTTCCAGTGATGGATAAAGAGGAGCTTGGGCGGGCCTGCCGCCTGCTTCAAGATCGATGACATTAGATGGGAGGAAGCGTTGTAAAAAGGACATTTCTTCAAAGTGAGGTGAGTTCGATGCCTTGTCCCCGGTATTATATTTGAAAATTGTTTTTCTTCTAGGGATTGGCTTCCCGATTCAGTTTGACTGAATATGTCGCCATGGATTCGATTTTGCATATCAAATCTGCATAACTTCTGACATTACAATTTTTTATTGTATTTTGTGCTCCTCATGCATGTCCGCTCTTGAATTCAATGTATTTGATGCTCCATTCCTGCGTCTCCATGTTTGTTTCCTAAATGGGTTGGTCCCAAATTCGATGGGCGAACCCGCTCTTTTTTTTTAATTGTTTAAGATCCCTTCTCTACGTCCCTTCACTTGTCCCTTCACTTTGTTGTGAGTTAATTGTTTAGAACGCTTATACATTTTTTTTCATTAACACTTCAATTTACAACACAGTGTCAAAACCCCGCTTTTCAACACACAGGCAGAACCCGCTCTTTTTTTTGTGGTGAGTTAATTGTTTAAGATCCTTTCTCTACGGCCCTTCACTTTGTTGTGAAGTTAATTGAGTTAATTGTTTAGAACGCTTATATTGAAGTTCATTAACGCTTCAATTTACAACCCAGTGTCAAAACCCCGCTTTTCAACACACAGACACTTGTATCATGCCTTCAGCTCGTGGCCAACCTCCTTCGCCGTCTCGGAGTGTATGTATATATTCATGTCTTACTTTCTCCCTCTCATAATTTTCTTCAGGATAAATCCATCTATCTGCGTGCACGCATTTACGGGTCCGGCCGACCCGCCTGGACTGTCATTCAAACCCAAGCCACATCCAAGCGCCGTGCCAAATGTGCCTCGCAACGCTATCCCTGGGTGGAGGGTGTTTTCAACTACCGATATATTCAAAATAACATACATGATACGCCGATTACGATCCGGCACAACGGTCAAGAACATGTTTTTCATGTATTTTGCCAGAATCATTGTCATCTCCCTCCCAATACTGCTGTGGCAGGCAGCTGGAGAGGTGAGATTGTTGTTATGAAGGCTGGCCTGGATAATGTGGGCGTTGTTAATATGCGATTGCAGGATGCCAAACAGGTTGATGAAGCCATAAACCAGTATGTGATTTGATACGCAGTATACCCAAGAAGCTTCTGATATAATCATACACCTAGATTTGTCCTTCGTGTTCGACAATCAACGCCATTTTGTTTCCCAAAAAACCTCAACTTCTGATTTTTGATTATTGTTTTATTTTTTGAGTGCTGTAAAATTGTTAGATACCCGTCTCTCGATTGCTTTATCGTCTGTATATACCCTCAACTGCTTTATATAACCCTCTCTCGGCTGCTTATCATCTGTATATATTCCTAGTGGGGTTGAACATGAAAGATATCTATTTCCACATCATTAAATGTGCTAGAGCCTGTTCAGTAACCTAACTTTCAGCGAATTTTCCAAAGTTCATATCACAATTACTGAACAGGCTCAAATTTATTAATTGTCGTGGACGAAATAAGCACAATCTAATAGTTCATTCAACTCTCCCAGAAAATACCTACAAACTCTGGCCATACATCAATTTATCATTCAGGCTAATATGTATCTAGGTTATCCATGTCCATCTCATCAAAACTCCACTCGGGGTCAGCCAAGTCAATCCCATTGCGCTTTAGTAAGCCCTCTGCATTTTTGAGAACTTGTTCTGATGGATGTCTCACACCCGGATACTTATATGACCATCCATACTGACTGTCAAGCCAGTTCTGACCTCCGTTCCCACCTAACCACAAAGCGAAGAAGAACATTAGAAAGATGTTCAGAAGAACTAATATCATCATCGAATTACAGATGCAGCCCCTTGGCTGCTCCTGACGTCCCTTCACCTAGGTTGCATCTTTCAATACACTAGATTCAACTAGTAATGTATGATCTTACCTTTTTTCCCCATATATGAATAACCGGTTTCTTTTCATCTGTTCCACTTGCAATCAAGTGAAGATTCGCTGTTGAACAGGCCTAACTCCATTGTCAGTCATGATGGGTTACTATAGAACAAAAACGTACATCTAGTGCTTGAACCATTGTTTTTCTTGACCCATGCTTTAGTTTTTGGAGACATTTTGATGTTCCAAGGGAAATAATCTGTATTTTGCCGTGGTCACTTCCACAAGCCACTGATGTTTCATCTTCCAGAAATATTCCTGGTTGAACAAAGGCCTTCTCGCGGGGAATGAGAAACGATTCAGAGGGTGAAGTATGTGGATAGTGGTAGAGGTCAAACCCCTTTGCCAAATTGTCTACCAGGAGCCATTTCTGATCGGTGCTGAACGATATATTTCCACTGTTCAAAGCGCTGTAAGGATTTGCCTATAGCTCCAAGCTATAGTGATTACTTACATGCTTGATTTCAGAACCTTACTCCAGTTAACTACCCCAGTAGCAGCGACCTTGGACATTCTACAAATACGTTATGAAGTTATTTTCTTTTTCATAGGACTTTACGCTTACATCATGCCCGATTCTAGCCCAAATACGACAATGTTCTCTCCCTTGTCTGTAAACTGAACACACCGAGGGATCACACCTTTTCCTTCCCGGGTGTCACCCCAGTTCTTGCTCCATATCATGATTAATGTTCCTAAAGGTCTTCAGTCAACGTTATCACAACTCCAGGCAAGTGATTTGTACCATTCTTTTCTACTTGGCATAACTTGATCTTCCCAGTATGGCTCGATAGCACGAGTCTACACTTATACCGATCATAATCCATAGCTTCGACAGGTTCATTGAAAGGCAGGATAGCTGTGTTTGACAATTCCTTGAAAGTACCCTGATCCATTGTGAGTATATTTTTCCTCCTCAAGAGAAAATATAGTAAACGTACCGCTTGCTTAGCTTGGTGGTAGATTAGGACAAGTCCTCTCCCAGTTCCGAAGCAGAGGAAATTCCCACTATCTGAGACACCAGGCAACCATTTCGCACAGGTGACTTGACCCCATCTGCCCAGGTCATCACTGATAACTTGATAGGCCTGCTTCTTGTCGACATCCCATATATGTAGCTTTTCATCGTCGGCTATGTGATGGGTCAGCAATACCCTATTTTTCATCTGCCCACATACCTCCACTTGCGAGGAATTTCCCATCCTCCGTAAATGCCAAGCAGTTAATAGGGCCCGCTGTTCCTGTCAGACGGGCACTGAGGTGATATTCCTGTCCATCCTTTTCCGTTATTATAGCCAAGGAATATGAAATAATTTACATACCTCGTCACTGGAATTTGTCGAAAAGAATGCCATGATGCACGATCAGAAATGGGTAAGTAGGTGTGAGGGAGCGGCTAGCACTTGAGGACAAGGGTTGATTGAAGAAGCCTGTATTTGAGGCTACCGGTTTTATTGTTAATCAACACCTTGGTTACGTTATTGTTGACACCACTCCGTTTCAAGAATTAATGACACCTTGTTCTCTAAAGATTTATGTCGTTAGTGAAATCTTCATATCTCTAGGGACTGGTGACAGACAATAAAAAGGGAAGCGAGTATATAAACATTCGTAGCCCTAAGCATAAGCATCAGTAATGTCGTTTCCAGTCAAATCTCATCTTCCTCTCATTACAACTCGCATCGAATTCCAATTCAATGTATTACCCCCCACTCCTCAGATCACAGCTCGCCAGGACCTAGGTGCTCGGATTCGACGCCAAGCTCGGCACAACTCTGTACCTTATGGTCGGCCTAAGCGTGTCCACGAAAAAACACCAGTTAGGAACGTATCTGTCGGATTTCATCTTCGGTCGGAATCCCCACTGTCTGATCCTCCGGATTCAGAGAGCTCTGATAGTGAGGATAACGGCGACCTCATTGACACCCCTGACAGGATCCCAAAACCAAAAGGGGAGGCGGGAAGAACCAACAGCGGTGGATACAACCTTCAAAAGGCTTTGGGCTGGGAAGAGAAGCAGTTCGGCGACTTCACTGTAAGTTCCAACATGCTAAATTACAACATTTTCTTTACCTGCCAGTAGGAATTTATCAATAACTTGGTTGTTGATAAATTGGACTTCAAAAAGTGTTATAGTAAACAGAATGCGACCGATCTTGAGGAGGTTATTCAATCAGTAAGCTCTTTTCTGTGTAAGAGACATTCACCTGATGATTTCACAGACCGCGCAAAACTTCCACATTAAAAATGTGTACTCAAAGGATTGGCCTATTCGGGACGCATTGAAGTTGAGGCTGAAATATACATCTGATTGGGAGAAAAAGAAGGTTCTGAGAAAAACAGCGAATAACTTTAAGAAGGTACATTTCAACTTGAAGACAAATGATACAATATTGACGGTATAATCTTCTGATTAGGTTCTTGAGAGTTCCAAGGGTCTGGAGGATGGTTGATAACCTATAAACGTAGATGAAAATCGTCAATGTATGAATGGAATCGAGATATACCGCATGGGCCATATCACGGCGAGTGTTGGAATAAAGCCTGATTTCGTCTTTGAGGTCAGAAACTCCAGAAATTTCAAGGAAAGGAAGCCACCTTGTTGTTTGAGACCTTCTCGAGACCGTGTGGCAATAAAAAACCCTGGATGATCCAGAATTTCAAAGGACAAACGTCGTTGAACGTTGACCAGGATGATCCTTGTCAGCGTGTTATGTGGTCGCAGGAGGTCGGAGACACGACTTATAGGTGTCTGATTTAAACTCCGGCACAAACTCCGATCAATTGAAGTTGCGACTTTTTTTTCTGCCTCTAACACCTTCATCGTTCCCTAGCTGCTGGTGCGGATCATCCGCGCCAACATCGCCCTTTCCATCTCCAGATTGCTGCTGAGGATCATCCTTGGCAGACTCTACCTTCCGTTGACGCATTGCCTCGGTGGACCCCCATATCAGGAGGAAAAATCCAGCATTCTTCCAGAGACGATTTCCAACAAGGATTCTCAGCGACCCTCTCGAATGTACGACTCTTTCTTACATCTCTGAGCCTGCTGCTTACTGATCTTTATCCAACAGACTAGTATCCCCCGCCTCCATCATTCATAGGCTCCTCACTTTTCTTTCCTAGCACCTGTAAGTACCCTAGTCCAGCATTTTGCACCAACTACCATTAATTGTTCCTCTATAGAATGCCGTCCACATCCCATTACTCGGAATCCTTGTTTGGGTGGATCGGAAGTCCTCCTTATTCCACTTAGGAAGATGCTTGTAATCTTGCGCCTTGTTTTTTTTACTTCACAACGGGTACGTTGTTCCCATTTTCTCTAGAAGTGAAGGGCGGTCATATATAAATATAGGCTTGGTATTTTTATCCCTCTCAAGTGTTCTGGTTTACCACTGCACTTTCCCCCACAACTGTCAACCATGCCCACTTGCTTTTGTGTTGTGAACGGCTGCTCCCATGGCGGCAGAGATCCCATCTCCGACAAACCTACCGGGAAGGTTGTTGACCCTCGCACGTACAGAGCACATACCCTCGCCGATAGACAGGCTGCGTTTCATGCTACAGAACAAAACCCCGAAGCTGTCCTTGAGGCACAGATTGAAGAAATCACCACACATCTGTCTGCAAGTGTTCTTGCGGATAACGTTTCGGGACCGTCTCCAGTCCCAGGTGGTTCACTGTGGTCCAGAGACCCTGAAAATAGCCAATCTCAAGACAAAGGTTCGCCTAATTCTACATTTCAAGCCGGTCGCCTTTCATCGTCTCCTATATCTGCGCCCCACAATTCCCCTCCAAAACACTTGAATTCTCCCAAATCCCCGTCTTCTCCTCCCCGCCAAACTGGGTCAAGGCGCTCCCGTGAATCCGAGCTTCTTGCGTCTTTGTCCTGTCTCGAAGAGGAGGTTAACACGCTCCACAAAAATACTCTGGAGCGGCTTGCCTGCCTCGGTCGACCATCCTCTTTAGGTCCACCTACCTCTTTTCCCCTTTCGGACTTGCTGCAATCGTCGAGGAACATTCAGGGTGAATTAGACATCGTTATGTTCAAAGGCCATGCTGTCGCCGAGCTCAAAGCCTCGATTGTATTCAAATTACAAAAAATCGACCAGAAATTGATGACTGCCAAGAAAAATTGGAATAAGGAGCTGTCCGAAATTAAGGCTGCGAAAACACCTGTTCAAGGCGTCCCTTGTGAGACAGGTATGACCCTCATCGATTAACTCTTTAAATTTTATTGATGACCTTTCATAGGCCATCATTTCAAACCCATCTTCGAGAATGTTGACCCTATCCTTCAAGTCACTTTTTTTTTGGTCGTTACATGTCAGGTCTTGCTCGGTGTGAGTCGTCGCGGCTGCACTTTTCTGTTGCAGATGGTCCAATACATCATTCACTTGGCACTTCTTCGTTGTGGCCCCAATTTATCTCAGGCCGACCAGAAGCTCCTCAGCAACATACCAACGGACCCTCGCGCAATTGAGAATGCATTTTCCCTGGGAAATAAAAGCACCATTTACGCAGTTTGCCCCGACCCCGATTGTCATTTCAGTTACGTGCCAACATTCCAAGAAGGCTCTCCTATTCCACATTATCCTTCAACGTGTAATCACCGAGAATTTCAAGGGGGGAAGACATGTGGTACACCTCTTCTCAAACCGCGACGTATTGAAGGGCGTACGATATATATTCCAATCAAGCCTTTTGTCGGATTCAGTTTTAAAGATTGGTTGGGTGGCCTGCTAGCTCGCTCTGGGTTCGAAAAGAAGATGGATACAGCTTGGGCGCCTTGTCGTCAAGCAGGGCTGGGTCCTGAAAGCACAGACATATTTGATGGCGAAGTCTTGCGCAACTTCAAAGGTCTAGATGGGCTGCACTTTAGTGCTGGTGGGGAAGAAGGTCGATATGTCTTTTCCCTATGTGTTGATTACTTCAATCCTTTGGGCAACAAACAAGCCGGGAAAAAAAAATCTATTGGCATAATATCTATGGTCTGCCTCAACCTTCCTCCTGAGATGCGATATAAACCGGAAAACATGTTCTTGTTCGGTATCATCCCAGGTCCGAACGAGCCCCCTTTAGCCTGTATCAATCATTATCTGCACCATCTTGTCGAGCAACTTCTGGAATTCTGGCATATCGGTGTCCGATTTTCTCGCACAAGTGCTTGCTATTACGGGAGACTTGTTCAATGTGCGCTTGTATGTGTAGTTTCCGACCTACCGGCTGCGCGTAAAGTAAACGGATTTGCTGCCATCGGACATACCCAAATGTGTGCGATTTGTCACTGCACGCGTAGACAGGATGACCCGAACAACAACTCGTATGCGACGTTGGGGAAACGGCGGACGGGTACAGGGATCCGTGATTTGGCTAAGCTATATTTGGATGCTGAGGATGAAAAGACGAGGAATGAGACCGTAACCGCCACTGGGATACGGTGGTCTGAATTATACCGCCTTCCATATTTTGACCCATCCCGCATGGTGGTTGTAGATTGTATGCATAATCTTTTTCTTGGCTTGGTCCAGGAACACTTCGAAATTCTGGGAATCCGAATGGACAATAAAGGCAAGAAAAGCAAAACAACCCCTGCACTCACCATCAATATTCCCGTCGAATTGATGAGCAGGTTGAATGACAAAGAACGCAAGAGCATGGATAAATTACTTGATACACTGGAATCTCCTATGAACAAGGAATTAGAGTCGCAGGATGGCTACAATACATACTTCAAGCGATTGGAGAAACTTCACAAGCCAGCACTCAAGCTGGCATATGATTTGTTTAAGTTGACCGCAAACCCGACAAATATCAACAAAAAAAATCTCAATAAGCCGGATTTTGTTCATGCCATTCTTGAATGGGTAAGCTTCCGATATCTTCCAACGTGTACCCTAATTTATACTACGTTTACAGCGAACTACACAGACTGAAACACCTCAGACATTCCAGAAGGGGGCCATTCTGACTGCAGAAGAGCTGAACAATCTTCGTTCTGACATCGAAAATATGTATACCCCTTCTTGGCTCACGTCCGTTCCCACCAACCTCGGTGAACCAAGTCATGGAAAGCTTAAGGCGGATCAATGGCGTACTCTTGGTACAACCTACCTCCCTGTTTCACTCATTCGTCTTTGGGATCAGGTCGACGATGATGACCGACGCTCTCAGGACTGCAGAAAGCTCTTGGCTGTAACCCTTTCCCTGATATCGGCTGTCATCATTGCTTCATCTCGTACTACATCGGAGGAGAAGGCGGACCTATACCTTCATCACATGCAAAACTACCTCAATGGATTACGCGAGCTTTTCCCTCAATATAGATTTCTTCCAAATCAACATATGGCACTTCATCTTGCAGAATATCTGCGACTCTATGGCCCGGTACATTCTTGGTGGACCTTTCCTTTCGAACGCTTGATAGGCATGTTACAGCGTATTCCTACAAATTTTCAGATCGGTAAGCTTTGCCTATACTTCTTTTGACTTGTCTGATTTTCCCAAGGTAAATTGGAAGAAACTATATCCACCTCGTTTACAAGATCTGCAAACCTTCGTGCCCTTATGCTGAGAGAAGGTTGCCCAGAAGCAATCAAGAACTGCAGTGGTCATTTCTCCAAATTTTTAGACCCTCAAGTCCGCAATACCCTTCTCACAGATATCTCTCGTTTTCTTGCTCTGGAGGAGGACGATAACGAGCCCGCTCCTGATTTGAAAGGGAAGATGACAGCTATCCAGGAGGGACCATACAAGGCTCTGCGAATCTATTTCCAGGGTGCGAGCTCAACTCCGCGGGAGGCTAAAGTCCTGAGTTCTTACACTCTAAACGGATTGACCTTCTCAACTTTCACAAGGCACAGGGGAAATAGCTTTGTCCTTATTCGTCGTCCATCTCTTCCATCTGTTCCTGCCCGAATAGAAAGCATGCTTCAAATATCCGCAAATGAAATCTATTTCGTTGTTCGCTATTTTCTCAAAACTTTGTCAGATGATCCATTTGATAAATACCCAGTGCTTCAGTCATCGCTTTGGTCTCAAGATCTTGGTCAACTCGTAGTCATAAAGCCTCAAGATGTTGAATCCCACTTCGCATGTCTTGCTTTTGAATGGCGTGGTACTGACTCTCTGGCCATTGTATCATTATCTAGGGTATTTTCTTCTTCACCTTGCCATCAATTAATGCTTACCTCTCCTACAGGAATATTAAATCAATTTTTTGTTTCTCATTGTTTCTCCCTTTTCTTGACCTTGCCTCCGTTTTTTTGCGATCCTTTTCTCTCCTGCTTACATATCCAGCTTTTTATCGGAATCCAGGGATCTATTATTTTTTGGGACTTCCAGCTCCTTCTAGATCTCATGTTGGATAGGCTTCTTAGCAGACCCTAATACTTTTGTCGAAATGTTTCGGGCACATAGGCACTCACTAGGTAGTCATACATAATACTGTAACTATTATACACAATTTGATACATCTATCTGATGGGAACTCGACAGAAGTGTTGAGTAACGTTGAGTCTCCGGGCGATGACTGGTCCGATGACGTGCCCCCGACAGTACGCGATGAATTCTGCAAAATGCAGAATGTCAAATTCTGTTCATATTCTGCAATTTTGGAAACGAAGGCAGAATAGATTGAGAATGAAAAATTCTGCATTTCGTTAAATTTCCTCAGAATCTTAAATTCTAATTGTATTCTCATCATTGCAGAATCAACGCAAAAGGTAAAATTCTGCGAAATGCAGGATTTAAGCAGAATTTAAAAATCTCACTCGATTCTAATTGTCTTCTGCATTCGGCAGAATAAATTGTAAAATTTATCATATTACTAAATGGAGAATTTCAAGATTTTACATCACATTCTGCACAGATTCTGCATTCCGCAGAATTGTTAGCTTCCAGCAGTGCTAAGAAACTGAATGCAAACCGAATAACTTGCCAAATAAACGGTGTGACAAATACTTAAAATAGTTAGTCTATCCGGTTACACAAGTGGAGCCCAGGC
>Ga0137412_10001646_pt1 | contig 17442 bp, 14 predicted proteins | sample CZODoug2_1_16fun_FD_122160 | JGI IMG/M metagenome (GOLD analysis project Ga0137412, IMG submission 122160) | Vadose zone soil fungal communities from Angelo Coast Range Reserve, California, USA - CZODoug2_1_16fungal (Hybrid Assembly) | ecosystem: Environmental > Terrestrial > Soil > Vadose zone...
GTACACTTCGTCTGGCAGAACGGCACCTGCACGTAAATCCCCAGCTTCCTCATCACCCAAAAACTCTAGCACACCCCGCCCCAAACCCCGCCAGAAGCGCAGCTCGCCTTGCGTGAACGAACCAAAAATAAGGAGATAGAACATATCCGGCAGACTTGAAAAAACCTTATATAGGCCTGGCCGGAATTTTAGTATGCTTTTTCATGGAGTCGGCGCTCAATCAGCCAGCGCCTTCACCTGTAGCCGCCGGTCGCGAGGACCGTCAAACTCGCAAAAGAAAACGCCCTGCCACCGCCCCAGCACCAGCTTGCCGCCCTCCACGTGGACGATTTGACTCGCTCCCACAAGCACTGCTTTCACATGGGAGTCCGAGTTGCCCTCGCCGTGGCGGTACGGCCACGTCGCGGGGACCAGCCGGTCCAGAGCGCCTTCGATGTCGCGGGCGACATCCGGGTCCGCGCATTCATTGATGGTGATTGCTGCCGTGGTGTGCGGCACATACAAATAGCAGATGCCGTTGGCGACGCCGGACGACGCAACCGCCTTTTGCACTTGCGCCGTCACATCGACGAGCTGCGTGCGGCGATCGGTTTTCACACTCAATGTGTGCATGGAACTCCCTCCCTGTCCGGCGCCGGGATTCTAGCATGCAGCATTCCTGAACGAGTGGAGAGTTCCTATGTCTTGTAGGAGCGGCTTCAGTCCGTCCTCTTCTGTAACGCATGGAATGAATTATGGATAGCGGCCCCTGACTTAAGGCAACTGAACGATGAAGTGATGCCCGATTTTCTTTCCCGTCGAAAGTTTTTGCAACTCGCGGAGGCCACCTGCCCCCCATCGTGCCAAGAAAGGCAGCAGGCACAATTCCCGCTCCTGCAGGCCTTTGTGCGGATCCAACAGTGACTCCAGGTATTGTTCGTGAGCCGAGATCAGCCCCGCCTTCTTGTCCTGTGCCCGGCCCGCTTTCCGGCGCAGTTTGTCAATGTGAAATTCGATCCTCTGCCGCGCTCTTTCAACCGTGCCTTTCAACGTAGGATCGAGCTTCTCGATCTGCTCGCCGAGTTGCGCCAGCATCTTCGCGATCTGTTTTTGGTTTCGCTCGAACTTTTTTGCCAGCGAGCCGGGCACCGATCGGCCCTCCATTTTGTGCCGCAACTCCTGCGGCCCTCCCCAAACATTCTCAACAGTCAGGCCGTAGCGGTGTAGAAGTTTCTTGGCCTTCGCGTCGACCAGCGTGAATCCCGCGCGCGGCAGCATCCCCGGCATCCTCCCAAGCAGATGCCGGTACACAACTTCCGATTGCGCAAAATAAGAGATCTCCGCCGGACCCGCGATATACGCCGCGGTGGGTAGCAGATAGTCCTGCACCACCGGCCGGAAGAGCGCATTGGGGCTGAAGGTTTCCGGCTCGGCATGCGTCCTGCGCACCAGCTCATCCCGTGTCCAGGTTTTCTCACCGGCCTGAAATTTTCCCGCGCTTGCAGTGATGACTTGCCTCACGCCATCGGCCAGATGGAACAATAATGTGCTGCGCGAGGTCACCTTGACCTGGGCATCGAATCCCGCACGGTCCAAATCCTTCCCGCGCTGCAGAAGCTTTTCGTTCAACGCATCTCGTTCCGCAAGCGCGTGCTGGTAAAGCGGCGCCGCAACTTTGTGGAAGCCGGTATCGAGCGGGTCCATCAGGATCAGCCCCTGCTGCGCAAACAGACGCGCGAATAATTTGCCGAACGCGCTGCCGTACGTTTCCTCCGGCCGGTAGCTTTCCATCAGATATTGCGCGAGCAGGTCGCTACCTTGGTTCGCAAGCAATTCCGCGGCTTCTTGTAGAAGAGGCTCGATCTGTGCGCCGAGCGGAATCCGTCCCACCGGCCGTCCCGTTTCCGCGATGAGTGGCAATTCAAAGCGGATCAATTTGCCCTGGTCGAACCACGTGGCGTGACGGATCTCGTTGAGATCGTGATCTTCCGTCGCCATCCAAAAAATCGGCACCGCAGGAATTCCACCCCGCGTCAACTCCGCGGCGATCTGGACAGCCGTCAGCGCTTTATAGACGGAATAAGCCGGCCCGCTGAACAGCCCTACCTGCTGCCCGGAAACGACAGCGACTGCGCCTTTCTGAAGCCGGTCCAGGTTGGCCAGCGTTTCCGCTCCTGCCCCGAGATCGATGTTCTGTTTCTGAAGAATGGAAGTTACTTCTGCCCTGCGCTCGCCTGGATAGTCCAATTTCCGAGCCGAGCGCTTCACCGCCAGCATGGCCGGCGGATGAAAGTAGAATGACTTCACTTTTTCAAAGTGATCCAGGTATTCAAGAAAGAGCTTCGGTTGATGGGGAAGCTGGCGGAAGGCAAGGGCGTGACAATCCATGAGCGCTTAGATGATACCCGCGACGAAACGTCTCATCAATTCTGTCCGCTCGTTCTCAATTAGGCCCTGACCGCGGCCGGTTCCAGAGTGGCAAGGAGCTCGCTAAGACGTTTCTTTTGTTCATCGTGCAGCGGGAGTAAAGGCAAGCGCGGCAGACCGCCGCGGTATCCGCGCTGATCCATTGCGTATTTCACTCCGGTGAGGCCCAATTCGGAAACGATCAATTTTGACGCGCGAGCGACCAACGATTGCAGCTGGCGAGCTTTTTCATGATGCCCCTGGCGGATCAATTCAAATAGCTTCACACATTTTTCCGGCAGCGCGGACGCCAGCGCGAGAATTCCTCCCCGCGCGCCGACGACGAACGAGGGATAAAGAGTCGCGGCATTGCCCACCAAAACGTTGAACGCGGGTGGTGTCGCAGCGACAAAATCCGCGGTGCCCTGTACATTTCCAGAGCTGTCTTTTATGCCGATGATGTTGGGATGCTCGGCGAGCGCGGCTACTTCCGCGGCGCCCAAAGTGATGCCGGTGAATTGCGGAATCGAATAGAGCATCACGGGAATTGGCGATTCGTCGGCGACGCGGCGGAAATGAGCGACCAGCACTTCGGGTTTGTACGCCGGTTTGTAATAATGCGGCGGTTTCACCAACGCCGCGTGATAGCCAAACTCCGCTGCGCGTTTCGTGCGCTCGATGGTCTCCGCAGTGGACTCCGCGCCAGTCCCGGCGAGCAGTTTTTTCTCTTTCGCGGATGCTTCCTTCACCGTGGCGAGAATCGCGTCCATCTCCGCGCGTGCCAGCAGCACGGATTCTCCCGTGGAACCCAGCGCGACGTAGCCCGCAAGATCCGTCGAGTTATAGAGACGAAGATTGTGCTTCAAGTCAGCAAGGGAAACGGATCCATCAGACCCGTAGGGAGTGGTCAACGCAGCGAAAACTCCGGAAAATACCACGACTCAATCTCCTGAAGCAGGCACGCCGGAAGCGGCGGCCTGTCCGCGATGTAAATCCTGCAATGCGGCGACTTCCGTTCCCTGCTCGAGAAGCGCGCGAATTCCGCGAGCGGCGGCATGGGCCGCGGCAAGCGTCGTGATGCACGGTATGTTGTAACGGATGGCCGCGCGCCGAATCGATTTTTCGTCGTAGAACGATTCGCGGCCCAGGGGCGTGTTGATCACCAGATCGATCTTGCCCGTTTTCACCAGGTCCACAATGTTCGGCCGGCCTTCGTTCACTTTGAATACCGCTTCGGCCTCGATGCCGGCGGATTCCAGGGCCGCCGCAGTTCCTCGAGTGGCAAGCAGGTGAAAACCCAGCGACGACAGCTCTTTTCCAAGGGCCGCCAGATGCTTCTTGTCACGGTCGTTCACGCTGAGAAAGACCGTACCCTTGCGCGGCAAGCGCTGCCCCGCCGCAAGTTGCGCCTTTGCGAACGCTTGTCCGTACGATGTCGAAATCCCCATTACTTCGCCCGTGGAGCGCATCTCGGGGCCTAGAATAGTATCGACGCCGCGGAACTTGTTGAAGGGAAAAACCGGCGATTTCACCGAATAGAATTCGTGCACGGCAATTTCCGCGACACCGTTGTGCCGTACAATCGGCAGACTAAGGTTCGCCAATTTCTTCCCGGTCATCAGTCGCGCCGCGACCTTCGCGAGCGGCACTCCCGTCGCTTTGCTCACGAAGGGGACGGTGCGCGAGGCCCGCGGATTCACTTCCAGCACGTATACCGTGTCACGCTGAATCGCGTACTGCACGTTCATTAACCCGACCACTTTCAATGCCAGCCCCAGCCGTTTCGTATATTCACGGATGGTATCGAGGATCGCGGGTGACAAACTCACGGGCGGCAGCACGCAGGAGGAATCCCCGGAGTGCACTCCGGCTTCTTCAATATGCTCCATAATTCCGCCAATGACCACGTCCGTTCCATCGGCCAGCGCATCCACATCGATTTCCGTCGCTTCCTCGAGAAATTGATCGATCAGCACGGGCCGTGCTGGCCCCATAAGCGCCGCTTGGGCGACATATTCCTGCACGGTGTTCACGTCATACGCGATCACCATCGCGCGCCCGCCAAGCACATAGCTCGGCCGGACCAGCACCGGCAATCCAATTTCTCCCGCCACGCGAGCCGCTTCTTCCGGCACCAGCGCGGTGGCATTGCGCGGCTGCGGAATCTTCAGCTCGTCCAGCAAACGCCCGAATCGGCGGCGGTCTTCCGCCAAATCGATCGATTCCGGAGCGGTGCCCACGATCGGCACACCGTTGCGCTTTAGCTCCAGCGCAAGATTCAGAGGGGTTTGACCGCCGAACTGAACGATCACTCCCTGCGGTTTTTCCCGCTCCACGATGGCCAGCACGTCTTCCAGTGTGAGCGGTTCGAAATAGAGGCGGTCGGAAGTGTCGTAGTCCGTCGATACCGTCTCCGGATTGCAATTCACCATGATCGTTTCGAAACCGTCTTCGCGCAGCGCGTATGCGGCATGGCAGCAGCAATAATCGAACTCAATTCCCTGTCCAATGCGGTTTGGCCCACTGCCCAGAATCATGACCTTGGGCCGCGCCTGGGCGTCCGATTCGTCTTCGTCTTCGTACGTGGAATAGAGGTAGGGCGTAAACGACTCGAATTCCGCCGCGCAGGTATCGACACGCTTGAACACCGGCGTCACGCCGTAACGCGCGCGCTGCAAGCGCACGGAAGCGGACGTCGTTCTCCATATTTGCGCTAATTGCTCATCGCTGGTTCCGTGGCGCTTCACCTCGCGCAACAATTCCTTCGAAGCCGTCTCCACGGTGACGGCCGCCGCGCGCCGGTTCATCTTCGTCAACTCTTCAATTTGCTGGATGAACCAAGGATCGATCTTCGTCAACTCGCAAATTTCCTGGGCCGGCAGCCCACGCTCCATCGCCGTCAGCAGCCAGTGGATCCTGTCGGGCCTCGGGGTGGCGAGTTTTTCACGCAGCAGCGAATCCGGCGTTTCCGACGGGGCACGCCACGGAGTGCTCGGCTCGAGCGAACGAATTCCCTTCTGCAGCGCCTCCTTGAAGGTCCGCCCGATGGCCATGACTTCGCCGACCGATTTCATCTGCGTTCCGAGAGCGCTGTCCGCGCCGGGAAATTTTTCGAACTGCCACTTGGGAATCTTCACCACGACGTAGTCGATGGTCGGTTCGAAGCACGCCGGCGTTTTCTTCGTGATGTCATTGGGGATTTCATCCAGTGACATCCCCACGGCCAATCGCGCCGCGATTTTCGCGATGGGAAATCCGGTCGCCTTGCTGGCCAGCGCTGAGCTGCGCGAAACGCGCGGATTCATTTCGATAACCACCATCCGGCCATTTTCCGGGTTCACGGCGAACTGCACGTTCGAACCGCCGGTTTCCACGCCGACTTCGCGGATAATTGCGGCCGAAGCGTCGCGGAGACGCTGAAATTCCTTGTCCGTCAGCGTCTGGGCAGGTGCCACGGTAATCGAATCGCCGGTGTGCACGCCCATGGGGTCGAAGTTTTCGATGGTGCAGATCACCACAAAGTTGTCGCGGAAATCGCGCATCACTTCGAGTTCGTATTCCTTCCAGCCGAGCACGGATTCTTCTACCAGCGCTTCATGCACGGGACTCATGTCCAGAGCGTGCGCGATGGCCTCGCCAAACTCTTCCTTGTTGTAGGCGATCGAGCCGCCCGTTCCGCCGAGCGTGAATGACGGCCGAATCACCAGCGGAAATCCCAATTGATCGCAAAGCCGCAATGCGTCCTTCGCGTTGTTCACCAGGGCAGAGGCTGGCACTTCCAGACCAATCTTTCGGCAGGCGTCCTTGAACCACAGGCGATCTTCCGCCACCTTGATGGCGCGCAGCGAAGCCCCGATCATCTCCACTTTGCATTTTTCGAGGATGCCGCTTTCGGAAAGCTCGACGGCCAGATTCAGCGCCGTCTGCCCACCGACCGTCGGCAACAGCGCATCCGGTTTTTCCCGCGAGATGATTTCCTCGAGATATTCCTTGGTAAGCGGCTCGATGTAGGTACGATGCGCGAGTTCCGGGTCGGTCATGATGGTCGCTGGATTCGAATTCACCAGCACGACCTCGTACCCCTCTGCACGCAGCGCCTTGCACGCCTGGGCGCCGGAGTAATCAAACTCGCAAGCCTGGCCGATAACGATCGGACCCGACCCGATGATCAGAATCTTCTTGATGTCTTTGCGTTTGGGCAAGTCTTTAGTCCCCGGTTCTTAGTTCTCCGTTACCAGTCGAAAAAACTCCCTGTCTGAAGCCGCACGGTCCGTCACCACTTCACTCCATGGATGCTCAAGACGCTCTCGACCTGCTCCCGATGATTCAACAACGTCGAGTAAATCGCCTTGTAATGGTCGCCCTGCTTCCATTCGATCACTTTGCGCGCGCGCTCGGGGCCGGCGAGGTCTTCCATCGCTTGCCATTCGAGCATGCAAAGCGCAATGTGAAAATAGCTGCTGCGCAACTCGCCATCGCCGTCCGGAACCCGAATCTCCATGTTAGGAAACGTTCGCTGCAGGTCTTCGAACAAAGCTGGCTTGTCAGCGCGATGGCGTTCCATCAGAACCCAGTGGCCCTGTTCGTGGACGTAAGCCGAAAGCGCCAGGTCGTTATTGTCCAGGAAGCGCAGGTTCAGAGTCAGCACGGGATAGGAATGATTCATCGCCCCGCGCTCGATCAAAATGTCACGCGTGACGGTGTACTTCTTCAAGTCGTATTGCTTCGCGAGCCCTTCCATTTGCTCCTTGCGCTGCTCCTCCATCGGATAACCGTGCTTGGTCTTGATGTTCAGCTTGGGAGTTTGCGCCGACGCAAGCGATGATGCGAACGCCGCAGCGGCGACGATCAGACACTTTTTGATGTCTTTGGGCTTCGGCATATTCTCCCGTGAAACCTTTTTCACTGCCGCGAACTGCCCGGCTGCGCGAATTCCTTCATCAAATCCGTGAATTGCGCGAACAAGTAGTGCGAATCGTGCGGCCCGGGCGATGCCTCCGGGTGATACTGAACGCTGAAAAGCGGCAACGACTTGTGGCGCATACCCTCATTGGTGTTGTCGTTCAAATTGATGTGCGTGATTTCAACTTTGCTAGATGGCAGTGATTCCGGATCGACGCAAAACCCGTGATTTTGCGCGGTGATCTCCACTTGTTCGGTGAGCAGATTTTTTACCGGGTGATTCGAACCGTGGTGCCCGAATTTCAGCTTGAATGTTTTTCCGCCAAGGGCCAGGCCGCACAACTGATGGCCGAGGCAAATGCCGAAGACCGGCACGCGGCCGATGAGCTTTTGAATATTCTCCACCGCGTAGGTGATAGGTTCCGGATCCCCCGGCCCGTTCGAAAGAAAGACTCCGTCCGGCTTCATCCCCAGAACGTCCTCGGCGGAGGTTTGCGCGGGGACGACGTACACTTCGCAGTGGTGGTCCACGAGCAACCGCAAAATGTTCTGCTTGATTCCGTAGTCGTAAGCCACGACGCGGTGTTTCCGCGTCTCCGCTTGCGCGTCCGATTCGCCCATGTGCTCGGACCATGGCGAAATCGCGACATCGACGGATCCCTTATCCCATCCGTATGATTTCCCGCAGGTGACGCGGCTGGCGAGTTCTTGTCCCGCCATGCCCGGCAATTGCTTGGCTTCGAAAATCAATTGTTCGGCGGGTGTCCCATCCGTCGATACAATGCCGCGCAGCGCGCCGACGTTTCGAATATGCCGCACCAGCGCCCGTGTATCGATATCCCAGATCACGGGGATCTGATGCCGGTTCAGATACAACTGCGCGGTCTCCACCGATCTCCAGTTGGAAGAGACCTGCGAAAATTCCCGCACGATGAGCGATTCGATGAATGGCCGCGAGGATTCCTCGTCCTCGGGGTTCGCGCCGACATTTCCGATGTGCGGATAGGTCAAACAAACGATCTGCCCGGCGTAGCTGGGGTCGGTGAAGACTTCCTGATAACCGGTGAGGCTGGTATTAAAAACGACTTCGCCGCCGCGGCGCGTGATCGCGCCCGCCGCGCGGCCGTTAAAGACGCGCCCGTCTTCCAGCGCGAGTATCGCGGGTCGGTACTGAACTTCGGCCAGTGGGTCCTCCCGTATTTCTCATCAAAATGTGCCGGTCACTTCGTGTCCGCGTCCGTGGCCGAAAGCGAGCCGAAATGATCCACGGGCCAGTAAGCAAAGACGGCGCGCCCATAAATATACCGGCTCGCCACCGCCCCGAAGACGCGCGAATCGTTTGAGCTGATGCGGTGATCGCCCATCACGAAATAGCTGTCGGGCGGCACGAGTTTAGGCCCAAAATCGCTCAGGTCCTCGTACTGCGGCGGAACATAAGGTTCAGGCACAATGTTCCCGTCGACGTACACGGCGCCCTGCCGAATTTCCACCGCCTCTCCCGGCAAACCAACCACGCGCTTGATGAATGATTTTGAGTGATCGAGGGGATACCAGAAGACGACCACATCTCCACGCTGAATCGGCTCGAAGCGGTAGACAAATTTGTTGATGAAAATGCGTTCCTGGTCGGAGAGCAGCGGGGCCATGCTGGTGCCTTCGACTTTTACCGGCTGGTACAAGAAGACGATGATCACCAGTGCGAGACCGATGGCGATCAGCAGGTCGCGGGTCCAAACGCGAATTTCGTTGCGCAAGGAGTGCGGCGGCGCCGACCGCTCAGCGGCCGCACTGGAATCCGACTGCTCACGTCTTCCAATTGCCGCCGCTAGGTCAGCAGTCGCAATTGAAGACAATGCCGGAACTTGAGTCTCCGGTAAGGTCGAGGTCGCGGGCTGTTTCTCGTCCGGTCTTTCCATTTTTGGCTGCCTTGTATTTATAGCATGGCCATCGCGGCGCGCGCCAGATGCGTTTTATCTCTGTGGCCCGCGGGGCGCGAAGACTGCCGCGCTTTCCTACAATTAGTGAGATTCACCAAATGCCGCCAATCGTTGCTCGCCGATGCTAGGTATTTATCGAAAGGCATGGAGGTTCTTTGAACAGGGGCGCAGTCAATTATTCGCCACCGAGCGCATAATTCAGCGCCGCCAGTGCGGCGATCACAGCAGTCTCCGTGCGCAGGATCAACCGGCCGAGAGAAGCTTCCAGAAAACCACAGCTTTGAGCCGCCTCGAATTCCGCATCTGTCCAGCCACCTTCCGGACCGATCGCGATGGTTGCCTTTGTCGCTTGCTGACCCTTCAAAACCATTCGCAGCGGCGAAGCGGTTGCTCGCTCGGAAAGCGTCACGCGCAAACCATCCTTGCGAGAAGCAAATGTACTCTCTGGTTTTGCCACTTCGCCCAGCTCCGGCACGCGAACGCGCCGGGATTGCTGCGATGCTTCGAGCAGAATCTTCTTCCAGCGCTCCGCTCGCTTCGCTGCTGCTCGAAGCAAGGCCTTCTCACTTCGCCCGGCCGCGAGCGGCACAATCGTGCTCACCCCCAGCTCCGTGGCCTTTTCAAGCGCCCATTCGAACCAGTCAAACTTCACCACGGCCAGCAGCAACGTAAGGTCCACGCTGGGGTGAATGGCGGGCAGCTCTTCGACCAGGGCGAATTGCACGCGATCGCGGCCGACACTTTCGATGCGGCCGAGCCACACTCGTTCACCGTCGCTCAACTCGTAGAGCTGGCCGGTTTGGGCGCGCAGCACGCGTCCCAGATGATGCGCCGCTTCGCCTTCCATGGCTGCGGTCTCACCCGCAAATTGTCCCACGAAAAATCGTCTTCGCACGCGGAGATTCTATCCCAGGAGGAGGCTACTACCCGAAGATGTCTTTCACCTTGTCGAAGATCGAGGAGTTGCGGTCCGCAGGCTTATTGTCCACCTTCATTGTGGCGCCAAGCTGCTCGATCAATTTCCGCTGGTCCCGCGTAAGTTTGGTTGGCGTCATCACACGCACGTGATAGTACAAATCGCCTTTGCCACCCCCGCGCGGATCGGCCAGTCCCTTGCCTTTGATGCGAAACACGGCGCCGCCCTGCGTGCCTTCGGGAATCTTCAATTTTTCTTCCCCGTTCAATCCCGGCACTTGCAATTCCGTACCGAGAGTCGCCTGTGCGATGCCCAAGGGAATCGTGCAATACAAGTCCGCGCCGCGCCGTTCGAAGAACGGATGCTCTTTGACTTCCAGCACAACGTACAAATCGCCCGCCGGCCCGCCGTTGGGCCCGGGCTCGCCTTCGCCGCTAACACGCAGCCGCGTTCCCGTGTCCACGCCCGGTGGAATCCGCAGCTCAATAGTCTTTTCGCGCTCGAGGCGTCCCTGACCGCGGCACTCCACGCACCGCTCCTTCACAATTTGTCCAGCGCCCTGGCACCCTGGACACGTGCGCGAAATGGTAAAAAATCCCTGCTGATAGGCCAACTGACCGCGGCCGGCGCACGTCTGGCAGGCCTGAACGCCCGTGCCCTTCTTCGCGCCCGTGCCGTTGCAGGCCTCGCAGTATTCCTGGCGCGGCAGCTTGATCTTGGTGGTCACACCGGCGGACGCTTCTTCGAACGTGAGCGACATGTCGTATCGCAAATCGGACCCGCGCTGCGTGCGGCCGCGTCCACGCCGCCCACCGCCTCCAAACAGATCCTCGAACCCGAAGAAATCTCCGAAAATGTCGTGAAAATCCTGGAAGACGGTGTGGTCAAATCCCTGACCGCCGCCTTGGCCGGAAAGCCCTGCATGACCGTAGGTGTCGTAAAGTTGCCTCTTTTGGGCATCGCTCAGCACGCTGTAAGCTTCGGTGCATTCGCGGAACTTTACTTCCGCCTCAGATTTGTTTTCCGGATTGCGGTCAGGATGCCATTTCAGCGCGGATTTGCGGTACGCGGATTTAATCTCCTCGATCGCCGCCGTTCGCGTCACGCCCAGCACTTCGTAGTAATCCCTTTGATTCCCCTTGGCCATGGAAACTCTCGAGCTCCTTTAGTTCACTGCTTTTTTCGATGCGGGATTCGGATGTACGGCTACACGCACCATTGCCGGACGCAGCACCCGTCCATGAAACACATATCCCGGCTGAAATACATGCAGAATGGTGCCGTCTTCGCGGTCCGTTGTTTCCGCGCGATCGACCGCCTGATGCAGGTGCGGATCAAATGACTTTCCAACGGGATCGATCCGCTCTACTCCGAGCTTCGTCACACTGTCCAAAAGCTGCTTGTAGATGAGCTCAAATCCCTTGCGGTAATTGTCGTATTCGGACTCGCGGTGCGCCGCCAGAGCGTGCTCGAATCCGTCGATCACCGGAATGAGCCCTTCGATCACCCGAGCGGTGGCGCGCTTGGAATCTTCAAAACGCTCCTTCTCGATGCGCTTCCGGTAATTGTCAAAGTCGGCTTGCCGCCGCAGCAGCGTCTGGCGCAATTCTTCCAGGTCTGCCGTGAGTTTGGCCATCTCCGCGTCGGCTTTCGCCGTGTCAGCAGCCACAGCCTGAGCTTCCGCGGATGGTTCGACGTTCGCGTTGTCGGGATCTTTGTTGATATTGAGATTGATCTTTAGTTCCTTGTCGCTCACGTTTCGACTTCTCCTATGCCAAAAAGTTTTCAAGTTTTGCTCAGCGCTTCGCTGAACAGCTGCGCAACGTAGGCCACCGCGGTCATGGCCCGCTCGTAATGCATGCGCGTCGGCCCCAGCACGCCAAGCGAACCCTGCACCAAATCGTTCCTCGTGTAGGCCGCGCTGATCAGGGCCAGGTCTTCGCCCGCCTCGGAAATTTCCTTTACGCCGATCTGGACGTGCACCGGTTCGGGCGTCTCAATGCAAGCATTCAGCACCGTCACGAGCCGGTGCTTCTCCTCGATGGCTGCAAGCAAATCGCGCATTTGCGCCTGGTTCGCGAATTCTGCAGCGCCGACGATTTGGGAGGTTCCCTCCACGTGCACGTGCAGCGCCGCTTCGTCTCCCAGCACCGCCGGATCGCATAGCGAGAGGGCGCTCTGCACGATGCCTTCGTAGCGTTCGCGCTCTGTGGCTAATTTTTGCAGCAGGTCGCTGCGAATCGCTTCCAGCGTCCAGCCTGAATAGTGCCGGTTCAAGAACTCGGCGGTCGCATCCAATTCCAACTGAGCAAACAAGCGGTGCGGCCGCAGAATTTTGTCCCGCGTATTTCCGCCCGGCGAGATCAGCACCACCACCACGCGGCCGTCCGGCAGCAGCCACATCCGCGCATGTTCCAAAACGGTCTTGCCCAGTGGCGGCGACACAATAATGCCGAGACCGTTGGAGACCTCCGCCAGCACGTGCCCGGCGCGTTCTGTGATTTCCGCGGCGCTGGTGGCGCCGCCCATTTCCCGCTGGATCCATTCGCGGTCCACCGCAGTAATCGTGGCTTGCGACGCAATCTCTTGGGCAAAAAACCGATATGCCGCAGCCGTTGGCACGCGCCCTGCGGAGGTATGGGGTTGGTACAGAAATCCACCGTCCTCCAGGTCGGCCATAACGTTGCGAATGGTTGCAGTGCTCAACGTCTCTTCGAAGCCTTTCGAGATCGCGCGCGAGGACACCGGCTCGCCCGTCTCGATGTAGGCGCGCACGATGTCCGCCAGGATCTGGCGGTTACGCCGTTCTTGGAGCGCTGAATCCCTCATAGCAGCACTCTACTCCTAGTGCTAAAGAGCGCTACTTATATTGTAGAAAGCGTGTCAAGCGCGGTCAACATGGGTTCCCGCCTATGCTGGCCTAAAAACGGAAGCGGCAGGATTTGTCATGCCCCCAGACCGCATCTCGCCATGTCCATGGGTGCAACGAAACGTTTGTCAGTTCGCTGGTTGCTTGACAAACTAATTGTTATCGATTTGCGCGCGCTGGAGCTTGTCGGAATAATCGATGTACACGGTTTTCCACTCGGTGAAAAAATCGATGGCGGCGATGGCCGCTTCACGGTGGCCATTGCCGGTTTGTTTGGTTCCGCCGAAGGGCAAGTGGGTCTCCGCGCCAATCGTCGGCGCGTTTACGTAGACAATTCCGGTGTACAGATCGCGAGTGGCCTGGAAGGCGCGGTTCACATTGCGCGTGTAGATCGAAGCTGACAAGCCGTACGGCACGCCATTCGCAACGTCTGTGGCATGTTCCAGATTGTCGATCGGAATCACAGACACGACCGGCCCGAAGATCTCTTCCTGCGCCACGCGCATTCTCGGCGAGCAATCGCCAAACACGGTCGGCGCGTAGAACCAGCCCTTCGCGTGGGCACCGCTGTCCAGTCGAACTCCCCCGGTCAGTAATTTCGCGCCTTCATTCTTGCCGATCTCCACGTAGCTCATGACCGTTTTCAATTGTTGCTCGTTGATGCAGGGCCCCATTTCCGTGTCCAAATCCAGCCCATTGCCAACCTTTAGCGACTTCACCCTCTCCACAAACCGATCCATAAAGTCCTTGTACACGCTCTTGTGGACCGCCACGCGGCTCGCTGCCGTACAGCGCTGCCCCGTCGTGCCGAAGCCGCCCCAGACCGCTCCGTCCACCGCGAGATCGAGATTGGCGTCATCCATGACGATGATGATGTTCTTCCCGCCCATCTCCAGGCTGTAGTGCTTGAAGTCCGGCGCGCAAGCTTGCGCGATGATTCGCCCCACTGCCGTTGAGCCCGTAAAGCTGATCACCGGGACATCCTTGTGCTGTGACAACGGCGCTCCCGCTCCCGGGCCGTCGCCGCTGACCAGATTCACAACGCCCCGCGGCACGCCCGCCTCCGTCAGAATCTGCACCAGGTGATACGACGAGAGCGGCGTATCCTCCGCGGGCTTTAGCACCACGGTATTTCCGCTGATCAGCGCCGGCATCATCTTCCACGACGGAATGGCCGCCGGAAAATTCCACGGTGTGATCATTCCGCAGACACCAACGGACTGGCGCACGCTCATCGCAAATTTATTGGGCAATTCCGAAGGCGTGGTTTGCCCGAACAGCCGCCGCCCCTCGCCGGCCATGTAATACGTCATGTCGATGGCTTCCTGAACATCGCCGCGGCTCTCCGCCAGGACCTTGCCCATCTCGCGCGTCATGTCCTTCGAAAACTCTTCCTTGCGTTGGAGCAACAACTCCGCCGCGCGAAACAAGATTTCCGCCCGCTTCGGGGCCGGCATCAGCCGCCATGTCTTGTAGGCCTCTTTGGCCGCGTCCACGGCGGCGTCCACGTCCTCGCCCGTCGAAGACACGAACATCCCGATCAATTCATCCGTGTTCGCCGGGTTGCGGTTTTCGTACGCTTTCCCGCTCCGCGATTCCACCCATTCGCCGTTGATAAAATTCTTAAAAATCCGGGATGCGACTGCCGTGGCCATGCTTCCTCCTCAGTCCCTGAAGCTTGCCGCTTTGCTTTTCGACTCGTCCTCTCCTGGATCTGAACGCGAGACAATACCCCGTGGAAACTAAAGTCTACCGTCGCCCGTCAACCTGGTCAAATTTCGGCACTTCCCGGCATTTCCCCCGCTGAAGTGAAATGGCGCCAGAGATCCCCGGCGAATCCATTGCGTTCCAACGAGCATATAATGGGTGGCATGAAAGCACCGCGCTTCAACGGCTGACTTGCCTGCTTGCTCCTAGATTGGTCCCTCTACCTAATCGCAGTCACGGTTGGTTCACTCATCCGCCTATTCACACAGCGCCTAGGTAGCGGTCGGGCCCCCGTGAGTAATCGCCCGACTGGATCAATTTTTCTTACCCACCATTACCACTCCGCCCTTCATTACCCACTTCACGTTATTGAGCACAACGTTGACGTCAGTCAGGGGATCGCCCTCTACGGCGACAAGATCCGCAAAATATCCGGCCGCCACTGCTCCCAACTCTTTTTCTTTCCCCAATAGCTCCGCCGCATTGGTCGTCGCGGTACGCAACGCCTGTTCCGGCGTCATTCCCGCTTTCACGAGCCAGCCCAGCTCGCGAGTGTTCTGTCCAAACATCGTGTAGATCGCATCCGAACCCATCGCAAACTTCACGCCCGCCTTGAATGCCTTGCGAGCCGTCTCCAGATTCCTTGGAATGAACGCTTGCAGCTTCTCTTTGTATCCCGCGGCGTACCCGATCTCGTCTCCGTTTTCGATGTAGTAGCGGTTGTGATCGATCGTTGGCACATAAAATGTTCCGCGCTTCGCCATCTCCTCAATCGTGGCATCGTCCATGTCCGTCGCATGTTCCAACGAATCCGCCCCCGCGCGTACCGCATCCCGCGCGCCATTCGGTCCGTACGAGTGGATTGCAATCTTTTTCCCAAACTGGTGGGCCATTTCCACCGCCGCCTTCATCTCTTCGTAGGTGTACGTCTCGAATCCCGTCACATCGTCGTCCGTCCCGGTCGATGCGTACATCTTGATTACGTCCGCTCCCGCCGCAATCTGCTGCCGTACCGCCTTCAGCACTTCCGGAACGCCATCGGCGATCCCCCCCCCGGGCGGATTCATCCCCGGCTTGTACGGCGTGTTCGTGATATACAGCCCGTACCCGCACACAAACATGCGCGGACCGATCATTTCTCCGCGGTTGATCAAGTCCCGCATGGCGATATCCATGTATTGATCCGCGCCGAGATCACGCACAGTCGTCACGCCGGCCTCCAGGGTACGCATCGCGCCTTTGCGAGCCAGAAATACTTCCACCGCCGGAGGGTTGTTGGTGAGTTGCTTCAGCATCGGCTGGCCCGGAGTTTGGTCGGTGTAAATCGTCAGGTGCGTGTGCACGTCGATTAGACCCGGCAATCCCGTGTATTTCGAGAGATCTATCGTCTCCGCGCCGGCCGGGATCGCCGATGCATCGGTCGTCACATTGCGAATACGGTCACCCTCCACGATCACGACGGCATTCGTCCAAAGCTTGCCCTTGGCATCCCAGAGCTTTCCGAAGCGCACGGCCTTGACAGTCTTGGCGCTCGGCTTTTCCTGCGCGTAAAACCCACCCACATACGACGCACCGAGAACAGCCGCCAGGAGAATCCTCATCGGTTTCATGGAACATTCACCCCTTTGTCTGCGCACACACGCCGTGCAATGTCTGACTTCTAATTCAGTTTTGGATGGAATGCAATCGCGAAGAACTGCGGGCTTACTACTGGCGGCGGGCCGTCTGAGAGGGTGTCGTTTTCTCGAGGGAAGAAGAACTCATGGGAGGCATGGGCGGCGCAACACCCGCGGTCTGGGAGCCAAGCCCCAATTGCTGAAGGGTTTTCGCATCGAGCTTTCCCGTCGGATTCAGCCCATGCGCTTCCTGGAATTTTCTGGTCGCTTCCATTGTCGAAGCGTCCCATTTCCCGTTCGGTTTTCCAGTGAACGAACCGTCTTTCGCGAGCGCTTGTTGGATCTCGGAAATGCGGTCGGGAGTAGGGGCTTTCTGCCCCCGCTCCCGGCGCTGCGATTTTTTCGATGACCTCGCCCGATGCGAAGAGTTGCGAGACTTGGAAGAGGCGGATTTCTTTTGCGTCGCGCCCTGCGCTTGCGCCGAAGCTCCACACACACCGAACCCTGCTGCCACGAGCAGCGTCAGGGCCAGGTGGGTTGCTTTTGGCACACGCATAGGCGTCTGTATTGGCTGTCGCTCAACCGCTATTGCTGATTGTCGGCCGGTACTTTGCCCGACAAGTAAAGCGTGAGGATCCGGTCGCTGTCCTGACGGCGAAGAACCTTGAATACCACATCCTCGCCATGCTTTAGTTTTGACACGGCCTTGCGGTGATCGGATACGGAACTCACCGCCTCACCGTTGATCGTCGAAATCACGTCTCCGCGGGTGAATCCCAAATCATCGGCAAACGACGCTGGATCGATCTCGGTCACCAGCACGCCCTTTTGCCCTTCCATTCCGACGCGGTGCCCGCGCTCCGGCGTTAACTCTTCCACGTGCAGGCCAAACTCCGTCGGCGCTGTTTCGCCAGGTTGGTCGCCCATGCGCCCCGCCGTATTCGGGAACACCCGCGTGCGGTCTCCAACCTCTGCGGTTGCTTCTTTCTGCGCGCGGTCGCGAATATAGTTCAGCTTGACCTTGCTGCCAATGGGCGCCTGCGCAATGGGGTTCACCAGGTCATTCCCGGTCTTCACCGGCTGACCGTTCACGCTGGTGATCACGTCGCC
>Ga0137412_10001648_pt1 | contig 17431 bp, 15 predicted proteins | sample CZODoug2_1_16fun_FD_122160 | JGI IMG/M metagenome (GOLD analysis project Ga0137412, IMG submission 122160) | Vadose zone soil fungal communities from Angelo Coast Range Reserve, California, USA - CZODoug2_1_16fungal (Hybrid Assembly) | ecosystem: Environmental > Terrestrial > Soil > Vadose zone...
CGCGCCTCGGTCCCGATAATTCCTCGCACGGTGAACGTGACGTACGCGGGCTAGATGTCGAATGATACATCGGTCTTCCTATGGCAGTCTTAGAAAATGTGGTGACCCGTCCGATTGCATATCAAGGCGAAGAAGTATGCGGTCACCTAAGCGATGAGCCGAGGAGGTGCACATTTCCAATGAATTGTTTGTATTCGACCTGTAGGCTCACACTGATTCCGGACGGATGGTCGGCAACCCTTACCTTGCCGGATTACGGAAGGGTTGCCCGTCATCCGCCCACAATTGCTCTCAGCTTTCACGGAATCTTCTTTCAATTTCGCGAATCCGTGGTGATTCTGAGACACTATTAAGCGCCTATGGCTACGTTATCGGGGGCAATTGGATCCGGCAGCAAATGGCTGCTTGACAAAATAGTTGGCGCGATCGCCGCCACGGGAATCAATCCCAACCTCCTGACATTCCTTGGACTGGTCGTAAATTTTGGCGCCGCCGCTTTTTTTGCAGTGGGCCGGTTCTTCGTCGGCGCCCTGATTATTTTCTTCGCCGGCTTCCTGGACATTTTGGATGGGCAAGTGGCGCGGCGCCAGAACCGCGTTACCGCCTTCGGTGCGTTCTACGATTCGACGCTCGACCGCTACGCGGACATGGCCCTGTACATGGGCCTCTTGGTCTACTACTCCGTGACCGGCCGGACTCCCTATGTCGTGCTGGCCGCCGTCGCCACGGCCGGCTCCGTGATGGTGAGTTATGCGCGTGCCCGCGCCGAGTCCCTCATTCCCTTGTGTAAAGTCGGCTTTATGGAGCGCCCCGAACGCATGGTACTGCTGATCATCGGCGGGCTCTTCAATCGCATGGGGCCGGTTCTTTGGGTGATCGCCGTCGTTTCAACGCTCACCGTCATCCACCGCATCTATTACACCTGGCAGGAAACCCGTGCCGGCCGCGTCCTTCCGGGCATCAAGCTGAGTCTTTGATTGCCACCTCTTGCCTTTGTAGCTACAATGTTTAGCGAGGTAGCTACTTGCAAAAGGTCGGCAGCCGTGAATTCAAAAACCGCCTCGGACGATATTTGCGCGCAGTCCGTAAAGGCCAGACACTACTTATCACTGACCGCGGAAAACCGGTCGCAAGAGTCAGCCCACCCGACCAAAATGGCGATAGCGAGCTTACATTCAGCGAGTTACTGAAGAAGTTAGAGGCCGAGGGTAAGATCCGACTGCCCAAGCGCCCGCTTGGAAAATTTCGAGCGGTCCCGTCGCGCGGAAAACCGGCGTCCCAGATGATCCTCGAGGATCGCAGGTAGTGCTTTACCTGGATTCGTCCGCTCTGATAAAACGCTACCAAAATGAGCAGGGCACAGAGGCCCTCAACGCCAGGCTGCGGGAAGAAGCAAAAGGCCTCAGGTCCGTGTTCACGTCGGTTCTCACTTACGCGGAGATACACGCCGCCTTCGCGCGGCGAGCTCGAGAAAAACTGCTGTCGGCCAAGGAAGCTGCAGCCGTACAAGATGAGTTTGATGCAGATTGGGTTTTAAGCATCGGTCCAATCGAGCTAGGAACAGGTGTGCTGGTGTTTGTGGGGGATCTGGTAAGAGGATTTCCTTTACGAGGTGCTGATGCGATTCATCTTGCCTCGGCCCTTTGGCTCCGTGACATGGCTAGACTGGGCATGAAAGTCGACCAATACACGGGACCCCTAGTTTTCGTATCTTCAGATAAGCGACTGGCGAAGGCAGCCGCGAAGAACCACCTCGAAGTTTTCAATCCCGAAACAGGAACCTGAGGCGCATCGGTCCGCCGTTCGGTCTCATGGCCACGATGGCGCAATTTCAGCGGGACTTGCAACTACGAACCTTGCTGCGCCATGAAACAGTTGAGTAAGCAGCGTGCCTTGAAGGATCTGTGCGGCAAGAATTCAGCGCTCCTCTGCGGCTTTAATCCCTTCGCGCCAGATTCGGTGCAATCTCACGCATTTCCCGGTGCCCATCCAATCGCAGATTCCGACCCGGCCGGAAACAGTCACACTGCTATCCCTCAGCATCCAAACCAATTTCAAGTAATCATTGACATAAGGTAAATAAACTACGATGGTCTCGTTGGGTTGGCACATTTCTTCCGTGCCCAGCGAACCATGCGCACCCGCCACGCAGTCCTTCCAACACCTTAGAATGCCCAGTTCCGAATTGTCTACCTATTGGCATACCAGATGCTCCCGCTCTCTGCGAACCCTCGGCGCGCTCTGCGTCTCAGCGTTATCTTTTTCCGGCCTTGTTCCCCGCCTCTCGCGTCCGACCTTCCAACCTCATTCTCCCGCCGGACGATAAGTCACCAATCGCGAGTTACCTGCCTACCCCTCCGTCCCCTTACCCCACTATCCCACTATCACCCTGCTTCCTCTTCAAGGTTTCTTCCACTGGCGCGGTTATGATTTCGCGGACGCGTTCGCGCAACGCCGGCACATCTTCCTTCCTCAAACCCTTGGTCTCGATGGTGTCGTGCAGAAGAACCGTGATTTTCGCGGGCCAGAGCATCCAGTGGCCAGTCCGGTGATGCTGAAAGGAACCAACTAGACTCACGGGCACGATGGGAATTCCGAGCTGTTGCGCGACGCGGAAGCCGCCGTCCAGGAATTGATCCACGTGCCCGTCGCGCGTCCGTTTCGCCTCGGGAAAAATGATGAGGCTGGTGCCGCCGTCGACGGCCTTCTTCGTGAGGCGCCACATGCGCTTCAAATCCGACGGCCGCCGGACATCCGGCACCGGGACGTTGCCGAAGCGCTTCATCAGCCATCCGTATGCGGGAATCTTGAAGTGGGATTCCAGCTCCCATCCGCGGACAAACTGCGGGATCGCGCAGTAAAGCATGAAAGGATCGAAAAGATTGACGTGATTAGACATGAAGAAAGAAGTCCGGTCGGCATTGAAGCCGGTGGAGCGGCGGACCTCGACCTGCGCGCCGGAAAGAAACGCGATGCGGCGGCAGAAACTGCGCTGCAGCCAATCATGCTTGCGAGGATCGAGGAAGATGCCGAAAAGGATGAGCGCTGGCACGACGAGGAAAAAATGCAAGCCGCTGATGGTCCACAGAATCGCGCTGCGGAACACGAGCCATGCCCGTTTCATATATAGATATCCACGGCCGCGGGAAGAATGTCGAGTGCCCGGCATTCCAGTGTCGCAACTTCACCGTCGATCATGATGTCCACGGGCGCGGCTGCTTTGAATTCCACGCGGCGCACCGCCCGGCGCGAAGCGAGCGGATGTTCGATATGAGAACCGTCGTAAAGACGCGGCAACGTGCGAAGCAAGCCCAGCCGACCGATCGGGCCCCAGCGGACAAATTCAATCAGCCCGTCCGTAGGATCAGCGTGCGGCGCGATGAGCATGGTACCGCCCGTATACTTGCTGTTGTTAAACGTCAGGAAAAGGGCGCGCCGCTCATCCCACTCCTGATCGTCATCGCAACGCAGGGCCAAAGATCGCCGGCGCAGTTGCACGACGCGCACGAAAACACCGAGCAAATAACCGAGATCGCCAAACGGCTTGAACATGCGATTGGCCAGAGCGGCGACATCAGCCGTAAAGCCCACGCTCAAAAGATTGAAGGAATAAATTTCGCCGGCGGCGTGCGTCAGGCGCAAAAGGTCGACACTGCGAGTGCGGCCTTCGAGGAGCGCCTGCATTGAAGCTGCGGCTCCGTCCTTTGTAAAATCGCGCAAGAAGGAATTGCCGGTACCCAGCGGCAGGAACCCCAGCGCGACGCGTTGAACCGCGGTGCGTCCCGCAAAAACGCCGTTGAGGATTTCGTGAGCGGTGCCATCACCACCGACGGCAAGAAAGCGTCGGTAGCCTTGCCCGTAGGCTTCGCGGGCAAGTTGCACCGTGTGGCCCGGACCCGTCGAAGCAATGACGTCGACCTTCAAGCCTTTTTCGAGCAAACGCGCGAGAGCTGGCCCGGCGAGTTTCGCGGAGCGCCCGCCACCGGCGGCGGGGTTGACGATGGCAAAGAATCGATTCATTTGGACCGCCAACGAACTCGAAATGCTAACTCCCGGTCGACACAATCATTTCCAAACTGGCTTCACAAGGGCAGAATCGCGCCCGCACTGTCCAGCTTCGCGAGACGTTCTGCCAGAACATTGCGTTTGATCTTGAGAGAAGCCGTCCGGGGAAAGTCCTCGTCCAGCAACACGGCCCCGTGGATACGCTTGTAGTTTAGCAGGCGACTGTTGCGTGCGTTGATGTCCCGTCGGAGTTTTTCGTCGTACTCCTGTCCCGGCTCGAGATGGAGCACCAGCACAAGTTTTTCGCCAACCATCGAACGTTTCGGCCAAATGTAGTTGGCGGCGAAAACGCAAAATTCCTTGACAGGAAGGGCCTCGAAAACAGTTTCGATGTCCTCGGGATAAATATTTTTCCCTTCTTCGGTGACGATCATGTTTTTTTTGCGGCCGGTAAGCTGTAAGTGACCGGCGTCGTCGAAACGCCCGAGGTCGCCGGTCAGCAGCCAACCGTCAACGATGGTTTCCGCCGTGAGTTCAGGCTCATTCAAGTAGCCCGCCATGACGGTTTTGCTTCGAACGGAAACTTCGCCAACGCCATCAGAGGCCGGATTGATAATGCGCACTTCCATCCCCGGCAGCGGCGTGCCAACAGTGTCCGCCCGAAAAGGTCTCAGATCGTTGACCGTGATAGCGGTGCCGGCTTCCGTGAGTCCATATCCATTGGCGACAGGAATGCCGAGATCGTAGAAAAATTGCAGCGTTTGCGGTTCGGCGAAGGCGCCGCCAACGATGATGGCGCGAAGTTCTCCGCCAAACGCTTCATGGACTTGCTTGAGAAGGCGGCGGCTGAAGGCGAGACGCGGCTTGCTTTTGGTATGCGCCTTGTTGATACGAACGAGCATATTGAAAACTTTACGTCTGCCCGGTGGCAGCGCGTCAAAGCGCGCTTGCAGGCCTTTCTGCAAGTTTTTCAAGACGAGAGGAACGAGACTCACATAAGTGATTTTGTATTTCGGAAAAGCTTCGCGCACGTATTCTGGACGCAAGGTGCGCAAATGCACGACCGTTGCGCCGCACGTAAAAGGTCCGAAAAAACCCACCATGAAATCAATGGCATGGTTCGTTGGCAGGATACTGAGGTAACGCATGCCCGGCCAGAATGGATAAATCGATGTGAGCGCGACGCACTGCTCCAGATAGTTCTCGTGCGTCATCATGCAACCCTTCGGGCGGCCGCCCGTCCCGGAAGAATAGACGATGCAAGCCGTGTCCTGGCGTTTGCGTGCGATGAACACAGGCGCGTCTTCTCCGCGAAAATCTTCCCAGCGCCGCGCGCCAGCAAGATCGGCACTTGCCGGTGCTTCCGTCAACAGCACGGTTTGCACGTTCGTCGCGGCAGCGCGTCCAGCCGAGGTGCTGAGTTGCCGCCAGATCGGATATTCCGTGATCAGCAAGGTAGCGTTCGAATGCTTGAGCAGTTGCCATTGCTCATCCGGCGTGAGTTTGTAATCCAGGGGAACAAGAACGCCGCCAGCAAAAAAAATGGCATACGCCGAAATCAGCCACTTCGACTGATTCGTCATGATGATGCTGGCGCGAGCGCCTGCGGAGAAGCCGCCTTCTTGCAAAGCTCTCGAAAGGGGATGCGCGCGTTCCTTGAAGTCGCGATAAGTTAGGCGCTCTTTCTCGCGCTCGCGGTCCGCTTCGATCAAGCACACCTCGTTCGAATACTGAATCAGTGCATCCCGCAGCGCTTCGCCGATGGAATGATATTTAGAAAGGTCCAGCATTACAGGCGGGACTGAATCCGTTCGGCAAGGGTCTTGAAGTCGCTGACACCCTGAACTTCGTAATCGGGCAGCTCGATGCCGAAATGATTTTCGAGGCGCGAAAGCATCTCGAGAGTCTGCAGGCTGTCGATGCCGAGTTTCCTGAAAAAATCGTCTCCCGGAGCGAGTGATCCAGCCGGCAGCTGAAAATGCTTTGCCGCCAAGTCGAGGACTTCCTGTGTGGTCTGTTCTAGCGTTCGCATGGAAAGGCCAATTTATCATCCCTTTGCTAGGAAAGAAAATTCATTAACAGGCGGTCAGATTGCGCGGTGAATTGTCTTTATGGGTGGGCTAGAGAAGCACGAGACCGTGACGAATTCCAATGGAAACACGTACGGCTGGAGGCCCCAAGTTTCCCAAGAATTGAGGCCGCGTGGATTTTCACGGTGTGATCGGAGATCGATAAGCGCTCGGCGATTTCTTTATTGCCGAGTCCGGCGGAGATCATCTGGAGCACTTCGTGCTCACGCGGCGTGAGTGGTTCCGGCAGCTCAACCGCCGCACCACCAACGGCAGTCGGCTGCAGTCCGACATCCGGCCGGACGTAGGGAACAAGGGAGGAACCGCTCCAAGTTTGGCGTTCTGAAACAGCCAGGCTCACAACTCCCAACCCGTCCACGGGACCACTAGCTCGTGTACGCCCAACCACCAGAGTGAGCTGCCCGGTCTGATCGCCGCGGCGTCGCCTCGCTCGGCGGATGCAGCGCCAGCGTCCGGACATTTCAGAACCGCAAGATCGGTCGAAGGATCACGTCCTGCTAATGTTGCGGCCACGGCACGGCCGTTCGGCAGCGTTGCTAGGATTTCTTCATCGTCACGAAGGGCGTGCTCTGCCCTAACAATGACGCCAGGGCGCCAGATGACGCCGCTGGACGAACCGCGTGCTTCCGCGTGAACTGCCACCACGGACGCAGCAGCATGGTCGGTCGCGCGAACCAATGCATTCGAAAGTTCAATGAGTTCTGCTGACATTTCCCCACCTCCATGAACAAGATGCAACAGCGGCGGGGGCGTATACATCCGCCAGTTGGCTAGCTTGGGCCTGGTATTTCAGCCAGGTGAGGAGTGGTTCAGTTCGAATCTAGGGCAGATAGGGCATGGGGCCAGAGTCTTCGACAAATTTTCTCAGGGCGGCCATAACGGCAGGACGAGTAAAGAGTTCGCAGAAGAGGTCGATCTCGCGCCGAAGCTCATCGTGGGGAATTGGCTTAATGAATTTTTTGGCGGCGGCACGCGTGACAGCGTCGTACTTGGTGATTTGCGCGGCGGTCGAGCGGGCGATGCGGAGGACTTCGCCTTCACCGGCAAGTTGCGCTACCAGGCCCACGGCCTGCGCGCGAGTCGCGTTGACCGTTCGCCCGGTGAAAAGCAAATCCCGAACGAAAGCATTGCCAAGATCGCGCTTCAAGCGCGGGATGCCGCCGAAACCAGGGATGAATCCCAGGCGCAGTTCGGGAAATGCAAACCGCGCCATCTTGTCGGCGACGATCATGTCACAGGCCAGGGCCAGCTCAAGTCCTCCACCAAGACAAGCGCCATGAACGGCAGCGATGGTAACAAATGGGGCGGCATCTATCGCGTTCAGAACGGCATGGACGCGTTCAAGAAAGGCGCGCACGCCTGCGGAGCGTTCTTTTGCGGGAACGGCCGCCGCGGTGGCATACAACTCGCGCAAATCGCCGCCGGCGGAAAAAACGGACTTCCGCGCACTCGCAAAAATGCAGACGGAAGTCTCCGGTATAAGCACATCAAATGCAGCAACAAATTTTTCCAGCTCCGCAAGCATGGCCGTGCCAATTTCATTGGCAGGCTCATGATCAAGCGTCAGTTCGACCACGCCTTCGCGCCATTCCCAACGCAGCGTTTTGCCAGTGAAAGTTTTCACGCGTGTTGCCTGCTGACCGCCTCACGACTGCCTTTCGAATCGTACATGCCATTGATTTCAGACGCATATCGCGCATTGATGGCGTCGCGGCGAAGTTTGCCGTTGGCGGTGAGCAGCCCATTCTCCGGTGCAAAGACATCGCGGATGATCGTAAAATTACGGATCTGCCGGTAATGCGGGAGTTCAGGATTCACGGCATCGAGCGCCGCCTGAACGGCGGCAGGTTCTATCGCGCCGGAAACCAGTGCGCAAAGATAGCCGCGTCCATTTCCGACTACCACGACCTGCTGCGCCGCAAGAAGAAGCCGCGCGATTTTCTCCTCGATCGGTTCGGGAGCAATGTTATGCCCGGAATTCAAGATGATCAGATTTTTGATGCGGCCGCTGATGCGCCAATTTCCGCGAACGTTTACTTCGCCCTGGTCGCCGGTGTGGAACCATCCCTCTTGCAGCACGCGGGCAGTTTCCTCCGGGCGGTTCCAGTAGCCCGAGAAAATGTGCGGCCCGCGCACGACGATCTCTTCATTTTCGGCCAACTTCATCTCGATTCCGGTAATCACCGTGCCGACGTAGCCCGGCTCCACGGGCACGCGCGGGTCATCCAACGTGCAAATGCCGGTGGTCTCCGTCAGCCCGTACGCCTGCAGCACGGGAATGCCTAGCATCAGGAAGAACTGCTGTGTCTCGGGAGCAAGTGGCGCCGAACCGCAGATCAACGCGCGCAGGTGGGTGCCAAAGCGCCCTCGAATCTTTCGAAAGATGAGCCCGCGGCCGAGAGCGAGCCACAACGCATCGAGTGCGCGGCCGACGCCAACGTGCTGCCGCTGCCAGGCGGTGCGGGCCCTCGCAAACAGGGAACGGATGACCGCAGGCCGCTTTGCAATGGCGTCTTCGACGCCGCGCCGGACACGCTCCAGCAGCGTGGGGACATTCAGGAAATAGGCCGGTGATGCCAAAGAGATTTCGTCTGCCAGGCGATTGAGATCTGTCGAAAGGATAAGAACGCTTTCGCGCGCCAGACAGGACAGCAGCAATATCGTGGATGCCGCAAAATTGAACGGAAGATAATGGAAAACACGGTCGGGTTCGTGTGTCGCACCCATCAGTTGATCGAGGCGTTCGGTCGTGCAGGAAAGCATGTGCGTGAGGTTTCCTACGGTCAGGCAAACCCCCTTCGGTTCTCCCGACGTTCCTGAAGTATAGATGATGGTGACGATATCGCTGTCCGGGCGAGGATGGGGTGCATCGGCAAGCGGATTTTGCGGCGCTGATTGCCGCACGACTTCATCGAACAGCACACGGCGCGGTGCGTCGGGCCACGTCTGAGCAACGCTTTCACCGAGCGCGGCATCACTAACAAAAATCAGGCGCGGCCGGCAATCCGTCATCATGCCGGCGAGTTCGGCGGGCGCTTGCCGCGAATAGAGCGGCACGACGATTGTTCCCTCGGCCATAAGCGCCAAATGGAAAGCCGCCCAGCGAATGGAATTGGGCGCAAGAAGGGCGCAACGGTCCCCGGACTGGACGCCGGAGTTTCGAATGAACAGGCGGACAAGCTGGATCTGGTCCAGCAATTCCCTGCCCGTCACACTAGCAAACCGATCCCCGCGAATTTCGCGAAGAACGACGCGGCCATCCGCGCGCTTCAGTTGGGCAAGAATCGTCTCAAGGAAATTGGGCATGAAGAATCAACGAACCGCCGCGAGCGCGGCCGGCGAAGAACCGTAACGCCCCGCGAGCTGAAGCAAATTATTGCTCAGCGGCGGCAGATACTCTTCCCAGGAAAATACGCCGGAACGCAGAGGAAATTCTGGATACGTGCGCCGGACAACATCTTCAAGAAACGTGCCCATGCGGGCCATCACTTTCAAATTGCGGACCACCGCCTCGCCGATGCCTTCGCGGACGGAATCGGCTTCCGTGACCAGCGTCTCCATGATTTGGAGAAGTTTCGTCTCAAGATCGGGGTCATCGACGGTAAGCAAGAGATGCTGATGTCCGCGCTCGCGCATCAGATTGCGGATGCGCTCGTCCATCGTGACGCCCGCCGAGGCCACGAGGCTAGGCATGCAAGTCACAATTCCGTGGTAGCGCGAAGAAACCATGTAGGAACACGCGCGCAGAATGGAAACAAGCTCGAACATGTCGAAATCGTCGGAGGTGAATACCGGCGTGCCGGGTATTTGCGCGGCCATGTCGCGGCAGGCGACCGCATCGAGCCGCTCCATCGCGACCAAGATCGGAAACACGCGATGTCGCTGAATGAACGCTTGCGTTGCCTTCGTAAACCCAGAGATGTAGTGGCGGTATTTCTGGTCCACTTCAAACCCGGATTCAAAAAAATAAACGGAACGGTACTGGCTGTTTTTGTAGGCGCGGGTCGTGACGCGGGCAAGATACTTCGCAATCGATGCTTTCACAGGCCAAACAAAAGGATGGATGGGGCAGAGAACGAGGATGGGCGTCTTTTCATCCCAGCCGGCTTCGCGCAGCACCTTGCGGGCGTATTCGGGAGGATGTGGCTCAAAGGTCCAGGCGGTGTCCGTGCCAAGCTCCGTCGGAATTCCCATCGAACTCAACAGTGTCCGCGATTCCACATTGCGAGTGATGACCATCGAATCATGGGCGTACCGAGCGCACATGGATTGAATGAGACCGTCCATGTGACCCGCTTCTCCCCCATAGGCGAGAGAGAGCTTATTCTCCGCCGAAGCGAGCCCCAGCGAACCGATCATCATGGTGGTCAACGCGTTGGCAAACTTGCTCTTGAACATCGAGCCTTCGCAAGCGATGACACCGTGATTCTGCCGGACCTCGCTGTAGAGGAACGGGGGGAAAGCGTTCGGGAGGTAAACCTGCCGGGTACCTTCAAAATATCCGCGCGTGCGGTCGAAATCGAAGGACATCACGCTAAAGTTTGTGTTGTCCGCTCCCAGGACGTGACGTATCTGCCGCAGCATTTCCTGCACGCGCACATCGCTTCCAGTGTTGCGCGTGCCGTTGTAACCCGCAAACAGGAGCTTCAGTTTTTCGCCGGGACGCCAGCGTTCCCCGAGTCCGAGCATCCAGCCGAAACGCCGAATCTCAATCAGGACGCTGACCCAGGCGACAAGGAGAAAGTCCGTCATGCGCGGGACCTCCCTGCCGCGGCATTTTTCTCCGCGCCTGAAGCAGAAGGCCAGGGCTTGGCGGGAAACTGGAATTTATTTTCACGGCTGTATTTCAAAAGAGGAGCTGCATAGGCCGAGAATTTTGCGGGCGTTTCGCCGAGCTCCCCGGCGATGCGCGAATTGTCAAAAACGGTGTTCCAGTCGAGATACGGCCAGAAAACTTTGAGAAGCGAAGCGCCGTACCCTGCCGCACCGCTGCGATTCGCTACCCAATTGACGGTACTGGAAAAAGGGCCGCCGAGAGAGGGCAAAAACATCGGCCGAAGCATGCCCCCGGCTTGCGAAATCGCGTCGGTCAATTCCTGATAGGTCTCGGAGCCCGTGCCGGAAGACAGGTGATAGATGCCGTGCGCAGGCGCTTCTTTTTGATGAATGGTCACGATGGCTTTGCCGACGTAATTCGCCGGCACGATATCGATTTTATCTTGAGGGCGCAGGGGAAGAACAGGCATCTGCGCCAGAACGTGGAACGCTTGCACCATATCGAATTGCGAAGTTTCCGGGCGGCGGCTGTCGCCCAGAATGATGGCGGGGCGGAAAATCGTTCTGGGCACATCGGGCAGGAGCTGATTCGCCATGTGCTCGCAGAATTTCTTGGTGCGCGCATAGGGGTCGTAGTCCGAGCGCGACCAGTCGATCGAGGCGTCCTCGGTTACCACCTCGTTTTTTCTTTTGCCCGCGACGGCAACCGTGGAAACGTGCGAATAACGGCGCAAGCCGTTGCGATTCTGCGCGCGGCGCGAGAGCTGAATGACTTCGAGTGTGCCCCGCAGGTTGACGTTCAGGCACTGCTTCTCCGATTTGCGGTTCAGCGATGCGGCGCAGTGAATCAGGGAGTCCGTGGTGTCCACCAGCGCATGGTATTCGTCATTGGAGAGACCAAAACGCTCGCTGGTCAGATCGCCTCGAAAAATGCGCACTCGCGTGTTCAGGTATTCGGCGAATTCGGGAAACTCGAAATGCAACTGCAGGGAAGTCCAAAGCCGTTCGCGCCCTTCCTGTTCGGATTTCGCGCGAATCAGGAGATTCAGCTTGTCGCGGTACCCGATGAGGAGTCCTGCCGCAAGATAACTGCCCAGGTAGCCGGTCGAGCCGGTTACGAAGATCGCCATAAAGGGTCGGACGGTGTCGCGGCTTTGGAGAGCGCCGCTCCACGCGCGGGTTCACCGGACCAATCAAGCGCTCGCGGCTCGCGCGACTCGAGCGGCCGGCCTTCCATCAGCGGATAGCACCAGCGGCGCAGCGCGGGGATGTGCACGTTAATCCAGTAGTCCCACCAGTCGATCGATTCCGGCGCGAAATCGAAGCGCGGACGTTCCTCACGTGGCAGCGCGGCGGAGAGCAGGCGCGCGTTCTCGCATTCGAAGACGTGCTCGTTGTGAAGAATAAAAGGCTCGTAGAGCTCAATCAGCTTCTCGGCGCGGATGAGGTCCCGCTCCGCCCGGGCAAGCGGCGGCTTCTTCATATGAAGGGAGATGGCCACGCGGTTGATACTGGAGATGACGGCCTTCTGCATGGGAATCGAGAGACGCTCGTAGCGCTGCTTGGAGACCGGGATGGTCTCAAACTTCACCTTCAGCCAACTGTCGATGCTCTGCGTCGTCCGGTAATGCTTGCGGTGGGCCAGCCCGGTGAGCTCGATGCTGCGTCCCATATTGACTGGATTGATCGCGGAGGTCGCAAGGTGGTACATCCGGGCATGGCGTCGCGCGACAACTGCAGCTGCAATAAGCGTCATCCCCCGGCAGACCATATCGACGGGAATGACGTCGAGACACTTCCGCTCATTCGAAGGCAGCTGGCGGAAATTCGTGCCCAGAAGGTAAGAAAGCGGCCCGGACGTATTGATCCCTTCATTCCACCCTGTGAAGGGAGAGCGCTCCGAGCTTTCCACAATCGACGGGCGCACGATGGCGATGGGCAGATCGCGGCCACGACGCGCGAGGATGGACTCGCCAAGACTCTTCGTGAAAGTGTAGGTATTCGGCCAGCCCAGATGTTGCGCCCGGCGCAGGCCGACGCGCGCGAGCTTGTTGCGCGCCCAGCGTGCTCGATTGCGTTTCAGAACGCCGGCGAGCTCTCCCGCGGGCGCGGAAGCTTCATTGCCGCCGCGTCCCAGCGCCTGGCGGCGAAGCGCCTTGTCGAGTTCCGGCCCTTCGGCGCGTTCTTCGACGCGGCGAATGGTCTCGCGCAGCGAATCGATTTCTCTTGCGGCGTCGAATTGCGAATCACTGGCGGGATTGTAATTGTCCTGCAGCTCTTCGGTAACACGGCCGTCGCGCATGCCGACAACGTAGCAGGTCGAAAGATGCATCAGCCCGGCGTGATTGCACTTTCGCAGAAAGTCGAGCAGGTTGATCGCGGAATCGACGTTGGAAGAGAGTGCATCGCGCAAATCAGGATTGAAGTCCGTCAAGCCGGCGCTGTTCACGATGAGGTCGACTGATTTCGCCAGCCGCGCTTGGGTCGCCTCGTCGAGTCCCAAGCCCGGCAGGCCCACGTCGCCTTCAACGACTTCCACTTTTTCTCGCAGAAATGCGCCGAGCTTCCGGCCATGGCGCTCCTGGAGCGTGTCGATGGTGGGGGATTCCTCGACGATCTTTTCGAAGCGTCGCAGCGCGGAAGTTGTGCGGTTGCGGCGAATCAGCAGCGTGATCTTGCCGATTTTGGGAATATTTTCTAGCAGATCGACAAGCCAGACCTTGCCGATAAATCCAGTTACGCCGATCAGCAGGAGGTGTCGATTCGCGAGGTTCTCACGCACCGAGAGGCGCTCGACTCGCGGACTCTCCCCAAATAGCGCGACGGACCTGCCCGGCGGAATTGTTGGACGGACCGTCGTCTGCATCGCGCTTTCAAGCAGCTCGGGCTTCCCCGTCCAGCCAAGCCGGCTTAGAAGTTTTTCGCGCGGGATCCGGCCGTCCGCGCTGCCGCTGGCGATCCACGCCAAGGGGCCGCGCGGGCGCACGATCGGATCAAGCAACCGTCCCGTCGCCTTGCCGTCGCGAAATTCCAGGCGGTTCGAGATGATCGACTCAACGCCAAAATGGTGCGCCAACGGCCGAAGTACGTTTTCCAGGAGTTGCCCTACCAGGACGACACGCTCGCCGTTGCGGACCGCTTCGATTAACTTCTCGGCGGCCTCGCGGCGCAATTGCGGTTTCAGAACATAGTGAAAGTACTCTTCGCCGAGGAGATCCAGGCGATCGCGGCTGACCCCGCGAAGTAGTATATGCAAAAACCGCGTTGCAAACGTGCGACTTGCGAAATAAGCGAAAGGCCTCGCGAGCGCCATGCCTGCCATGCCCGCGCGCCGCGCCCAGCGCTCCGCAAAACTCTGCGCGTTCCAGGTGAAAAAGCCGACCGGGCGCATGGCGCCAAGTTCGAGCAAGGAGCCTTCCACCCGCCAATAGGAGAGATTGCCGGTCACAGTGGCAGGCAAGTCACCCTTCGAATTGGATCCGGGCTGCGCCATAGCGAGCTTACGACGAACAGCGACCAATCCGCTGTGAGAATAGCTCAAGAAAATGACGATGGGTAATAATGTTTCTCACCCTTTGGTCAAGCTGCTCTGTAACGGATTCGCACCCCGCGCCCTCGTCCACACCGCCGTGTGGCCCTCGGCTCTCGTCGGCCGCAGGCTGCTCCGGAAAGTGTAAAAGTAGCATTCTCAGCAGCTTCTCGCAAGGCAACCCGGCTGACGGTGGCATTGCCGCTCGGAGCGGAGGTCGATCGTTATGAAAAAGCACAGATTGCAACCGTAGGGAGATAGCGCTAGACGCCCCAGCCGTAGCGCTCGGCGTGTTCGAACGTGCGCTGCATCTCTTCCCGCAGGATTTCCGTGAAGACGGAGCCGCCCACGGCGCGCGCACCTGGCTCAGCGATATCGGGCGTCCGGTAACCCCCGGCGAGCACTCGTTGCAGCGACTGCTCGACCCAATCCGCTTCCAACGAAAGGCCGAAGGCGTCTCGCAGCATCATCGTGGCGCTGAGAATCGAGCCGATCGGATTAGCAGAGTCCGTCCCGGTCAGGGAAGGCGCCGAACCATGAATGGGCTCAAAAAGCGGCGCGGACGACCCAAAACTCGCGGATGGAATCAGCCCAATTGAGCCGACCAGCGCCGCCGCCGCATCGCTCAAAATATCGCCGAACATGTTACTGCTCAGCATCACGTCAAATTGCGCCGGCCGTAGCGTCAACTGCATCGCCGCGTTGTCCACGTACATGTGCTCGAGTTTCACCGCGGGATAGACGGCGCTCATGGCCGTGACAGTACGGCGCCAGAGCTGCGAGCTGGTCAATACGTTCGCTTTGTCCACGGAGCATAGCCGCCGCGAACGGTTCTCCGCGCGAGCGTAGGCAAACGTCGCGATGCGTTCGATCTCCGGCGTCGAATACGACTCCGTGTCCCAGGCGCGCTCCACGCCCTTTTCCATGGTGTGCCCGTGCTCGCCAAAATACATTCCGCCTGCGAGTTCGCGCACCATCTCAAGATCCAGATCCCCGAGCCGATCCGCTTTCAGGGGCGAAATTCCTCTCAGCGGCTCGAGTAGCTTCACCGGGCGAAGGTTGACGTAGAGCCCCAGTCCTTTCCGCAGATCGAGCAGTCCACTCTCGGGGCGCTTCCCGACGGGCAGAGCATCCCACTTCGGCCCGCCGACCGCTCCCAGAAATACGGCGTCGGCTTTGCGGCAGGCATCCAGCGTTTCGTTGGGAAGCGGCGCGCCGGCGACATCGATGGCCGCGCCGCCAATAGGAAATTCCGCGAACTCAAACTGGTGATTAAATTCTTGCGCCGATTCACGCAGGATGGCCGCCGCCGCCCGTGTGACTTCCGGACCTATACCGTCTCCTGGCAACAGGACAATGGTCTTCTTCATGGTGGTCCCCGTAGAGAAAGAGAATTCTGGCAAGCCACGCGCGCATCTCAGAAAGATGCAAAATGGCGCGTTTCAGGCGTGCGATCTATTTGGCCGCAGCGGCGGTCAGGCGGCCGGCGATGATTCCGCGGCCAGTGCCGCAGAACGCCGTCGAATCACTTCGTGGGCGATGGCCACGATGTCTCGCGGGCGCACCTGCTTAGCCTGATCGGCCAGCGCCGTCACCCGGCTGTAAACTTCCGCAAGTTCGGCATCACTCGCGTCGTAACCCAAATCTCGCAATGACATGCGCAGTGCGTTGCGCCCGGAGTGCTTTCCGAGAACCAGCGAACGCGCCGGCACTCCAACCGTCTCCGGGGAAATGATTTCGTATGTGAGCGGGTTCTTGATGATGCCATCCTGGTGAATGCCCGCTTCGTGCGCGAAGGCGTTCGCGCCCACGACCGCTTTGTTCGGGGCGACTTGCGCTCCCGTGATTTCGGTAAGCATGCGGCTCGTGGGAAACAGCTCTTCCAGCCGGATGCCGGTCGTTACTCCGAAGCTGTCCTTGCGGACCGCCAGCGCAACGACGACTTCTTCGAGCGAAGCATTTCCCGCGCGCTCGCCGATGCCATTGATCGTGCACTCGATCTGCCGGACGCCCGCGCGAATCGCGGCGAGCGAATTCGCCACCGCCATCCCCAGGTCGTCGTGGCAATGCGCGCTGAGCGTGATCCCTTGGGCATCGCCCAGATACTCGCGCACTTTAGTGAACATGGCTCCGTACTCTTCCGGCACCGCGTAACCCACCGTGTCCGGCAGATTCAAGACCGTCGCGCCGGCATCCACCGCCACGCGGCAGACCTGACAGAGATAATCGAGATCAGTTCGCCCGGCATCCTCGGCGGAGAACTCCACTTCTCCGACATGCTGCCGGCCGTAACGAATCATCGAGCCGATGGCTTCGAGAGCCTGCTCGCGGGACATCTTTAGCTTGACGCGAAGATGCAGATCGGAAGTCGCAAGGAAAATATGCAGGCGTGGCGCGGCGGCAGGCTTTAGAGCCTCAATGGCGGCGCTGACATCTTCCTTTCTCGCGCGGGCGAGAGCCGCAATCGGCACGTTGCGAACTTCCTGTGCCACTTTCTTGACCGCTTCCAGGTCGCCACGGGAGGCGATCGGGAACCCCGCTTCAATCACGTCCACATTCAAGGCAGCAAGCTGGCGGGCCAGGCGAATCTTTTCCTCGGTATTCATCGAGAAGCCCGGTGACTGTTCTCCGTCCCGGAGCGTGGTATCAAAAATGCGAACGACGTCCATAGAGTCTCCCATGGTCTAGTAACGCACGGGAGGCACCCTGCGGTCCAATTTATCTTTATTCTACATTTGATAATATTGCCTTATACTGGCGGCGGGAGGCCCTTTGGATCTCGGCGAATTGCAGGTATTTCTGATGGTGGCGAAAGAGGGCAGTTTTTCCCGCGCGGCCGAGCGTCTCTACCGCACGCAGCCCGCGATCAGTCTGGCCATCCGCAAACTCGAGGACTCGCTTGGCCAGCCGCTCTTCGTCCGTGGCGCCCGGCCCGTGCGCATGACCGATGCGGGAACACTTTTGAAGGATTACGCCGAGCGCCTGATCAATCTTCGCGATGAAGTGAAACAAGGGCTTTCCGAGCTACAGG
>Ga0137412_10001649_pt1 | contig 17428 bp, 7 predicted proteins | sample CZODoug2_1_16fun_FD_122160 | JGI IMG/M metagenome (GOLD analysis project Ga0137412, IMG submission 122160) | Vadose zone soil fungal communities from Angelo Coast Range Reserve, California, USA - CZODoug2_1_16fungal (Hybrid Assembly) | ecosystem: Environmental > Terrestrial > Soil > Vadose zone...
CCGAGGGCGGCGCGGGGTTGTTGGCAGCGGTTCCTGGCGCATTTTCATCCTGTGAGGGTGCATTGGCTTCGCCCGGCGCGGTGCCGGCCTTGAAGGCTTCGATGATGGCGCCCGGCGTGCCGCCAGCAACCGGATTGCCGCTCTTCCAGTCGACCGCGACTTCTTCGATGCCGGGCGCGATACGGAAAGGCGTGGGCGGTGCATCCTTCAGCGCCTCCTTCATGAAGTCGCGGAAGATCGGCGCCGCCACGGTGGCGCCTTGCTCATGCGGCCCCTGGGTGCGCGGATTGTCGAAGCCGACATAGACACCAGCCGCCAGGTCGGGCGAGAAGCCGATGAACCAGGTGGACTGGGCATCCTGCGAGGTGCCGGTCTTGCCCGCCAGCGGCTTGTCGATCTGCGCGCCCACCGAATAGGCGGCGGTGCCGCGCTGGACCACGCCTTGCAGCATGGAGACGATCTGGTAGGCGGTGCGGGGGTCGATGATCTGCTCGCGCGTGTCGGCCAGCAACGGTTCTTCCTGGCCGCGCCAATTGGGGTCGTTGCAGCCGTCGCATTTGCGCTCGTCATGACGCCAGATGGTCTTGCCGTTGCGGTCCTGGATGCGGTCCACCAGCGAGGCGCTGATCTTCTTGCCGCCATTGGCGAATTCGGAATAGCCGGTGACCATTTTGAGCAGCGTGGTCTCATAGGAGCCCAACGAATTGGCCAGCAAGGTCGGCAACTTGTCATAGACCCCGAAGCGGATCGGCAGCTTCACCACCTGGTTCATGCCCAGGTCATGCGCCAGCCGCACGGTCATCAGGTTGCGCGACAGTTCGAGACCCCGGCGCAAGGTGGTATCGCCCAGATACTCGCCCTTCTCGAAATTCTCGGGCCGCCAGATGCCCAGGCCCGGGCCCTGGTCCATCTCGAACGGCGCGTCCAGCACCTTGCTGGCCGGCGTATAGCCATTGTCCAAGGCGGTGGCATAGACGAAGGGCTTGAAGGCGGAACCCGGTTGGCGCTGCGCCTGCATGGCGCGATCGAACTGCGAGGAGGCGTAAGAGAATCCGCCCGACATCGCCAGCACGCGCCCGGTATGGGGATCCATCACGACGATGGCGCCGTTGATTTCCGGCACCTGGCGCAGGCCGAACTCGCCAGCCTTGGCAGGCGCCGGCATCGGCTCGACATAGAAGACATCGCCTGGTTTGACGACGTCTTGCGGCCGGCTGGGCACCGGACCCCATACCGCACCCGGCAACTGCCGGTGTGCCCATTTGAAACCGTCATAGGTCAGCAGGCCGGTGGTGCCGTCGGCAAAACCGATGCGGGCATCCTTGCCGTCATAAGACAGCGCCACCGCAAGCTTCCAGGACTCGATGCCGGAGGCTTCGGGAATGGCGTCTAGATTTTTTTGCCAGTCCGCCAGGTCGATATGCTTTTTGGCGCCGCGCCAGCCATGGCGGCGGTCATAGCGCACCAAGCCCGAACGCAAGGCGCCGACAGCATAGTTCTGCAACCTTGTGTCCAGCGAAGAACGGACTTGCAGGCCGCTGTCGTAGAGACCCTTGGCGTGATAGCGCCCGATCAGCAGCCGGCGCACTTCCTCGACATAATAATCCACGTCGGCTGCCTGGCTTCCCAACGCGCGGGTCTGGGTGACCAGCGGCTCGGCCTTGGCGGCGGCGGCTTGGGCGTCGGTGATGTAATTGTTGTCAGCCATCTGGGAGATCACCCAGTTGCGCCGGTCGATCGCGGCCTGGTGATGGAAACGCGGATCGTAATGGCTGGGCGATTTGGGAAGCGCCGCCAGGAAGGCGACTTCCGCGATGTCCAGTTCGTCCAGCGACTTGCCGAAATAGTTCAGCGACGCGGCGCCCACGCCATAGCTGTTCTGGCCGAGATTGATCTCGTTCAGATACAGTTCCAGCACCTTCTCCTTGGGATAGGTGGCGTCGATCCTGACCGCCAGGATGGCCTCGCGCTGGTGGTCGTATTTTGCGCTGGCCTTCTGCCACACATCGTCGATTGCCGCCGCGCCTAATTTTGATGTGCTGCGGTCTTCAGAAGGCGTTTGCGCAGGTAGAGGAAGCGATAGGAAGATAGCAGCAACGATAGAAACTGCAGCGAGCGGCACCCACATGTTCCGGCAGTGTCTGTGACCATTTCCATAATTCAGCGACATCTCGTGAAATTCCTCCGGACGAGCGATTAAGAGTGGGTTATGTTAGCCAAGAACGACTCGCGTAAATAGTCAACATCAAGGGTTGAGAAACAACGCTACCTCTACCCTTCGGCATTCAGTTATTCAAGGCTTACTGGTATAGAGCGGCATCATGACTCCTCTAGTTCCTCGGGGAGTCTGCGCAGCAATTGTAGAAGATGCAAGATTCTTGACCACTCCCGCTTGTACCTCTTGGACTTGTGTCTTGAAATCTCCATCGGGCGTGGAGGGATTGGTTGAGATTGGGTTATATGCCGATACTGCGTAAACGAAGGACGCCTTTGAGTTATTGATGACAAAGGCGGTCTGATTAACAGGGACAGTCGTAACTGGGTAGACGAGACCTCCGAGCACTTCGGTGCTTCCTGAAGATTCGGTGTCGATTATTCCGGCAGTGTTGACCGCGTCTCCGCCCTTCTCCGTCTTTAACCCAAGAATCCAGACTGTACCGCCTGCGTTTAGCATTTTTCGGGTTGGACCTTCCATATCCAACTGCCGCGCAAAGACAAGTTGAGGGTACAGTATCTCAAAGTAGCGACCATCTACATCTTCAAGGAAAAGTGGGCCTGTTCCATTGGTTCCATTCTTATATACGGAGCCTATATTGAGTTCATTGAACACCGTGTTTCGTATTGTGACCGAGTGGCTTGATTCGTGTTCCATGAAGCGAAGTCCCGGGTAGCTGATATTAGCAGCACCAGGGCCAAAACGGATGTGGCTGACGATCACGTCGACCGTGTTCTCAAACACGAATAGAGAGTTTATTGTTGTGCCTGTAAATGTCGGACCGCTGGGAAAGATGTTCGAGTCGAAGCCCTCGATCATGCGCACATTCCCGCGAACGATAATGGGATTCGCAATGATGTACTTCCCAGCGGGGAAATACACTGTTGTGGCACCCGAGTCTATGGCGGCCTGCACGGCGACGGAGCTGTCTTTAGCCCCGGTTGGGTCCGCTCCCAGTGACACGACACTTTTCCATTTACTTAAATCCGTCTCTTCAAACTCAGGGGTCTCCTGGATCGGAAGATTGAGCGACAAAGAGCCGCCGTCGAACAAGGTATAGGTTGGTCCGGAGCTATATTCAGTTACGGAGGTTCCCGGAATCGGATTGCCGTTAGCGTCCTGAATAGCGGAGCGATAGCCGGAGGTCACCACATTGCGCGCATAGAGCGTCTGGCTGTTATTAATCGCTGAAGTACTCGACGAGCCTCCAGATAGCTTCGCTCCAATAAGAGTTACCAGACCCGTAAGACTGGATGTGGAACCTCCAAAGTTCTGTATCGCCGGAACGGTGTTCACTGAAGTAAGGTTGCGAATCGATAGGACATTATCGGTATTTGAGATTCCGGCAACCAGTTGGTGCGTCAAAGAAAGATTCTCAAATGTGACCGAATATTCTGTCTGAGTTGACTGGACGCCATAATCGAATCCGTCGATCGAAACATTTTTCATCAGACAGGGACCAGTCCAGGCTCTGGTCATATTGAGGCCGGCGGTACCGGCATGACCTGGATCGCTGGAGCGAAGTGTTACATTGCGCAAGCCGCAGTAGTTATTGCCGATGAAGTCCACGGCAATCGCGCCTGGATTGCCTGCACCCACATCGATAGTGAGATCGAAAATATAATTGTCGAATCCGTTGTATCCCCCACCTTTTGCCTGATCGGGGCCCGACGACGGCTCCAAAGACGCTGTGTCGATGACGTCAGCCGGCGCTTCGGCATTTTGGTAAGCGCCATTGTTATCACTTAACTTGATGATGGTTGTCTTCTGGTTTTCGCCTTGAAATGTAAGTTGAGACGTCCATTGGCCGATGGCGTTCTTCCAAACCAGAGGTTGTTTGACAAGATAGGTGCCTGCTGGGAAATAGAGGATGCGCGAGGTGATTTGCTGGTGCACCGTGGCGGAGATCGCGGCCTGAATGGCGGCAGTGTCATCGGTAACGCCATCTCCAACAGCGCCGAAGACCGTCTTTACATTCAGCATGCCCGAGTCGGATGGGAACGTGCGTTCTGTGGAAGGAACGACATCGGGAACAGGCTTGGCATAAAAAACAGACCTGGAGCAGGAAGTAGCTGCTGCGAGAACGAAAAACACTATGATCGACAATGCCAGTTTATTCATAATATTTTCCACGTATGACGTGATGACCATCAATGTCTTTTGGAACGAGAAGCCGTCATGAGGAAGCAAACATCACCAATTCAAGTGAAGACCAAATTGAAGATCCCGGGGGTCTAGGGCACTCGTGATTGTTCCAAAAGCGGAGTTGGTATTGTGGCCATTGGTATCCGGAGAGAAGCTCGTGTTCGGCGCGTTGAGTTGGGGGTGATTGAAAACGTTGAACGCTTCCACTCGAAATTGGAGGGTTACATTCTCGCGGAATGTGTAGTTCTTTGTAAGCGAAGTATTTGCATTTGTGTATCCGGGTGCACGGGTCGAAGGGAGCTCTCTTGGCGCCGTACCGATGGTGTAGTCCGTTGGTTTCACGAAGGCGTTTACGTTGAACCATTCCTTGACGCTTCGCTGGGATGAAGGCAGTGTCGGATTGCCGGAGATATTGGGATAAGGAGTGCCGGTGAAATTATTCGAGCCAGTGACGGATATTGGAAATCCGGTTTGCCATGCCAGAAGTCCATTCAGTTGCCATCCACCGATCAAAAGCTGTTTGAATCCATGCGAGGATTGACCGAATGGAAGTTGCCAGACGCCGCTGATGGAGAGGTTTTGCGATACATCGTTGGCATCCAGGGAACGGTCAAGTTGAGGATTGTATCGCCCAAGCCTAAAACCACCATCGATGCTCGCTCCACTATCGGTCGAGCTGGAATCGTCGATCAGCTTGCTCTTGGTATAAGCAAACAATGCGGTGAGCCCGTGTGAGAAGCGATGCTCGGCAGTTGCCTCAAGACCGTGGTAAATGCTACCGGCGCCGTGGCGAGCGAGAGTTGTGATGCTTTGATAGTCCGGCAGTGGGAGCAAAGCCTGGCTTTGACTAATCTTTGGCAAAGCCAGTGGACCGGTCGTGATTTTTCCAAAGTACGGATTTGGGATCTGGTTTTGCAGTGCCGATCCGTATAACGCGTAGTACTTTGGATCAAGCTGGTTGTAGCTGTAGTTTCCACCCAGGAGCCTGACACCGTGGTTGCCAACGTATGCAGCCGAGACTGTCCATTTGCCGGGCAGTTCGCGCTGTACAGCCAGATTCCACTGCTCATTGTAAGGAACTGGAGCGTTGTGGTCTTGGTAATACACACTTTGTCCGCGGTAAGCGGTGGGCCCTCCGGCCGCTCCTGTAGGCGGAATCAAAGAGGATGGTGCGGGGCCGGTACTAAATTGGAAGGCCGGCGCAGTCGCCGAGGCAGCGAAGGTGTTGGTGGCAGAGAAGCCGATCGCATCGTTGTTCGTCTGGTGCACGTCTGCCGACTCCACTGGATTGTAGACGATGGCAAAGCCGCCCCGTACGACAGTGCTCGGGGTAATCGAGTACGCGAATCCAGCTCGTGGCGCAAAATACGAATGTCCATAGGCGACATACGTTCGGGGTGCGGTAACACCGGCGTAGACCATTTCTCCCAGCATGTTGGTCTGAGGATTGATGACGGTCGGGTCGAAGGTGGAGAAAAGATTATGTCGCTCGGTTGGAGCTCCGAAGAGTTCGTACCGGATACCGATGTTTAGCGTGAAATTATTTGCGATCTTATAGTCGTCCTGGACGAAGATGCCTGCCGCATAGGTGCTCACGGAGAAGCCAGGATTGTAGGTGAGTTGACCGCCGCCTACTGCCCCAAGCAGAAAATCGGCGAGCCCTTGACCGGTACCACCCGATACCTGGGGATTGCTCGTTTGGCCGCCGCCAAACGTGAACTGGCCGGAGGGATAGTTCTGCTGTTGCTGGTTGAAGCGTGAGACATGATCTTCAAAGCCGGCCTTGAAGGAATGCTTCCCTCTGATCCAGGTCACACTGTCCGCAAGCTGGATGACAGTGCCAATGCGAGCTCCATCGGAGGGCGGGCTATTATTTCCAATACCGAGGCTTCCGCCGATAGTGATGGCCGGGAACTCAGTGTCGGGAATCACGGAGGGGAAACCTAGTTTGCTTGGCCAGTTGCCTCCCACGCTAGGCGCGATATAGGTGAGATGTTGTCTCACAAAGCTGAGTCGGAACTCATTGAGTACGGTTGGCGAGAACGTATGCGTTTCACCAATGGCGAGGTTATAGTTCTTGCGTGTGTCGTTGCGAGCGCCAGGATCGGAGATACCGAGCCCGTTGCCCGGGGACACGGTCAGGTTCAGATTGCCGGCGAAGCGAACGAAAAGACTGTCATTGGTGCTAAAGCGGTGATCTCCCCGGACGGCGATCACATCCTGGTCGATTATTCCGGCGGCATCGCTAAAGTAGTTGCCCGTGTTCGTCAACACATTCTGGGGAGTGGTGGGAATGGTGTTGGGCAGAGGCAGGTACTTCAGGAGTGAGAGTGAGAGCTGATCCATCCTATTCGCCGGCACGATGTTGCCCTGGAACTGCGTACGGAGCAGGCCATTTCCTCCGGGATTGTTTATGGTCGTTGCAGGGTCGTAAATCCGGATCCGGGTGTTCGTCGCGTTGACAGTCTGCGAGAAATCCCCAGTACGCTGTAGCGCTGTAGGCACGCTGGCGGTACTCAGGACGGCACTTCGCTCGTGCCACTGTTCGTATCCGAAGAAAAAGAAGGTCTTGTTGCGTCCGTTGTACAGCTTCGGGATCACAACGGGGCCCCCAATCGTGCCACCGTACTGGTTGTAACGCAGCTTCGGCTTTTTAGGACTGGTAGCCGTGGCCACAGCAAAGCGATTGATGGCGTTGAGTGCATCGTTGCGCAGAAACTCGTAGGCAGTTCCATGGAGCTGGCTTGTGCCAGTCTTGGTGGCGAGATTGATCACCCCGCCCGAGGTCTGGCCGAATTCGGCTGGCAGCGTGTTCGTCATGACGCGGAACTCAGCGATGGAGTCGACCATGGGAACGACCGAGACTTCGTTGATCGTCGGAAGAGTATCCATGGCTCCGTCCAGCAAGAACTGGTTGCCCAGAGTGGATCCCCCGTTGATCTTGAGCATCGAGAAACTCTGATTGCTGGCATCGGCGAACCCGTTGGAGCCCCGCGAGATTGTCTGAACGCCGGGTACAAGCAAAGCAAGGGTGAAAGGCTGACGACCATTCAGAGGAAGCTCCTTGATGCTGTGCTCTTCCATGACGTTCCCAAGTGAGGATTCCTCGGACTGCAGAGGCGGTTGGCCGCCCGCGACCGTTACCGTTTCAGTAGCTGCGCCGACAACCAGGCTCACGTCGATCCGGAGCCGTTGAGCCACGTCCAGTGTGGCCAGATTCTGACGGAATGCCTGAAAGCCCGGGGCGGTCACCGTTACTTCGTAGTTTCCGACCGGCAGCAAAGGAACGGTATAGGTCCCATCCTTCAAAGTCTGCGCGTCATAGGAAAGACCGGTAGACCGGCTTCTCACGAGAACCTGCGCTCCTGTAACGACAGCCCCGCTCGCATCCGTCACGGTTCCGGTGATCGTTCCTGACGCGGTCTGTGCCTGGACGGCAACAGCAGACATAAAGAGAAAGATGAGAGAGAAAAGGAGAGGCGCTACTGTGCGCCGAATCTCCTGAAAATCAATCAGCATGCGAATGAACCTCGTTGAGTAGCGAGTCAGACTGTGCTCGCTGAGTAAGACAATGGTGTAGTTTCTAAGGGTTTCATTTGGCTGTTACGTTTTGGAATCAATGAGTTAGCGATGCTATTCCTGGTTTGTATAAAAATATGATCGATGTTCGGATAGCGAACTTACGACAATTTCATTTTTGGGATGGAATCGATGCATCGTCTTTTGCTCTCAGACCGGGGCTCAGATGGCGTGAACATCCTTCGGCCACGCCAACTCGAACCCCTGCGCGACGAGGGAACGCTGAAAATCCTGGAGCAGAGTAGCTTTCTGGCGAATCTCTCGGGGAAGCCGCTGCCTGGCAAGTGCAAAGCTGACAAGCGCTCCCGCAGCCTCGCCGATATTCCACTCCACAGGATGGAGGCGGGTGCAACCGTTAGAAATATGTGTCGCGCCAATGTTTTTGCAGGCGGGGATCAGGTTCTGTACACGGGTCGGAAGTAGCGCTCCGAGCGGAATCTGGAAGGGAAGGCAACTTCTATCAACATAATTTTCTCCCCCAACAGTGGGATGCAGATCGATGCGATAGCACCCCACACCGACTGAGTCCGGATAAACTTCCGCGTTGCGGCCTAGATCAGAATCTTTGAACAGTGCCCGGCGAACCTCCGCATCTATGTGTTGCTGGAGGATCGTAAACTCAGCCTGGATGCGACGAGATTCACGCACATAAACTGACTTGGCAAGACCATCTGAGGTTCCGGTGATATCTGGCCGCAGACGAAGTCCACGAAAGCCAATGCCCCCGTCGGGACGCGGGGCCTCGGTCTGCATCCAGTAGAACAACGATAGGCTCAACTCCCGAGCACGGACGATGATCTGCCTTCGTTCGTCCGGAGTAGCCGTTACCATATCCTCTAGCCAGAAATCGTTCTGTGGCCAATTCACCAGAGTGATATCGCTGCGATAAGCGCCGGGAGTGAAGTTCCCACGGTCAGCGATACGCCGGAATGACCATAGATCAGAAAATCCTTTCGCTACATTGCCGTTCGGTGCCATCTGCGCGGTCTGAGGTTGCAGTGTGGTCGGCTTGCAGGACGTCCAACTGAGCAAACGACCTGTCCATGCAGGCACGAGTTCCGGCTTATAGTTCTTCCAGTAATCGTAGTTCGGAGGCTTCTCAGTGGTGTGGTCTTCCCCTTCGAGATAATCCATTGCGAAACAGTAGGCAACGCCCTGGCTGTGGCGCGGTTCAGCAATCGAGGGAGCGCTCATCTCATGTGTGGAGTTACGCGACTCTGCTCCAGTCACCGACTCCACGCCAGCCATCGCCAGCAGATCACCAAATTCTGTTGCATCGAGAAAATAACGGGCATGAACGATCCTGCTATCTTTGGGGTGGATATTCCGAAGGGTGACCGATTCGACGAAATCGCCATGCGTCGTCGCCGACTCCGGAACATGGTGATAAAGCACCACCAACTTACCGGACGCTATATAAGGATGCAGCTTAGCCTCCAGCACCGCAGCCGAGACGCCAAACTCATGCGTCAGGCGAGAGACGCTCCCATTTCCGGGATTGAGATATGGATTGGAGCGGGCGGCAGCAGTCAACGGAAAGTTCTTCCGGTAATAGTCTCGGACCTCGTTCCGGTATAGCCGATAACTGGCCGTACTTCCGAACTTCTCGATCCAGGGGTGCTCATCCGGCGGAACTGCCTGCGAGGTAAGCTGGCCACCCAGCCAATCTGTCTCCTCGGTTAAGACCACATGCATACCGTTGCGAAGAGCAGCCAGGGCGGCAGCGAATCCTCCCGTCCCGCCACCAATGATCGCTACCTCGCAATGAAGCTCCTGACTCCCTATCCATGCGTACCGGGAAAGGGGCAGCGCAGCAGAAAGCACTCCAACAAACTCTCGGCGATTCATTGATGCACCCGCTGGAGAAATAACTTGGAAGGGGACAACGAAGATGAGGAATAAATCTGTAGGTTCCGGAAGAACATTCGAGACATGAGAAGCCAGTTTCTCCGTGGAGTAAGAATCGGCTTCAGAATGCCTGAGAGGTGACCTGTGACGCAGTTTCTATAAGTTACTCGCGGGCGTTACGTATGGGAATGAACTACTTGGCGGCATGGATGGCATGCAAAAGTACAGGCCACGTCTTGACCGGGTGATCGTCAATCATCTCTGAATAAACCACTACTTCATAGTTCGCAGGAGCCCCCTTCTGTTTCCACAGCTTCTGCAACTGATCCGCTCCCGCTGAGGAAGTAAGAAAACTCACCAGGGCAGAGGTGTGACGGGCCTGAAGGATCATCAGGTGGAAGCCGGGATTTTTGCCAGGAAGAACGGCAATGATGCCCGGCTGAGTGCTGCGATGGCCGCTCTCGACAATCTGTTCCTCCAAACGTTTTGGTTCGCCGGGCAATGGGTTGCGATTGCTGACCGCCCGTTCGAACGGTTCCATTTGGAATGTCAACTGCGAGGTGTAGGAAAGAAAAGGGTGCAGTGTGAAGGAGGAGCCCAGGACGATCTCGTTTTCGTGATCCAGGTCATCCATTGAAGCCGAGCCGCTGCTGCCAAACTGGACCTCGCTGCCATATGCGCTCCGGTCGAGATAACGGGCGAGAGAAATTGCCGCAAAGGTATCCGAAGCGACCATATAGGAGACTTCAGTCTTGAGTCCGCTGGGAAAGGTACTGGCAATTTTCTTCAACGCCTCAGATTTCGACCAATCGCTAAAGTCATTCACACTTAGATCTCGAATGCGCAGCTGCTGGTTAGCATCATCCAAAGCGAAGAAGATCGGCGTGGGAAGAATGATTCTCGTCATCTTTCCATGCCCGAGAAAACTGGACCAGAACTGGCTCTCAGGAGTGCGCGCCTCGGCAGTATGCGGTCCGGACCCGCGAAGTTGAAAGAAAAGCATCACGAGGATAACGACAAACAGGCACACCGTGATTCCACCTAACAGATACGTCAACCTCGTCGCCTGAAGGATAGGAACAGGCGGAACGGGCGTGTCAGCACTTGCCACCTGCGCTGTCGGTAAAACCGGCACGTCCCGGTGGGTAACCTGGAGATGATGGGTGCCCACAGGAATAGTCAGCAAGACCGGACAAAGCTTGGCCTCGTACGACTGGTAAAAGTCGTGCAACCGCTGCCGCAGGCGTGATACTTGCACACGCACGGTCGCATCTATTTTGGGATCGAAGTCAGGCCTGCGGCCCAATGCCTCCACTGCCAGGGCGTACTCGCTGAGTTCTTCTTTCTGGTGCGTCCACAGATACGCCAGGAGCTGACGGGAGGCAGTCGCACGTTCGAAGGAGCGGCTCTTTAAGATGATCTCAATTGCTTGAGCATCCACATCCTCGCGTGGGGGCGACGCTTCTAGCAACTCCGCAGATGATAATTCGGACACTGCGGGAATATACGTGATCCAAGCTAACCATTGCAATTTAGCGGATGTATATGGACGCTCCGCCCGTTTGTGGTCATTCAAGCACCTAAGATATATCCATCAACAGTACATAGGTTCGAGCTTCAACAACGGCGTGGTTTTCTTGCGGATCAGCCCTTGTGGATGCACTTCTTTTGCAAAACTTTGCGATCGAGCAAGGGAACTTCGACGTATTTCGGAGCGTAGAGAGCTTTATAGATTTGCGGATGCTCCGCCGCGCAGCGATGTTTTTTGCAGCAGGCACCTTTCCGCAAAGGTGAGGTCACAACATGAAGCTTCTCGTTGCCGCTGCATGTATTGCAGCGCTTGCGCTCCCTCACGCCCTGGCCCAGACGGCTTGCCGCGGAACAACGCTCACCGGCATCGTTCGGGACAGCACGCTTGCAATCATTCCAGGCGCTACGCTGACATTGGATGGAAGCCAGAGCGAGACTAGCGGTACCGATGGCCAGTTCCGCTTTTTATGCGTCGCTGGCGGTCCGCACCGTCTGTCCGCAGCCACTCCAGGGTTTGCCAACCAAGATCTTTCTCTTACGATGCCGCATACAAGCCCACTGGACCTCGTGCTGCATCCCGAAGAGGTACAGACCGAGGTAGAAGTAACCGGCGATGGAGCGGCTGGCAGCAGCCCCGCGTCCAGCGGCCCCACCCAGACAATCTCAGGCAGTCGATTGCAGTCACTGGCCGATGACCCTGACGACCTTCTGCGCGAGCTGCAACAGCTCGCAGGCGCAGCCGGAGGCAATCCAAGCAACACAACCATCGCCGTCGATGGTTTTCAGGACTCAAGCAAGCTGCCACCCAAGAGTTCCATCGCCTATATCAAGGTCAATCCGGATCAATTCTCCGCCGAGTACCGCGAGCCACCCTTCGATGGTGGTCGCGTTGAGGTCTACACAAGGCCGGGCCAGAGCGCCTACCACGGCGCTCTGTTTGCCACCAACGGTAGCCCTTGGGAGAATTCACGCGACCCGTTCTCGACGAGCAAGGCCTCCATCGGGAAACAGCGCTACGGTTTTGAATTGACGGGCCCCATACGCAAGAAGGGCAGCGATTTTGCCATGACGCTCGAACACCGTAGCATCGACAACTACGCCGTAGTGAATGCAATTACGCTCGACGACACAGGCAACTTGATAAACACAGTCGCTAACGTCGCTACACCGCAACGTCTGTGGATTGGGACCGCACGCATCGACTGGCAGCTCAGCCCGAAGAACACCTTCATCGCGAGTTACAGCGCGAATGTGAATCATTTGCAGAACGTGGGTGTGGGAGGCACCGCACTGGCTGAGACTGGCTACAACAGTTCGCAGTACGAGCATATGCTCCGCTTGAGTAACATCACCACTGTCTCTTCCCACCTCATGCATGAGGCACGTCTGAGCCTGCGCTGGGACGGCGAGACAGACGTTCCTGTCTCTAGTGCGCCGCAGGTACAGGTTGCCGGAGCCTTCACGGGCGGAGGAACAACATTCGGTCCGCAGCGGCTACGCGAGTTCAACATCGAGGCCGATGACGATGCGATCCTTACCACGAAGAACCACACGCTGAAGTTCGGTACGCAGTTCATGGTGTATGACGAGCACCAGCAGCTCACCACAAACTTCAATGGCACCTACACCTTCGGCGGCGGCACTGCGCCTATCCTCGATGGAAATGGCAATCCAATCCCAGGGCAGACCAAGACTATTACAGGGTTGGAACAATACCGGCGTGCGCTGCTTGGTCTTCCCGGTGGCACGGCCACGGCCTTCAGCAATGTTGCTGGCGTGCCTACGGTCGACTTCACTATAGTGCAAGACACTTCCTTCATACAGGACGACTGGAACGTCGGTCGCGGCGTACATATTGCTGCTGGCCTGCGTTACTTCCTGCAGAACAACCCCACGGTACTGAACTCCATTACCCCGAGAGCCGGGATACTGTGGTCACCCACTAAGAAAGGAACCTGGACGCTCCACGCACACGTAGGCATGTTCTCTGGCCGTTTCAATAAGGGCAACCAGGCGGAGGTGCAACGTGAAGACGGCGTTGCTCGCATAACAAGCACCATCTACAACCCTGACTATGGCGATCCGTTCGCAGGGGCAACACCTATCCATAGTATCCGCCAGTTTTCCCCGCACATCTCGAACCTTACCTGGGCGGCAGAGAATATCGGGGGCACGCGCGCTCTGCCCCATGGCTGGAATCTTTCGGCTGATTACTACCTTGGCCGCATCTGGAACGACACGCGTTCGGTGAATATCAACTCGCCGCTGAACGGTGTGCCCACAGGTCCGAGGCCAGGCGCGTCAAACCTCAACGTGCTCCAGATGCAGAACAGTGGCCAGGGCAGAGTCAACGCTACGTTCGTAGGTATCGAGCAACATACCCTAAAGCACGTGCAGCTTTTCTTCGGCGGAGTACGCGTCAATCTGATAGATGACACCGACGACAGCAACTTTTTCACTCCGCAGAGCTCATCTTCGAATGTAGGCGAATTCGCTCACCGCACCAACCAGCCCACATGGAACCTCTTCGGCAACGGTACCATCACGTTCCCCCAAAAAATCCAGCTCAGTGGCAACTTCCATGCCGGCGGCAACAGTCACTACAACATCACGACGGGGTTCGATAACAACGGAGACGGCAACTTCAACGATCGTCCGCAGTACGCAGTATCTGGCACATCCGGCGCCATCGCAACGCCCTACGGTCTGCTCGTGGCAAATGGCGGCACCGCTATCTTTCCGCGCAATGAAGGCGTCATGCCCTGGACGTTTTACCTTGATACAAACCTGCAGCGTGCCTTTAAGGTCACGCGCAATGCGAAGGCGGAGCATCAGCAGACTCTGACCGTAAACCTCCGCTCCTCCAACGTACTGAACCACACTAATGTCACGCAGGTCGGCGGAGTGCTTGGATCGCCATTGTTCGGTGTGCCCTTCGCTGCTGACAACGGCCGCCGCGTCGAAGTGGGTCTACGCTACAGCTTCTGATCCACACAAGCTCTTTGGGCTTAGTGAAGGTTTGGATAGGTCCTATAGGCGATGGGTTCGGCGCTGAAGGAAGTTCCACTGAGACGAGATGTCTTGGGAAGCACTTCAAAATATGGGAAGGTCTGGAGATGGAGAATCCTTTGGAACTTTTCTAGCTGCTCTTCCGATGTCAAGAACTCGGCAGCTGCATTCGTGGCATCTGAATCTATCCCTGCGAGAATGATTGCGTTGCCAGTCCGGCTTGGATTTGGCAAGTAGGCGATGACGCTATAACTAGTGAGCGTATTAGGGTCGGCTGGTGACGAGTAGATTGCTTCTTCTCCAAGTTGCGGATTGCGGTTCGTAACGAAGCCTTGAGAATGGGCAGTATCGTAGTCGAGGCTGAAGTTCATTTGGTCATCGAAGAGCCGAATCCAGGGGTTAGCCTTTTTGCCTCCGATCAGAATGACGTTGTTACGTTTGATTGAGTCAGCCATGTAGTAGCGCGAGAGCGCAAGGTGAAGCGATGAAGAAACGGGAGTAAGCGCAAGAATCTGCTGTGCAGCGCGAAAGTCGCCGAACGTAACCAGGTTTCGATTGAAGATCTGGTTCAAATCGAATCTTCGATCCGGGCTGATATCCGAAGCCTGAACCTCGCGCATATAGTTGCGACTCATATAGTCGCCGAGCGAAATGGGATGCTGGGTAAGATCTTCGATAAGCGTGACTGAGGCATCAGGCAGGACGATGTCGGTCTGTTGGTGGGAATGAAGGAAGTCTGCCCAAAAGGCTGCTACCGCTGGTTTTCCATCCCACGGGTAAAGCGTCTTTCGCATCGCGCGGTTTTGCTGAAGGAGTACCAGGCAGACAACTGCAAAAACCAGGCTAAGTATCGGCCACAACATACGCACCCCCTTGGAAGGAGTGGCGAGGGTAATATCATCTGGCAGGGGAACCATTGACAGACATGCGTCGTCTGAGAGCGTCGGTTGCTCCTGAACCTTGGGAATACGTCTCCGAAAAATGGGTTTGTAGCCGCCGCGAGGGATTTCGATGAGAAGTGATTCGTGTGCACCCTCCGACGCGAAGTACAGATCAATGCGCTTTCTCAGTTCTGTGGCGTTGACCCGAACGATATTGTCCTGACTTCTGTCGTAGGAAGAAGACCTGCCGAAGACCTTGGTGCCGATCTCCTGCTCATTGATCTCCGGGCAGCCCTCTATGAGTGCCTGTCGTCCGACGTAGAGCAGAAAATCACGCAAGCGAGCTGATCGCCTGAACTGCACACTCGCTGCTATGCGTTCTACTAAAGCGCGCCGCTCGTCGATGCTCAGTTGGTCGTCTACGACCTCTAGCATCGGAGTATTGGTTCTTGAAGCCATGTTGTATGCACGCGTGTTTGAAAAACGTTCCTAGTCTAGCACTCAAACCATATGTCTCATACCGTTAGAAGAATTGTTTCTAATCGTATGATCTCGTCCTGGCGGCGCTCCGGCTAAAGGCCTTGAAGGGCCCATTGAAGCTCCGTATCTGCAAGATAACACTGCATATTCGGCACTCTGGGATGCGCTCTAAGACCACTCTAAATGCGAGTCTTACGGTAAATACTTGCGTTGCCAAACGGTAAATTAACTTGCCCGCTCGTTGGCAGGAAACCGACTGTTGTATGTCTTCAAGGCGTCGTTTTTATGGGCACTATACCGAGACATCGATCAACAAACGACAGTTATTAGTCCAACGTCTCTCCCTTTTTCTGGAGGTTCTTGTGTTTAAAATTCGCATAGTTGGCCAACGCATCTGTTTAGGGATACTGCTGATGCTCAGTTTTGGCGCAGTGGTTCCAGTCCGAGCACAGCAGTATCTGGCAAACCTAACAGGTGAGGTCAGCGATTCAACCGGAGCAAAGATTGCTGGCGCAGAGATTTCGGCAACCAATGTCACCACCAAATTCACGACCAAGTCAGTCACCAATGGCTCAGGCGGGTATTCGATTCCATTTCTCACTCCCGGAACCTACGACATCGCCGTCGTTTGCCAGGGCTTCCGTGCCGAGACGCACAGCGGTATCGTCCTCACCGCCGGCTCCAACCTGCAATCCGACTTCTCCCTCCAGGTCGGAACACAGACTGATAAGGTCATCGTCACCACCGAAACCGTACTCCTCGACACTGGCTCGGCCAAACTTGAGACGACACTTAGCGCCAAGGAGGTCACCGACCTTCCTAACGTCGGCCGTAATCCCTTCGTCCTCTCCACCCTCGCCGCCGGAGTCACCACCGGCGCTTATATGCAATCCAAGGCCAGCGGCTTCACCAACCCCTTCAGCGGCACTGCCGTCCAGATCCTCGCCAACGGCAGTTCCGGTCACAACCGCCTTACGCTCGACGGTATCCCCGATGATCCCGCCGAGCGTCTCTCCGGCGCAGGCTACACTGGGTTCGTTCCTTCTCCGGAAGCTGTCCAGGAAATCGCCAATCATCTGGGAGAGAAAGCGCGGATTGTCCAGCGCGGAGTTGCGCATCCATTGGCCCAACGGCTCATTTCCCAGCAGTAGATGCGGCGTGTGGCCGTCCAGAGTGGCACCAGGATCGGAATACAAGCCCAGTTTCTTGCTCAGGAATTCGATATCTTCTTTTTTTCCGGTCAGGAATGTCCAGCCTGGCCCGGCGTGGAATTTTTTCGCGTAGGCTTTCAGCACCGCAGGCGTGTCGTTGGCTGGATCGATGGTGATGGAGTAAAAGAAGATGTCTTTGCCTACCCGGTCTCCCAGAATCTTCTGTACCTGCGCCAGCCGGGCAGTTTCCAGCGGACACGAATACTGGCAAGTGGTATAGATGAGATCGATGGCTACGATCTTGCCCTTAATCAAATCGTCGTAAAAATGGACGGTCTTCCCGTCCTGCGTGGTCAGCTCAATGTTGGGAAAATAATTTGCGCCCCAGCGGCTATCTGCCGACACAGGACGGCTGAACATAAACGCCAGCGTGCCCGCCAACAATAATGAAGTCCCGATGAATCGTATCCCACTTTTCCTTTGCATGATCTACTCCCTGCAACCCGTAAGGCCCGAGTTCGAAGCGGCGGGCTCTCTCCCTCGCAAAGAGAGCATTAGAAAAGAGCCCGCTGTCCGAATTTTCCGTGAGC
>Ga0137412_10001650_pt1 | contig 17421 bp, 15 predicted proteins | sample CZODoug2_1_16fun_FD_122160 | JGI IMG/M metagenome (GOLD analysis project Ga0137412, IMG submission 122160) | Vadose zone soil fungal communities from Angelo Coast Range Reserve, California, USA - CZODoug2_1_16fungal (Hybrid Assembly) | ecosystem: Environmental > Terrestrial > Soil > Vadose zone...
TCGGCACTGTTCGTGCCACTTTCTTAGGTGTCTGGCGGAAAATCCTCCGCTCGTTTCTTCAGGACCGGGTGGATTCCCTCGCATCCCGGCGTTTGGAGCGGCCATCGCTATCGAGAGGATTTTTGCGCGCGCAACGGGGACACACCCATCCGTTAATTCGGTCAGCATCGTTAGTCATAATTATTCTCGCATTCGACGGAACGCAGTCTCCGTTTCTGGAGGTATGCAGGTGCAACACCGGAATCTATCAGATCGAACGCCTTTATTTTTGCTTCGAGGACCGATCCAAACCGGAGCTTGCCTAGAGTGCCGTTCATGCGAAGCTTGTAGTTTGGTCCATCAGGAACAATCGAGAGTGCACGCCCTTTTGAGTGATTGAAGGCGACCCGGATTTGCCCGCATCCCAGCGTCTAGAGAAAACAAAACGTGTGCGGCGTTTGACGTATCTCATCTCGTTGGTCGCATAATCACTGGAGGTCAAATGATCACAGCAGACTTCGCCGACTTCCATCGTTCCCCATTTCGAATGATAAACGGGGAAGACGTAGCGAATTGCAGTTCCACATAGCTCACACTCGCCGTCGCGACCGCCAAGGTCATCGTAGTCGCCGAAATGCTCCCACCCAGATTGCGGCATTATCTTCCCGTGCTCTTGAGCGTGGCAGCCTTTGCATAAGGCCTCACATGATTCGTGCGGGTACTGCCAAGGCAAGCGCTTCGGTAAGTAGGTATTGTGGTGGACTTGGAACGTCACTCCATCGTCTGGCCCTCGTTGGCATCGGTTGCAGACGCCATCATGGAGGCGAATGACTTCAGTCCGGAAGGCTCGCCACTCAAGTCGGTTGTAGTGCTTCATCGGAGCGTCCGCTGCGAATCGAACAGCAGCATAGAAAAGCAGCGGCTTAGTAGGTTACTGGCGGAGAGAGTGTCAGTCATTCCCCATTGAAAGATCAGGTATTTTCGACTTTCTCAGGCGAAAACCCACAATTTGAGCTACCGCTAAACCCGCGTTTCGCCTCCAATCTTTTGATGGAATCCATCTTGGCTCATCCAAGTATTGGCCAACCTTTCAATTTCCGTCGGCGGTGGACAGCAGGGTTGGCTGGCGTTTGCCCTCCGAAGGCACGTTCGAATCGTGTCGGATGCGCCAGAAAATCAGCAACTTGGCCTAGTGGCCCTAATGTGGGTGAAAGTAAAAGTCACCAAAATCAATCCAGCGTTGGCGCAGAATCCGCGGAGATCGCGGCAGTTTCTCACGCGAGCCCGCTTGCGCGATGTCTTTATTTGGTTCGGGGACCGTTCGCTGTTGCTGACTGCGGATTTGGGTTTGATCAGAATCCCAGAACTTTTGAGCTCGGTCGCCAGGTAGGTTCAAAGCGGTAGACGGTCGGCATATGCTCCGGCCGGCCGTTTGGTCAGCTTCGGCCGCTGCACGCGCCATGGCGAGCAACTCGTCGATCACTGCGGAGGCTTGATCGCCGCGCTGAGCCGGCGCCTTGAGCGACGATCAAAGTCAATTCGCGTGATGAGAGTCGCCCCCCGTCCAGGCTACTCGTTCGCCGCGCAAGCTATCGAGCTACTGCTTCGGCGGTGGATTGGTGCTCGAGAAGCTGTAACGTGCGATCTTCCAACTACCATCAGCACTCTTCTTGAAAATGAAGAGCTCCTGATTGCCTTCGGTGCTCTGCGCGCCGGTCGCGTTGACGGTCATCGCTCCGGCCGAACTCGTGCGCACGAACGCCCAGTCCGGCGCCATCTGAACCGCTTCGGCTACGGTGAACTTGAGACGCAAAGTGATCGCCTTGAATACCGCAGCGTATGCCTCCCGCACCGCTGCCTTGCCGACCGCCGCATGGTTGTAGGGCGGCATGAACACGCCGTCGTCGGCGTAAAGCGGCAGTACCGCGTCAACGCTGGAAGCGCTCAACGCCGCTTCGTACAAGGATACGACCTCCTTGATTGCGCCGGTGCTACCGGCTGGACTTTCCAGGGACGACTGCGCTCGTGCTGCGAAGCCCGATCCTGCCAAAAGCATCGCCGCGGCGAATGCTGACGCGACGTAAATATTAGCTGCCATTGCTCACACTCCGTTCGTTATCTCGATGGTCTTTACCTAAGACAACGGCGGTTTGTTTATTAGCTGGCAAAGTTGGGAATTAATTTTTCGAAAATGGGAAAACGAAGTACGTTAGGCCGGAAACACAGGAAATCAGCTGTCCATGGATGGAAAACCGGACCTCGATTCGCTGTTGATTTTCGCCAAGGTTGTCGAGGCACAAAGCTTTTCGGAAGCGGCACGACGTCTGAAAATGCCGATCTCCACCGTCAGTCGCCGGATCGCCGACCTTGAGGATCAGCTCGGCGTCCGCCTTCTCGAACGGTCAACCCGCAACCTACGGCTTACCAACGTCGGATCTGAAGTTCTCGAGCACGCCCAACGCGCTGTTGAACTCAGTGAAACGATCGAAAACGTCGTATCGAGCCGGCAGTCGAACGTTTCCGGCATATTGCGGCTTTCCGCGCCGCCGAGCATCTCCGACACATTGCTGGCGCCGCTGGTCGGGGCATTCCAGGCGTCCTATCCGGAGGTTCGCGTCCAAATCTTCGTTACTGACCGGTACGTCGATCATATCGCCGAAGGCATTGACCTGGTGTTCAGGATCGGCGCTGGACCGCTCAGGGATTCTTCTTTGGTCGCGCGAAAGATACTAACTTACCGGAACCGACTGGTCGCGAGCCCCGCCTATCTCGGGCAGTGCAAGCCGCCTGAAACACCGCAGGACTTGCTGACCCACCGCCTTCTCGCCTTTTCGTACTTTACGAAGCCCGAAAATAGCTGGGCCTTTGTTCATGTGAACGGAACGGAGAGGGAAACGCTGACATTCACGCCTTACCTATCGATGAACGACTTCACCGGACTTGCGTCCGCGCTGCTCACGGGCGGTGGCATTGGCAGCTTGCCGCCGGTGGTCCAGCCCGAACTGGTGCGAGCTGGGCGCCTCGTCGAGATCATGCCGAAATGGCGCTTCTCCAGCTTCGATCTTTTGATGGTCCATCTGGGCAATCGGCACATCCCGCAGACTGTGCGCGTATTCAAGGAATTCGCGGCACAAACGGTGCCAAAGCTCTTTCAGGACCTTCCAACATAACAAAAAACCTTGCGTCTCGCGTCGAAGCTGTCGATCTGAAAGTTGGGCGCCCTTGATTCACCGAACCAATCACGTCACCGCGGTTTCGTAGTTGAAGGCGAAATCAGCCGGTGGCACCGGCCCCCAAACATAAAACGCGTCGTCAGCGGAATGATCGCCCGCCTGCCAATCGTAGTTGACCGGGATGTAATCGATATCAGAGGAATATTCGGAATAGCTGCCCCAGGGGTCGCGGACGTAGTGAAAATAGTTTGATCCCAGCACGTGCCTGCCGAGCCCCCAACCGCCCGCAAATCCCTTGTCGGCCATCTGCATCGCACCCAGCCCGATCTGATGAATCGATTCCACGTCCCAACTCAGATGATGCAATCCTGGACCATTGGATTTCGCCAGCGCGATGAGATGATGATCGCTGCCGTGAATGCCGTGCATAAAGGCAATCCCGTCGCCGGACCGGTCTGATAGCCTCAAGCCGAGCACCGAGGTATAAAAACGTATGGCGCGTGCGACGTCGGATGCGAAAATCAGGATGTGAGCCAGACGTCGCGGTCTGACGGGCGAGACCGCCGACCGGTTCGGTGCATTTTGCGCTCCGATCCGCCCCTGTTCGTTGATGCAAACCGGCTTCTCGTTTGGAGAGGTCTTTTCACCGACACGAACTTCGATGAGCAGTCCGTCCGGATCCCTGAACCATATTCCGTTGGACTCGAAGCCCGGCGGAGGGTCAATCTGGCGAACATCGCAAGACTGCAGCTTTTCGCGAAACCTCGGAAGGTCATCGGCGAATGCACCAAAGGACAAATAGGACAGTTTCTTCTGCGGACCTTCAACAAGAGCGCCCCAGCGGTGCGCGGCGCCATGCGTCATGACGGACAAAGCATCGCCCTCGGCTCGAACGTCCAGGCCGAACGACAAATAGAACCGTTCGGCGTCCTTCAGGGAAGGCACCACCAGATTGAAGTGGTCGATCGAATGAACCCCAAGCTCGCCGGGGCGCCGCGTCGGTCCGATATGGCTTTTTATCTGAGTCATGCACGTCTTCCTCTATCTTCCTCCAACGGAGTCAGTTCGGTCTGACTTCATCCAGGATGGGATTTCGCAGAACGCCGATGCCTTCGATTTCGACTTCGCAGATATCGCCCGGCTTCATCCAAAGCGGCGGCTTGCGAGCGAGGCCTACGCCGGCAGGCGTACCGGTAACGAGCAGATCGCCGGGCGCCAACGTGATCGCCGCGCTGATGATCTCGATCTGAGATGCAACGTCGAAAACCATCGATGCGATCAATGCACTTTGAACAGTCATGCCGTTCAGCCGGGTCTCGAGTTTCAGTCCCTTGCAGCCGCCAGGCAGTTCGTCGGCGGTCACGAACACCGGTCCGAACGCGCCGGTACCGTCGAAGTTTTTCCCGACTGTCCATTGCGGCGTTTTGAACTGATAGTCGCGGATTGATGCATCATTGAAGATCGAATAGCCGGCGACGTGATCGAGTGCATCCGCCTTCTTGATATGCCGGCCGCCGCGGCCGATAACCGCGACGAGCTCACCCTCGTAGTCGAGCTGCTCCGAGACGTTTGGACGGATGATGGGAGCACCGTCACCGACGAGGCTGGAGTTCACGCGCGTGAACAGGGTCGGGTAGTCGGGTTGCACAAAGCCGCTTTCACTAGTGTGATCGAGATAGTTCAGTCCGGCGCAAATGATTTTTTCGGGGTTCGGAATCGGCGGAAGATGGAGCACGGACGACATATCGATCGCATCACCGGAGAGCAATTGGTTGTAACCCGCGACAAGCCCAGCCGGACCCGATTGGATCAGGTTATGAAGATCCCCCGGATAGCGGGGATCGTCGGAGTATCGCCCAACAAAATTCGCTCCGCCGGCATCGACCGCCAGGCCACGGCGTCCGTTCCAGATAAATGAGGCAAATCGCATCTAGTTCGTCTCCTGTCGCTTTCCTGAATGCCCCGTCATGAATTCCGACTGAGCACGCGTTGGGTTGGAAACAGCCGGACATTCCAATGCCGCGCTGTCTCGCCCCAGATTCCCCTGGGCATAAACAGCATGATGAGGATTGCGACAATGCCGAGAACAACGAGATAAAGGCTGCCAAACTGCGAGAGATAAGAGATCAGGAGCCACAGCGTCAGGACACCGATCATCGGGCCTTCAATGGTGCGGACGCCGCCGATCACGACGATGAAAATCACGTAAGCCGTCCAGTCAGTGACGCTGAAGGCGGCATCCGGTGAAATTCGCGCCTTCTGCAGGTAGACGAGCGCGCCGACCATGCCGGTGGCGAAAGCCACCACTACCCAGAGAAAATAACGGATACGGCCGGTGCGCACGCCGACGCTGCGCGCCGCAAGCGCGTTATCGCGGCTCGCCGCCAGCGCAAGGCCCATCCGTGAGCGCACGAAGGCATAGATGCTCAACGTCACCAATACGACGAGTAGCAACGCCAGCCAGTAAATCAGTATGTCGCGTGCCGCCCCGGCGCGAAGGCCGAATAGCGCCTGAACGGCTTTCAGCCCGGTCATTTGCGACAATTCCGACGGCGAGATCGACATCCCGGTACCCCCGCCGAGCGATTTGAACTGCGCGTAGATCAGCCGCAGTGCTTCCGCCGCCACCCAGCTACCGATCGCGAAGTAAGGTCCCTCCAATCGGAACAGCAGCGGCCCGAGTACAGCGGCGGCGACGGCCGCGACCGCGCCGGCGAGCAAAATCGCGACAACGGGATCGATCCCGACCACCACGACGCCAGCGAACAGCGCGTAGGCCCCGAGCCCGACAAACGCCTGCTGCCCCACCGAGACCAGCCCACCCCAGCCGGCCAGCACGTTCCACAATTGCGCCAGCGCCAACATCGTGAACACGAAAATCAGATCCTGAATCAGATTGCGCGAGGCGATCATGGGCAATAGCGCCAGCACCACCACGACGGCGAGACCTGCGATGGCGGCCGCGCGCGACAGCCGTGTTCCCACGCGGATCTGCCACACCGGCGCCGACGCCTTTTCCCTCTCGCCGCTCGCTGTCATGGGTATGCTGTCGACGGTCATGGTCGCCTCGAGGGAAAAAGTCCGCGCGGTCGCACCATCAGCACCGCGAGAAACGTGAGATGGCCGGCAAGAATCTGCCATTCCGGATTGATCCGCGCGCCGATGGTCTGCGCCAGCCCGAGCACGATACCGCCTGCCAGCGTGCCCCACAGGCTGCCCAGCCCGCCGATGATCACTGCTTCGAACGCGTAGAGCAGCCTCGCCGGACCGATCGAGGGATCGAAATTGGCGCGGATGCCGAAGGTGATCGCCGCAATCACCGATACCGCGACCGAAAGGCCGACCGCGATGGCGTAGACATTGCGTTCGTTGATACCCATCAGCTGCGCGATCGGCGGACTGTCGGCGGTGGCGCGAAACGCCCTGCCGAGCGAGGTGCGATAGAAGATCAATTGCAGCAGTGCGACCGCGGCGACCGCCGTCAGCAGCGCGGCGAGCGGCGCCAGGCCGATGCTCAATCCCGGCAGCAGCGTCACCGACGAGGATTCGAATGCGCCGGCCTGCAGCCGGCGGCTATCGGCGCCGTAGCCGAGCAGGAGTCCGTTCTGGATCACGATGGAGAGCCCGAACGTCACCAGCAGCGGCGGCAGGATGTCGTCGCCGAGCACGCGCTCAAGCACCAGCCGTTGCAGCGCGAAGCCGGCGGCGAACATCACCACAACAATCAGCAGCGACGACGCCGCCAGCGGAACGCCAAGGACGGTGGTGACGGAGAGCACCAGATAAGCTGCCAGCAAGATCAGGTCGCCATGGGCGAGATTGACCAGGCGCATGATGCCGAAGATCAGCGATAGCCCAAGCGCAAACAGGGCATAGACGCCGCCGAGCAGCACGCCTTCGATGATGGTGTCGAACCCGTTCATTTCCGCCTCACGTTCCGAAGTACGCCGTGCGGATCGCATCCTGATCCGTATCCGCCGGCCGGCCGGCCAGCGTCACCCGGCCCTCCTGAAGGCAATAGAAGCGATCGGTCGAGCGCAAGGCGCGCGCAATATCCTGCTCGACCACCACGATCGCGGTACCGTTGCCGCGGATCCGTGGCAACATTCGGTAAATGTCTTCCACCACGATCGGCGCCAGCCCAAGGCTGATCTCGTCGCACAGCAACACCGATGGATTCGACATCAGCCCGCGGCCGATCGCGACCATCTGCTGCTGGCCGCCCGACAGCACCGTGACTGCGCTGCGCCGCCGCTCCTGCAACACCGGAAACATCCGGTAGACGGCTTGCAGATCCCACGGCGAGGTGCGCTCGCCGCCATAAGCGCCGATCAGAAGGTTCTCCTCGACGGTCAACGAGGGAAACAGCTGCCGCCCTTCCGGCACCAGCGCCAGCCCGAACCGGACGATGTTCGCCGCCGGGCTGTCACCGATCTCGCGGCCTGCGAACCGGATCGCATCGGGACGGTTGCGCACCAGTCCGGCCAACGACTTCAGCAGCGTCGATTTGCCCGCACCATTCGCGCCTATCACGGCAACCGCTTCGCCCTGTTGCAGTTCGAAGTCGATACCGAACAGCGCCTGGAAGTCGCCGTAGAACGCATCGAGGGCCGAGACACTGAGCAGCGCGGTCATGCCGGCACACCCATATAGATGGTCTGCACTTCGTTCGAACGCATCACTTCCGCCGGGGCGCCTTGCGCCACCACGCGTCCGAAATCCAGCACTATCAGGCGCTGCACCACCGCGAGCAGCGCATGCACCACGTGCTCAATCCAGATGATGCCGACTCCTTCGGCGTGGATGGTACGAATGGTCGCGATCAGTTCATGGCATTCGGCGTCGGTGAGCCCGCCGGCAATTTCATCGAGCAACAGCGTGCGCGGACAGGTGGCGAGTGCCCGCGCCAGTTCCAACCGCTTGCGGTCGAGCAGCGGCAGGCTTCCCGCCAGCCGATTGGCCTTTGCTTCAAGTCCGGTGAGTACCAGCGTCCGACCGCAGAGCGGTATTGCTTCCGCCTCCGAAAGGCCGCCGCCGAACAGAGCCGCAACCGAGAGATTTTCGAACACCGAGAGATGATCGAATGGTAACGGTATCTGGAACGAGCGACCGATGCCGGCACGGCATCGGTCTTCCGGCGGCAGGTGTGTAATTTCGTTGCCGTCGAGAATGATGCGACCGGAATCCGGTCGCATCATTCCGGTGATGAGGTTGAACAGGCTGGACTTGCCGGCCCCGTTCGGACCGATGACGCCGAGCGCTTCGCCGGACGACAAGGTCAGGTCGATATCGCTGGCGACGACGATCGCACCGAACGCCTTCGATATGGCTTTGAGTTCAAGCATCGTTCTCGCCCGACACTATCCAGGATCAACTCAAGGCTTGCATGTCACCGCCAAGCGGAATCTGCGGCGCCTGTTTGTTCTCGGTAATGACCATGTTGTATTTGTCATCGATCAGTCTCCACTGGCCGCCCACAAGCGGCGTCTTTGCGATGTTCCTTGCGGCAAACGGCGGCACCTTGTCGGAGCCGAAGACAACCGGACCGACGACCGTGTCAAGCTTGGTCGCTCCGATAGCTTTGGCCAGCGCGGCGCTGTCGGTCGGGTCGCTCGATCGTTTCATCGCATCGACCGCAACTTCAAACAGCGAATGGACGAAACCAATAGGCTGGGTCCATTGCTTGCCGGATGCTTGCTCGTAGCCTTTGGCGAGGTCGGCAGCGCTGACGCCGCTCAGGCTCGATTTGTAGGGGTGGCTGGGCGTCCACCATACCTCGGTCGAAATGTTGTTGCCGCTCTTGCCGAGCGCCTGAACAGTTGTCGGGAACAGCAGGGCCTTGGCAACGGATACCACCTTCGGCCTGAAGCCTTTCTGGCGCGATTGATTCCAGAACGTCGTAAAGTCCGGAGGAATGACCACGCCGGTGACGACCTCGGCGTCCGCGCTGCGAAACGCGGAGATCTGCGAGCTGAAATCGTCGGTCAGATTCTGGAAACGACCCGGATCGGTCAGCTTGAAGCCCTGCTTGGCGAGCACCGGCGGAAAGCCGATGGTCGTGTCACCCCAGGCGTTGCCGTCGGCATCATTCGGAAACAGGGCGCCCACCGATTTGTTGGTCGCGACCTGACTCCACATGCCGGTGAAGACCCCGATGACATCTTCGAGGCCCCAGAAGTAATGGAACGTGTAGTCGAACGGCTTCCAGCTCTTCGGATCGGCCGGATTGGCCTGCCGGCCGATGAAATTGGTCTGCCAGGGGGCCAGGCTCGAAATGCACGGAATCTGTTCAAGTTCGCATTGCGTCGCCACGGGGTTGTTGGTCTCAGGGGTTGCGCCGACCAAAATCAATGAGACATTGTCCCTGGTGATCAGCTCCTTGGCCACTTCGGCAGCCCGGTTCGGATTCGACTGACTGTCTTTCGTAACGACCTCGATCTGGTAGGTTTGAGAGCCGAGCCTCAGGCCGTCCTTGACCGACTTGCGGAATTCTCCGAGTACGAAATCGTCGGCCTCCGCGAACGCGGCAAGCGGGCCGCTTTTCGGCGAGACATAGCCGATCTTGATCGGCTTGGCGGCGTGAACTGACGGACCGAACAACGTCATCGCACTGGTCGCGGCAACTCCGCCGGCCAGGCCGCGCAGAATGTGGCGGCGATCGTAACCTGAATTCCTGTTGCGCATATTGCCGTTCATATTTCCCTCCTCCGATACAAGCCGGTTCGTTGCCGGGCCTGGTCAATTGACCAATTAACTTTTTCGATAAATTCCGGTCGCCTATCGCGTTAAGCGGCAGCGACCGACGCCTCCGCGCGATGATCGATCCCGGCGGTTCGGCCGAGCATTGCTCCAAACACGTTCACGAGAACGTCCGAGGCGTTCGGCATCGCTTCCCTGGCACGCCAGGCGACATAGAGATCCGGCCGAACGAGCACGCAGCCGTCTTCTTCGACTTCGCTTTGCCGATACCAGTCGGCGTAAATATCGAGAGCATCGCTGCCCGCAGGGCCGATGGTGACAACATCGACAGAGACCCCGTAGGCGGCTTCGACCGCGGCAGCCGCCGATCGCCAGCCCTCGCCGCCGATGCCCGTGAGCAGCGTGAAACGGCCCTTGCCGGCCAGATCGAGAGTCGACTTGCGCACTCCATGATGCTCGATCCAGACATGGGGAAGATGCGCTCCTGGCCATGTGGTGGCGTGGTAGTACAGTTCGTGATCGCGGGTGAATGCGGGCTCCGGCGTGCCGTCGGCAATCACCGCGGCAGACGCGTAGCGCTGGTTCATCTCGACACCGTGGCAGTTGAATTCGTAGCTCTTCTGCGCGATCGCTTGATAGAGCCTGCGGCGGCGTTCCTTGCTTTCCGGTGTCGCAGCCTTGCGCGCCTCCATATTCCGGCGCGCCTCTGCAGGATCCGCCGACGACAGCAGTCCGACGGCTTCGAAAATCGGCTCGAAATCGCCGATACTCTTGTTGGCGCGCTTGACGATCTGTTGCCCCACCGGCTGGCGCTCCGCGGAATAGCTGTCGAGCAGCGCCGGGGAAGATTTGTTTTCGAGCACGTATTTCAGCTTCCAACACAGATTATAGGCGTCCTGGATCGATGTATTGGAGCCGAGTCCGTTGGTCGGCGGATGGCGGTGCACGGCGTCTCCCATGCAAAACACCCGGCCCGACGAATAATGTCCCGCATACATCTCGTTGACCGTCCAGGTCGAAGTCGAACGTATGGTAACGTCCAGCGTCTCGTCGCCGACCAGATTGCGCACGATGGAGATCGCCTCGTCGTCGCTGAGTTTCCGTTCGCCCTGCGAGAGGTCGTAACCCCAGATGAACAGCCACTCGTTCCACGGCCGCACCATGCGCACCACGCCGGCGCCGATGCCGCCGATCTGCGCGCCGGGCTGCAGCACCCAGTACAGCACGCTCGGCCGATGGGCGACGTATTTGGTCAGATCGACGTGGGCAACGATGTTCATGCTGCCGGCGCGCCCCATTTCCCCTTCCATCGGCAGGCCGACGACCTCCGCAACGCGGCTGCGGCTGCCGTCGGCGCCGATCAGATATTTGGCGCGGATCTGGTAAGTCTCTCCGGAAAGCCGGTCCCTCACGGTTGCGGTGACATGGGCCGCATCCTGAACCAGATCGACGAATTCAGTGTTGAAGCGAATGGCCGTTCCGCGCTGGCCGGCGGCTTCGAGCAGGATCGGCTCAAGAAGGTTTTGCGGCAGGTCACATATGCTGACCGGGCTTGCGAGTTCGTAGTCGGCGCGGCGCGCGGGATGGTTACCCCAGGAGTAGAGCCGCCCGAGCTCTTCGCCGGCGAGGCTTTGGCAAAACACGTTATTCGCCATCAGGTTCTGCTTGGTCGCCTGGGCGAGCGCCTTCTCCTCAAGGCCCAGATCCCGCAAGACTTCCATCGCCCGCTGATTGGTGATGTGAGCGCGCGGCGTATCGGCGAGCCAACCGTATTTGGTCACCAGAATATGCTTGACGCCGTACATGCCCAGCAACGCCGCCGACGTCGCGCCGGCCGGTCCGCTTCCAACGATAAGCACATCGGTTTCGATCATGTTGGCCATTGTCCTCTCCAGATTGTTTCGTCTGTTGCGCGATTACCTTATTCGGCTGCCGACAGCAGGGGCTGAGGAACGACTCCCGTTCCCGGCTTCATCTGAAACTCATAAGTCATCAGGTGCCACGGTCCCGACGCGCGCTCGCCGTCCGCCATCACCGGCTCGTCGTGACGTTCAACTCTTGAAATGAGTTCGTCCTTGACGCCGAAGACGACGTCCGATGTCAGGTATGGATCACCCTCAACGAAGACATGGGTGATCAGCGGTTCGTAGCCTTGCGCCTTGACCAGAAAATGTACGTGGGCCGGCCGCATCGGGTGACGACCGGTCGCCCCTATCAGTTCGCCGACCGGGCCATCGGTCGGAATCGGATAGCTGCGGGGCAGTATCGTTCGGAACGAGAAGCGCCCGTCATGGTCGGCGACGAACCGCGCGCGAAGCGAGGGCCCCTGCTTCCCGTAGGACGGTTTCTGCGAGTCGTAAAATCCGTCGTCGTCCGCGTGCCAGACGTCGATCTCTGCACCCGCCAGCGCCTTGCCGTCGAGATCAGTGATTCGGCTGCGCACGAACATTGGCTCGCCATCGACCCCTGTTGAAATGTCCGAGCCGTGAGCGGTCGGCCGGTGCTCGCCGACATAGAACGGACCGAGCACCGTCGTCTGCGTAGCACCCTCGCGTTCGCGATGATTGACGGCATCGACCAGCATCGATACGCCGAGGACATCGGACAACAGGATGAACTCCTGTCGCGTCGCCGTGCTGGCCTGACCCGTCCGCGTCAGATAGTCGATGGCGTAATTCCACTCCTCGAAGCTGAGGTCGGTTTTCCGCACAAAGTCGTGCAACGACGCCACCAGCTCCGTCAAAATCGACTTGAGCCGCGCATTGGACGTTTTCTCGAAGCTGCGGATGACCTCCGCCGTGAGTTGCCCATCGTCAAACTGAGTCATATTTTTCCTTCGAATTCCTTGCAAGACCACACCGCGTTCATTGAAGCAGCGGAGGGTCGCCGCGATAGGCCCGCGCGATCAGATCGCGCACGGATGCACGGTCGATCGGCCTGGGGTTGGCGTATGGATTCTGGACCGCGATGTCGGCGGCTCGCTCGATACCGGATTCCGGCATCCCGATATCCGAAAGTCCGCTCGGAAGCTGTAGACGCCGCGCAAGGTCATGGAGACCAAGCACCGCGTTGGACGTGCCTAGCGCCCGCGCAACGCGCCTCATCGCCTCCGGCGCTGCCGACGCATTATACGCGATGGCATGAGGCAGCACGATTGCGTGGGTTTCGGCGTGCGGCAGATCGAACGAACCGCCGAGTACATGGCACAGCTTGTGATGCAGCGACATCTCGACCGCACCGAGACAGGCGCCGCACAACCACGCCCCGTAGAGCGCGTCCCGCCTGGCCGCCTTGTCCGATGGTGTCGCCACGATCCGCGGCAGCGCGCGCCCAAGCGCGGCAATGCCCTCTTCGGCCATCAGCGATACCACTGGATTCGCGGTCGGCGCATAGAGCGCTTCGACCGCGTGGGCAATTGCATTCACGCCGCTCGCCGCGGACGCCCTTGGTGGAAGTCCGAATGTCAGATCGACATCGTAGATCACGGTATCGGGAACGAGATCATGCGATCGCTGGGTGGTTTTGATGCCTCCGCGGGTCTCGCCGAGGATCGGCGTCATCTCGGAACCGGCATAGGTCGTGGGCAATGCAATCTGAGGCAGCCCTGTCCGTAGCGAGAGCGCCTTTCCGAGCCCGACCGTCGATCCACCGCCGACCGCGATCAGGCCATCGATGTCGCTCGCCTCTACCACCTGAATAGCGGCTTCCGTCACCTCGATCGGCGTATGCATTGTCGCGTCGGAGAAAATTCCCGCGAATCGGCTGCCGAGGCGCGAGCCGAGCTGCGTACCCTGCTCGCGCTGTTGATGTGTCGTCAGAACCAGTGCGCGCTTGATCCCGAGACGCTCGGCCTCGTCGCCAACGCAAGCTACCGTTCCGAAGCCGAACACCACCCGGTATTGCAGGGAATTGTAGACAAATGTGCTCAGCGGTGTCGCGTTCGACACCCCTTTCGCATCGGCATTTGCGATGCCCATGGGCGCTCTCCCGTGCCGAACTCTCGGCAATCTTGAACTTGACCTGTTCGGGATAGGATATCGGGAACGACAATCGCAGGCCTGCACGAAACGGGTCACATTCTGCACAAAACCGGGAAAATAACGCGGGCTCACAGGAGGCGAATTGCCGGAAGTATATTAGGGCGCGTAATCATAAATTGAGCTTGGTCGGGGGCGTTTTAATCGATGTCTGTTGTGCGCTGATAGCGACTAAATTCCGCGGCGCAGTGAAATGACGCTATGGTCAAGGCGGAAGTGAGCCTGCTCGCGATCATCCGCGTCGAGAAATTTATCTTGCGCAACGTGGCGGGAGTGGCTCTGTTGAGCCGCATTCCCTCAGAGAGGGAGTATGGGGTAAAGCGCAGTGTTCGGGAGGAGCTAGATGTTGAAGGTCGCTGCGCTCTGCACAATCACAAGTGCAATCGGATTTTATCTCTCACTCAATCTCGGCAGCATGTGGCCGCTCGCGTGGGTGGCGCCGATCCCAGTGCTTTGGCTCGTGTTCGGGGAGACGCGTGGACCGATAGCATTCGCGGCAACCTGGACGGCTTACGCCCTCGGCTGCTGCAACATACTTCCTGCCTACACCGGTACCCTTCCAGTGTTTGTACTCGTGATGGCGCTCACCGCGTCGGCTTTCGGATTTGCAGGCTCTGCGCTCGGCGCACGCTATGTGGCGCGGCACGTTTCGCCTCTCGCCGGCGTGTTCGTTTTCGCCTCGCTTTGGACGACTTGGGACTATGCGGCGTCGTTCGGTCAGAACGGGACGGCTCCGTCGCCTGCCTACAGCCAGATTGCTGCGCCCTACCTGATCCAGGGCGCTTCCGTTTTTGGACTCTGGATCATCACATTCCTACTCGGCCTCATTCCGGCCGGCATTGCAATGGGCCTGCAAAAGAGATCACCAATGCCCGCGGTTGTTGCGATCATGCTCTTCGCATTGAACGCAGGCTTCGGCGCTTTGCGGATTTCGTACGCAGATGAGACTCGGCCAGTGCGTGTTGGGCTCGCGGCGAATGACGCGCTCGGGGCCGCGTCATTTCAGGCGAACGCCAAAGCTGCCCTTGATGCTGTTGGTCAATACACCGCAGTTGCGCGCGAACTCTCAAGGCAAGGCGCAGCGCTGGTCGGCCTTCCGGAAAAGGTCGCAGTTCTCCGGTCTGCGTGGCGCGCCGACGCTATCTCAGTTTTGAAGGCAACGGCGCGCGCCTCTGGCGCAACCATCGTGATCGGGTTCGACGACCAACGAGACTTGCGTCGCAACGAAGCCCTGATCTTTGCAGCAGATGATGCAGAGCCATCGGTGTATTTCAAACGGCACATGGTGCCAGGGCTTGAAGCTGCATTCGTGCCCGGCGATTTGAGCTTCGCCCTGCCGGACCAGACCGGCTTCGCCATCTGTAAGGACATGGACTTCCAGTCGACGCTCAGAAGCGACGCGCGGGACGGTCACCCGATGCTTCTCGCCGTGCCGGCGTGGGATTTCGACCGCGATGGTTGGTGGCACGCGCGGCTTGCAATAATGCGCGGCGTGGAAGATGGATTTGCGGTCGCGCGCGCGGCCAAACAGGGCCTCCTCACGCTCTCAGACAGCTATGGCCGCATCATTGCGCTGAGCGCGAGCGCGAAGAGCGGCATGGTGAGCCTTGTCGGTGATCTCCCCCGCGGTCCGGGTAATACAGTCTATCTTCACATCGGCGATGTTTTGGCCTGGGCGAGCAGCGCCGGATCGATACTCCTTCTCGGGATGGCACTGCGTCGTGCGCGCAAGTGAGGAGAAGAAATGTTATAAATGAATAGTTTTCGTATGGCACATAAATGCTTCAGGGACCTCGCTGCTCCGCAAAGCAGTTTTGTGCAATACGTTTTTGGCGACTTCCAACATTTTGCGACATGAGAGCGACCGTTCATCTAGAGGCGCGACTTCCGGTATGAGTCATCCGCTACCGGTCGAGCAGGGCCAGGTCCGGCCATCTCCGCGATCCCGCCGAATCAGAGCATTAGCGATCCCGAGCGGCCAACTACCTAGCACTCGTCAAACTCGCATCAATCCACATCTGGCTGGGCGCTAATGATTCCACGCCCTAGTGAATGCTGAGCCTGTACCGGCCCGGCGTAACTCCCGTAAAGCGCCGGAACATTCGTGTCAGATGTTCCTGGTGGGAGAAGCCACACTGCAAGGCCACTTCAGCGATGCTCGGTCCATCACGGCCGAGCAATGCCTTCGCGCGCTCAATCCGCAGATTGAGGACGTATTGGTAGGGAGAAACACCGGCAGTCACCTTGAAGATCCGCACGAAATATTCGGTGCTGCGACCGCAAACGCGCGCCATCATTTCCAGACGGATATCGCTATCGAGGTTAGCTTCCACAAAGTCTCGTACGCGCTCCATCTGCCGATTCGTCAGTTGATACCTTTGCTTTCCGGACTCGTAGGCCGGCTTGTGATAGTTGATCGCGATAAAACGATTTGCGATCGCCTTTGCGATCGGATCGACAAACAGCGACGATGCCGGAAGCCCCTCGATGATCGTATCGCCGATCGCTGTCGCGAGAGATTCAAGGACCGCGTCCCTCTCCCCCAGAATTGGCGCGAGGCCGCCCACCAGGCTGCGCGCCGCATTCTCCTCGTCCGCGAACAGATCGGAGCGAAGATAGATGTGTGTGGAATCCAGCGAAGCATGAAGAGCCACATCGCATTCGTGGCCTCCCGGGAGAAAGAACACTCCACCTTTGGGAATATGCCGCACGACCGGCTTTCCATCGACTGTGTAGGTAATATTCACCGGGCCGCCACGGTGCAAAACCATCAAGCTGTCGGACAACGCATGCAGCTTTCCGTCGTATGGACGTTCCCGCTGTATCGATGCAAAGACCGATGACCAGCCCAATCCTTCGCTGGACCCACGAATGTTGGCCTGAAATTGATCCAGGATCCGATGCGTATCTTCTATTCCAAAAGCCGGTTTCGGTTGCATCAGCCTAACCAATAGGTTGCCGACATTCAGAATGCATCGCAATTAAATCGCAAACCGAAGGCAGTTTCAATATTGGCTTGCAAGCCGACTTACACGTCTGAGTTCAGGACCATTTTCCGTTGCACCGCAACATAGCTGACCTACAACGCGGCGTCGGCATGCAGTTCGTCCCCGGCTCCGGGGTCCGGCCATCATTGGATTGGTGTCCTGAGTTCGCCAAGGCCGTCGATTCCACCGGTTATCAAGTCGCCTCGCACGACCGGTCCAACGCTCATTTGAGACGTAAATGGCGGTCTAACCAGATTTGGAATCTTCGGAGTCGATCATTTTTCAGAAGCGCAACTGAACCTTCATGGATTGACTGCGATCGCCCGCGATCTCGAAGGCGTGTACCGCCTCGTCCAGTCCAAAGATGCCGGTCAGCAGCGGCGTCAGATCCACCCTCTTCTGGTTGATGAGGTCGACGGCCAAGCCGAACTCTTCGTGGAAGCGAAAGGTCCCGCGCATTTCGATTTCCTTGGCCACCACCATGTTCTGCGGGATCGAAACATCCCCGCCGAGGCCGAGCTGAACCAGGATGCCGCGCGGCTTGAG
>Ga0137412_10001651_pt1 | contig 17418 bp, 40 predicted proteins | sample CZODoug2_1_16fun_FD_122160 | JGI IMG/M metagenome (GOLD analysis project Ga0137412, IMG submission 122160) | Vadose zone soil fungal communities from Angelo Coast Range Reserve, California, USA - CZODoug2_1_16fungal (Hybrid Assembly) | ecosystem: Environmental > Terrestrial > Soil > Vadose zone...
CCACGGCGGGCAGCCACCATCGCGTCGTTCAACGCCACGAGCGGGATGCCGAACCGGGTAGCTATCACCTGCTGAATCTCAGGGCTCGGGAGGCGTTGGCCGTTGCGCAAGTAGGAAGCTCCTGACGCGCTCATGCCTAGCTCCTCGCCCAACTCGCTGTTGGAGAAGGTAGCCGTCATGATCGTCAGCCTACCGTGCTCTTGACTGCCTGTCACGAGCAGCAGCGGTACACAGTTCCTGCATGTAGGTCGCGAGTGGCACCTTGTTCCCTCGCTGGGCCGCCGTCATCGCGTCATTCAGAGTTTTATGGTCGGCTCCCAAGCATTCCACGATCGCGACCCTCACCCTCAGTCCTGGGCGTCGCTTGCCGTTGCGTAGGAGAGATGCAGCAGAAGGGCTGAGTCCGAGACGGTCCGCCAGTTCAGTGTTGCTGAGTTGATCTGGACGTGGTGGTGGCTTGTACTTCACCCGTGGCAGTTTCGGCTTTTTGGGTGGCCGAGGGGGTCTAGGTGGCTTCGGTGCACGTTTCCGTGTGTGCCGGGACCCGTCGGTCGCTGTCTTCACCCGATGATGCTTGATGCAGAGGGTGACGACGTTCTCCAGCGTGTCGGGTCCACCTAGGACGATGGGGATCACATGGTCAGCTTGCCAACCCTCGTACGGCCACGGCCCTCTATCTGCGGGGCAGTGCGCGCACACCCCGCCATCGCGCTGCGCCACCCGGGCCCGGATCGATCTGCTGCGCACTGTTCCCACAAGGCCAGACCGTACCAGATTGCCGCCCCTTGACAGGTAGTCAATAGCCGCTAGAATTTCGGTATGGCCACCACATCCCCCGCACTCGCCCTCCGGAACGCGACCACACAACACCTGCTTGACGACTTCCGCCAGATGCCCACCATCGCGGTGCAGGACGAACTGGCCTCACGACGCGTCAACCTGTGGCACCACGGCCTGACCGTCATCGCCGTTGAGCCAGCGACCTGCGAGCAGGACGGCTGCTACGACTACGTCGAGCAGGACGAAGACACCTGCCTCACCCACACGTACGACCCGTTCGAGGTTGAGGTTTGGAACGAGCGGTGAGCGAGCCGATGTACAGCAGCCGTGGGTTCAAGTACTTGGACCCCACCCCGTCCACTTACGGCGGTCACGTCGCCGTGTACGAGTCCAGCGCCGCCAGCGGCCCTCACCTGTGGGTCGCTGTGAAGCAGGACCGCGAGGCGCGCCTTGACGGCCGGGACACTGAAGCGACCGCCCATCTCACCCTAGAGGCTGCGACACGCCTACGAGACCAGTTGACCTACCTGATCGAGAACCACTATCAGGTGAGTGACCAGCGATGACCACGATCCCGGCCGAAGCCCCCGCGTTCGACGAGACGCGGGGCAGGTGGCGTGTAACCGCGACCTACGACAAGACCGACAACATCGTGTTCTACCTCGATGGCGTGCTCTACATGAGCTACACCTACCCGGGGTACAAGATCTGGAATGTTCTCGCCCACCTCGATGAGATCATCGCCGACTTGGAGTCGAGCCGTGGTTAGGCGCCGTCCTCACGCTAACTCGATTTGGCCTACCCGCCGTGACCTGTCCGGCGCCTACGTCCGGGCCTACGGCGAAAAGATCCAGATGTGGGTGCCCCGCCACGCTGGGGCACAGGACGGCACGGCTTTCGTGATTGACCGTGCCGAGGCCCGGCTGTTGGCTAAGCGACTGAACCAGTGCCTAGATGCGACGGTGCTGCGATGAGCGAGCGCAAGTCGACTTGGACGCGGCAGCGCAGGCATCCCGCTGAGGTTACGTCCGCCCGGCTGATCGCGGCGCTTGAAGACTGGTCGGAAAAGTTCACCAGTGCCGAGCGTGACGAGATCGGGCACATCCGCCACGCCTTACATCAGATCGCAGACGGTGAGCGATGAGCGTCGCATACGAAGACTACGAGCGCCTACTCGTGGAGTTAGAGCGTCTCCGCGCCGACTACCGCACCTTGTGGGGCATGACCCTAGGACACGACGGGCAACCACCCACCACGGGCACGGCCGACGATGTGGAACGGCTACGACGACGCTTCACCGACTTGAAGGACGCAGCCGATGGGAACTAACTACTACGTCGAGTCTGATCCGTGCCCGCACTGCGGACGCGGCGACGGGCAGACCCATTTCATGAAGTCGTTCCGGATTTACCAAGGGTTCCCTGTGGATAACCCGTCCCCGTGGGGTCCAATCCGGTCGGTGGACGACTGGCGGAACGCGATCCTAGCGGGTGGCCTACGCATCCGAGACGAGTACTGGGAGCTGCACGACCCCCGGGAAATCCTTGACCACGTCACAGCTGCCGCCGTATCTAGTGCCACCGGGTACGAGCAGCACATCGCCCAATACGGCACCCATGACGGCCACGACTATCAGGATGCTGACGGGTACTGGTTCACCGACTCAGACTTCTCGTAAAACTGTCAGAGGACAACTCTAGGTTGAGGACATGAGCAACTTCAACAAAGCGCAGACTGAGCAGCTTCTCAAGCCGATCAGCGGGCAGCGGGTTCTGAGAGATGCTAAAGGGCATAGTCACGTCAGTCAGCAGGACGTCACCGCGCACTTGATCCGAGTGTTCGGGTTCGGTGGGTTCGACACGGAGATCTTGGACGTGCAGTGTGTGTTCGAGCGGCCGACGTTGAGTATCAGCAAAGGCAAGGACAAGCCGGACCCGAACCGGTACGACGTGTGCTACCGGGCGTTGCTACGCCTGTCGGTGAAGGACGAGACCGGGCGGGTCGTAGCCCAGTACGAGGACGGGTCGACCGCGACGGCGCAGAACCAGACACAAGGCGACGCTCACGACCTTTCTTTCAAGAGCGCTATCTCGCTGGCGAAGAAACGGGCCGCGATCAATCTGGGCGATCAGTTCGGTTTGTCGCTGTACAACAAGGGCCAGACGGATGCATTGGTACGCGGCACCCTGATCAAGCCTGACAGCGAAGAGGAAGAGCCCGCGACTGGTGACCTTCAGGAAGGCGTGCCCCGTCAGGTGTCTCTCGGTAACGACGAGATCGAGATGGAGGACCACAGCGAACCAGACGTCGGCCAGTATGAAGATCCGCAGCCGTACCATGCTGCGCTGGCCGCTGCGATGACACGTCAGGAGTTGGACTCTGCCGGCGCCATGATCGCCGCTGCCACGTTGAAGGCCGCTGACCGGCAGGAACTACGCGAGGCGTACACCCAGCAACTGGACGCTTTGAAAGCTGACCCGGAGAAGCCGTGATCACCGCATCGAAGGTCGGCGGGATACTGGGACTAAGCCCCTACCAGTCGCGGGCTGACGTGCTCCGTACGGTGGTCCGTGCCCGACTCGGGGCTGAAAAGGAATTTCGCGGCAATGCCCTGACCCAATATGGGTTGGACCATGAACTGGATGCGATCACCGCCTACGAGCGGCTACGCGGTGTTCTCACCCACAGCTACCAAGCGGGATTCGTGCACCCCGACTATCCATGGCTCTCTGCGACGCCAGATGCCCTTATAGGGGACGATGGGGTGCTTGAAGTAAAATGTCCCCCGGAACGGGCCCGGTACACGCACGTTGACCAGCGCCCCGACTACGAGGCGCAGATCCGGGTCCAACTGGAATGCACCCGCCGCAAGTGGGGGGACTTGGTCGTCTGGAAGCAGTCGACGGGCGCGGTCCCTTCCCGCGTGGAGCATGACCCGCTATGGCTCCCCTCGGTGCTGGATACGTTCGTCGCGTTCATGGAGGAAGTCGACTGGATCGTCGCAGACCCGGAACGGTCCGCCCCGTACCTCGCGCCCCTCGTGGATCAACGCACCGATGAGGAATGGCAGCTAGCGGCGACCGACTACCTTGATGCCCTCGTTGAGTTGAAGGCCGCTGAGCGTGTCGCCGCTACAGCCCGGGACACGGTCCTGAAGCTCGCTGACGGCCGACCCACACGGGGCGCTGGCGTGAGTGTCACCCACTCACCCCGGAAGGGCAGCGTCAACTACAGCGCCGCCGTGGCCGCACTGGCGCCGACCGCTGACCTGGAGTCTTACCGTGGCGCCGAGAAGATCGTGTCCACCATTCGGGCCGTCGCGTTCGACCGGGACAAACCGTGATCACGCCGCAGACGCCGCTGGAGGTAGTCCAGCATCTCGGCGAACTGACCGTGCAACTCCGGGACCAGGTTCGCGCCTATGGGCAAGCGGAACGCGACGCAGTTGAGAAGCGTCACGCCGCCGATCAAGTCGAGGCACGAGCGTTCCTCCGCGCAGAGGGCAGCGTTGAATTTAGGAAGAACCAAGCCAAGGTAGATGCTGACAAGGCAGAAGAGGCGGCCAAAGTGGCAGAAGCACTAGTGCGAATCCTTAAGGCACGCATACGGGTAATCGAGACAGAAATAGATGTAAGCCGTACAGCGGGAGCTACCTTGCGAAGCGAGTTCAAGGTTCTTGGGCTGGAAGGAACTCCATGAACTACGGAGATACACGTCTACCGGAGTCGGTTTGGACTTGGATTTTCCCCGAGCCCAACACTGGCTGCTGGCTTTGGGGGCGCGGAGTAAACAGCCGAGGCTACGGCACCATCAGCTTCGGTGGTCGCCCAGGAATGGTTGTCCACAGATTCGTATATGAAACACTGATTCAGCAGTGCCCCAAAGAACTCGTCTTAGACCATCTATGCAGACAACCTCCTTGCTGTAACCCAGACCATCTAGAGCCAGTCACTATGCGTACCAACCTACTGCGAGGTGTTGGCTTTAGTGCACTGAATGCGGCTAAGACCAAATGCGTGAATGGTCACGCGTTCGATGAAGCGAACACCCACATCACTAAGCAAGGGCGCAGGTCGTGCCGTGCCTGCCATCGAATCCGAGAAGCGGCCAGACGCTTCCGCCTAGCAGAGGCCGCATCTCTCAGCCATGCGGGCGACTCATGAAGTGGCATCCGTTCAACGGCTACGACCTGCCGGCCGCCGTCTCCTGGCGCGAGGACGTCCCCACGGTGGGTTACAACCCGCACCGGGTCACCCGGATCGTGAAAGTGGGAGGGGTGTCGTGGCGGTACTGCCGGGAATGCGGCGGCTGGCAACCCACCGATGCCCCATTGACTACCAGTCACTAGTTCTACTAGACTGACGATCATGAAACGCGGCGGATTTCTTCCTAGGCGCACACCGCTGAAAACCACGAAGCCGCTCAAGGCTAAGACACCGCTCAGATCCACGGCCCGGCTGGTCACCCGCACACCGTTACGGGCGGTGTCGCTACGAAGGCAGCGGGAGAACCGCGAGAGGCGGCAGGTCATCGCAGCGGCACACCCGGACGGCGCGGTGGTCTGCGCTGTTCCGTGGTGTGACCGGATCGGGGACAGCCCTCATGAACCGCTGACGAGGGCACGCGGAGGGTCAATTACAGACCCGGACAACATCAGGATGGTGTGCTGGCCGCACAATCAGGAACTCACGTTGGAACCGCCCTGGGGGTATGAGCTGGGGCTACTCAAACACTCATGGGAGACGGGATGACGAAACCAGATATCGACAGGCTGACCGCAATTGAGCGGGACTGGCGACGCGCAGCCAACGACCTGCAGCACGCTGCCGACTCTGCGATAGAGGCAGTCGCCACTGCGCAGGAGTTGGCCGCCGAACCTGAGCCTGACCCGCAGGACGAGTACGTGCATGCGTTGGAGGCGGCCGTGCATATCGCGCACGAAAAGCTGCACGGCCCGGTACCCCTGCGGACCTGCACCGAGGAACCGTGCCGGGAGTTGGCCCACGTGGCGCGGCTGCCGCAGGGTCCCGCTCCGCTGTCGGTGTCCTTGTGCTGATCACCTGCCCCACGTCGGCGATCCTCGCCGGGGTGAAAGTATGCGCCCCCGCTATCTCAGGTAAGCCCGCGATGCCGATCCTCGCCGGAGTGTTGATCACCGCCGGGGACGAGCCGGACACGATTGTGCTGCGGGGGTTCGACTACGAAGCGGAAGTCACCACCCACGTGAACGCGAGGGTTGAGGACGCCGGGGTGGCGCTCGTCTCCCACCGGCTGCTCTCCCAAATCCTGGCCGTGGTCGGTGCGGCGACAGTAACCCTCACCACGGAGGACGGCCGGCTCACCGTCAGCGCCGGGAAGGCAGTGTGGCGGCTGCCGTTGATGACCGCTGACGCGTTCCCTGCCTCCCCCGGACCGCTTCCCACAGTCGGCACTGTCAACACTCAGGCGTTCATGGACGCCGTGGAGCGAGTCGCGCCCGCAGCATCCGACAAGGTGAGCATCGACATTCCGTTGCACGCCATCCACCTCGGATTCGGTGACACCCTAGATGTGGTGGCGACCGACAAATACCGGCTGCACACCGCGCTACTCCCCTGGGAGCGCACCGACAGTGAGGCACCGGATTTTGTGCTCACCCCCGCCGGGAAACTGCTCGCGGTGACCCGTGGTTTGACCGGGGACACCGTCACCATCGGGGCGTCCGACTCCCGCCTGTCCCTCACGGACGGCACCACTGTCATCACGACCGCGCTGTCCGCGTCGCGGGGCGGCGGGTGGGTGCAGTGGCGGCCACTGTTCGACGGCATCAACCCCGACGCGGGGGTCACCTACATGTTCGACCGTGACGACCTGACGACCGCGATCAAACAGGCCGTGACGGTCGCTGACGTTACCGATACCGGGGCCCGGCACCTGCTGCTCACTGTCACCACCGATGAGCTACTCGTACGCGCAGTGTCCGCCCATTCCGGTGACTCAGCCGTCCCGTGCCCCCTCACCGACTACACCGGCACGGAACCCCTTGAGTGGGTAGTCAGCGCCGATTTCCTGCTCGCCGCTGTCGCCGCCGCCGACACGGACCCGATCCAGTTCACGCAGAAATCAGCGAAGATGCCCGTCGGGATCGGCGCCCCGAAAGAACCCGCCACGCAGATCGCTATGCCCATCCGGAAGGCCGTATAGATGCGCCCCGAAAACCTCGCCGCGTTGCAAGCCGTGATCGCGGAGGAGATCGCAGCAGGTGAGTTGCCGGACCGGGTCGCTGCGCTGAACGAGACTCGCGCGCTGCTGCATGTGGCGTCACCGTTCGCTGGCGAGCCAGTGGATTACGTTCGCTGGGTACCCAACGAAACGGTGCAAGGTAACGCGTACAACCCGAACGTCGTCGCGCCCCCCGAAATGGAACTACTACGCTTATCCATCGATGCCGACGGATTTACTCAGCCGATCGTCTCCAACCAGGAAGGCGACCATCTAGAAGTCATCGACGGCTTCCACCGGCACCGTGTCGGTAAGGAATACCCCGCCATTCAGGAACGCCTCCACGGCTATCTCCCGGTCGTGCAGATCCGCTCCGACCGTGTCGACACCGAGGACCGGATGGCGTCCACGATCCGCCACAACCGGGCCCGGGGGAAGCACGCCGTCGCCGCCATGTCGGATATCGTGGTCGAACTCAAGCGCCGAAACTGGTCCAGCGACAGGATCGGCCAAAACCTAGGCATGGAGCCTGACGAGGTCCTGCGGCTGTGTCAGATCAGTGGCCTGGCGGAATTGTTCTCGGATGAGGAATTCTCGGCGTCATGGGACGCCATCGATGACGACGAGGACTTCGAGGGCCTGGACGAATCGGATATTGATGATCGGGCCCTCGCTGAAGACCGCGCGCTACTCGGGGGTGACGCCGATGCGTGAACTCTTCGGCGAGTTCGCCCGCCTGAACTTCCCGGAGGAATCGTGAAGCGCATTTACCACACTTGGAATGAATGGGAATGCTACCCAGCAGGCTTCTACGAGTCGTCGGCGAGGGATAAGGGTTATACGGATACGGAGTGCCGCACGATGTACGCAGACTTCCTGCGCGACATCCCCCGCTTCCGCGAGGCGCTGGAAGAGGTCCTGCACGAGTGGCCGAACTCCTGCGAGCACTACCTCACCAATGACCGGATGAATCGGATTGCGTGGCTCGGGCAGGCTTCCATGTGCTACGCAACCGGCATCCCTTCCACGTACTGCAACGGCTTTAGCCTGCTCACCAAGGAGGAGCAGCACCGGGCCAACTTGGCGGCCTTCGAGTACCTCAACCGGTGGCTGACGGCCCACGGCGAGGCCGAACTACCGACGCTCAGAGACGCCGAACGTAAGACACAACCGGAGCTCTATTAAGATGGATGCACGCAAGGTTTACAACCCGGATAAGACCGTCATTCAAGCCTCACGCGAGCGCATCGCCTGGTCATTCGAGCGGTTCGAGCGCCTGTACGTGTCGTTCTCGGGCGGCAAGGACTCGACGGTCATGCTGCACCTGGTCATGGATGAGGCCATCAAACGGGGCCGGCGCGTCGGGGTTTTCATCATCGACATGGAGGCTCAGTACAAGGCGACTGTCGACCACATCCAACGGTGCGTTGACTTGTACCGCGATCACATCGACCTGCACTGGGTGTGCATTCCACTGAACCTGCGCAACGCCGTCACCAACTACGAGCCGCAGTGGACGTGCTGGGACGAGTCGAAACGCGACGTGTGGGTCCGCGAAAAGCCCACGGATGCCACAGTGGAGTACGAGTGGTTCGTCCCCGGCATGGAGTTCGAAGAATTCATGGTCATCTGGGGCAAGTGGTATGGGCAGGGCAAGCCGACCGTAGGGTTCATCGGAATCAGGGCCGACGAGTCGCTGCACCGGCTCGGGACAATAGTCCGCTGGTCGCAGAAGCCGATGGCCGACGGGAAACGATGGACTACCGGGCAAGGTAGCCAGTTGTACAACGCCTACCCGATCTACGACTGGGCCACGGAGGACATCTGGCGGTTCCATGCCAAGTTCCCGGACCTTCCGCACAACACCATCTACGACCTGATGCAAAAGGCTGGCGTGCCGTTGTCGAAACAGCGGCTATGCCAGCCTTACGGCGACGATCAGCGGCAAGGGTTGTGGCTGTATCACATCCTCGAACCGGAGACGTGGTACAAGCTGATCGCCCGCGTAAACGGGGTCAACACGGGGGCCCTGTATGTTGAAGAGAAGGGCAACGTGGCCGGGTACGGTGCGATCACCCTACCGCCAGGGCACACATGGAAGTCGTTTACGAACTTGCTCCTGTCGAGTCTTCCTGCAAACTCGCGGGACCACTACATTGACCGGTTCCGGCGCTTCATCAAGGGGTGGAAGGGCCGGGGGTATACCACGATCCCCGATGAGGCCCCACGGGTGCTGGAGGCGAAGCAGTGGGCCCCATCTTGGCGACGCATGGCCAAAGTCCTGCTCCGCAACGACCATTGGTGTAAGGGGCTCGGGCAGGCTCAGCCGAAGTCCGACGCGTATGGCCTCTACCTGGAAATCAAGAAGTCTCGGAAAGAAGCCAAGGTTCTCGCCACGCTCGACTCTGACATTCCGGCACCGCAGGCCGCTAGGCAGCTGCCCCTGTTCGACGAATCCTGAGGAGAGGACCGCTCCCCATGCAGTTCACCACACCATCGAAGCCAATGACAGAGGCTATTTTCACCACCACGGTCCTACAGATAGCCAAGTGGGGGCAGTGGAGAGCTGTTCACATCCGGAACGTGATGCTCGGCGACGGCCGCTACACAGTCCCGTATCAGGGTGACAGCGGGCTGGGAGACCTGATCCTAGCCCGAGCGGACAGGGGTGTGCTCATGGTGGAGTTGAAAGTGGGCCGGAACAAACCCACCGTGAAACAGCAGGCATGGTTAGACGCAGCCGGGGCAGACGGTCGGTTGTGGTATCCGGAGAATCTAGACGCCATCCGGGCCGAACTGCTCGCGAGGCCAGCGTGAGTTGGCTGGACGTCGCAGCCTGTGGTGGTGAAGATCAGGCCGACGGGATCACCCCACCCCGGGGGGTTGAACGGTGGAGCCACGTCGATGAGGCTGTAGTCACGGCTGCGCTCACCAGATGCGCCGGGTGCCCCTCACGTGACCCCTGCCTAACGGAAGGGCTGGAGGACAAGCGCGACGGCGCCAGCGGCGGCATCTACACCTACCACGGCAACAAAGGCGTCGTTCGACGGTGGGTGCTGCGGGCAGGGAAACTACGGCAACTCCCGAACGACACTGCCGCATAGCTAGACCCAGCGACGATCAACGGCTAATCTGGGCGAACGCTCGCGGGAAATGAAGCGGCGGCGGGGCTCACCAGGCCACCGCCGCCTTACGCTCCAGACCGCCCGACAGGAAGGGCAAGCCCTATGGCTAGCTTAGCAGTCCCCGCCAACCCTGAGTCAACCCCGCAACTCTGGCTCTCGGGCGACGCTTTTTGGGAGTATGTAGACACCAGCGGAGGGGATGCCGCCTGCTGGCCGTGGTTGGGATCCCTAAGTCCCGAGGGCTACGGGACAGGTAGCTACAAATCCAATCAAGAGTACATGCATCGGCAGGCCTACAAGGTGGCCGGGGGTCACATCCCTCCGGAATTCACACTCGACCATCTGTGTCATACGCGTGACTACCGGTGCCCCGGCGGTCGAGCCTGCCTACACCGCCGCTGCTGTAACCCTAGCCATCTAGAACCAGTCACACGCGGCGAAAATTCCTCCCGCGCAGTAGCGCGAAGAGGGACCAGAAGGACCGAGGAGCGCATCATTCTGTGCCACTCGATCTTGAAACACCGCGTCCCAATGCGTCTAGAGATAGAAGATCTGGCGGCCCGCGCGGCTTTCATGATGAAGACAATGGTCGCCGTGAAGATGGCCCTCTTGGGATACAGCATCGATCAGATCGTTGAGTGCACTGAGACAACACAGACTAGTGTCAAAGTGACGGGCAAACTCCGTGAAGGTCGACTAGACGCCAGTCCTGCGGGGGTGTCCGCACTCGATGCGGATCTAGTTAGCGTGTATAACGAGGTCGGCGCACGGATCGCCCTTGCTGAGGGTGATGGGCCCTTAATGCCATACGACCGGTTCATCGCCCAAACTTTCCGCGAGCTTGCCATGGCGATCGACGGCGCGTCGATCGACGAAATCTTCGGAGGCGACGCATGAGCCATCCATCGTCCGTCAACGGCCCATCCGCGCCTGCCCGACTGGAGCCACTCGTAGGACCGCAGACACCCAGCGGCGTGTCCAGCGCCAACGGCATTGACTGGCAGAACGGCCACCTCAGGCGCATGGTCCTGTCAGAACGCAAAACGATCAAGTTGGATCGGGTCGCATTCCTCCAGCTACTCGCGTTACGCGACACTCCTGAACAGGTTGTAGCTGATTTGGTCGCCATGTTCACTGAGACAGGCGAGTAGCCCCGGATGATGACGGACTGGGTCTGCGATGAATGCGGTCTATCGATCGCTAATGATGAAGGCGCCGTGTATCTTCTCATCACGGAGATACAGCGAGTGGGCCGTGGCCCCTCTGGCAACGGCGAAACTGCGATCGATTTGCTAGACCTCGTGGCGCGACGCAACGATGAACCGCACTGGCATGTAGCGCATTTTGATTGCGCCCCTGAACCGGATGAACCGACCTACTCCATTGACGTGGAACGTATCCGCACCTCCGTCCAAGCTCACTCTTGGACGTTTCACCTGTACGGAAAGACATGGGGTCCGGAAACCAACTGGCATGAACTGATGATGAAGCAGGGCCTAGCACAGGACTTACTTTGATATGGCCCGGATACGGTCATTGAAACCTGAGTTCTGGGACGATCGGAAGCTTGCTCGGTCGACGAGCCGCGACGCCCGCATGCTGTACATGGGGATGTGGAACCAGGCCGACGAGCACGGCCGGCTGAACGGCGACGCTGCGTGGCTCAAGGGACGCGTGTTCCCGTTCGAGGACGACATCAGCACTGACACCGTCCTGACCTTGATCGAAGAGTTGGTGCAGGCAGGTCGAATCTTGACGTACGAAGCCGACGGCGACCCGTTCATCTACTTGCCTAAACTCCCGAAACATCAACGGTTAGAGCCTACGAAAGTTGAATCCCGCCTACCCGTTCCGCCGTCCAGCGCAGAGCAGGATGCGTCCAGCACAGACCCTGACCCGAACTCGTCTGCGCCGCGCACAGACGAACTTGCGTCAGACTCGGATGAGTCTGCGCTTCTTTATGTGGCAGGTAGCATGGAGCAGGGAGCAGGGGAGACGGACGCGCGCGCACCCACGACGACGACACGCGGAACCCGCATCCCCGACGCTTGGACACCCGACCCGAAACTCGTAGAAGAAATGCGCGACGAGGGAATACCCGACGCGGTAGCACGGAGGGAAATACTCAAGTTCCGCGACTACTGGGCTGCTCAGCCCGGCGTCAAGGGGAGAAAAACCAACTGGCCTGCCACCTGGCGTAATTGGTTGCGTCGAGCGGTGGAAGACGAACCTAGAACACTCAACGGGAAGAAATCCACCTCGGACTCAGATGCATCATTCCAGTTTGGAATTGGCTGATGACAGTATTCGAAGATCTCGCCACTCTGGACGCGCCGCCGCAGGATATTGACGCGGAACGGTTCGTCATCGGCGCGGCCATGATGTCTCAACCAGCATTACGTGACTGTCGCGATTTGCTCGCTGACGACGGCAACGACTTCAACATCCCGTACCACGCCCATGCCTGGCGACTGATGTGCGCCCTGAACGACGACGGCCACCCGACAGACATCGCCGCTGTCCTCGCCGCTGCCCGGTCCGAAGGTGAATACACGACGAGGGTCGTCACGGCTGACCGTCTCGTGGGTTGCCAGCAGTGCGTAACCGTCTCATCGTCGGCGCTGTTCTACGCTCAACGGGTCGCCGAGGCAGCGACACTGAGGCACCTCGCCGCCGTTGGTATCAGGATCGCTCAGATGGCGCAGCAAGCGTACCTGAAAGCCGACGTCGTTGGTGTCATCGATGATGTCCTAACTAGGGCCCACGCTGACCTTGCCGACGTCACTCCGACTCGCGTAGCCCTGCACCGGAAGATCAACGGATTGATGACGATTGAAGAATTCACTGATCAGCCTGAGTCGGAACAGAACTGGATCATCCCGGACCTGATTGAGCAGCAGGACGTGTTCATGATCCTCGCCGGGGAAGGTGTCGGGAAAACCGTACTGTCCCGCCAGATGGTCATGTGCGTTGCCGCTGGCATCCACCCGTTCGACGACAGTGTGTCGTTCCCGGCCCGTAACGCGCTCCTCGTCGATTTGGAGAACCCCACTGGCATGGCCCGCAGGAATATGCGGGACGGGCGTCTACGTGTCGAAGCTTTGGCCGGGATGGAGGAACGCGGCTGGGTGTGGATGCGCCCGGAAGGGTTGAACCTCCGGAAACCATCTGACGCGGCTCTGTTAGAGGCCGCTATCGCACAAACCCGGCCAGCGCTCGTAGCGTTCGGGTCGCTGTACAAGGCATTCACCACAGGCCGCGACTCGTGGGAGACCGCCGCCGACGAGGTGCGCGTCGTGTTCGATCGGCTCCGCGCCCGCTACGGCTGCGCGTTCTGGCTGGAACATCACATGCCGAAAGGTGACGGGACAACCCGCCCGCAACTACCGATCGGGTCATCCGTGTGGCAACGATGGGTCGGTTTCGGGCGAGTGTTGGAACGTGTCGGTAAGTCGGGTACGAACGCCTACCAGTTGAAGCAAACGTTCCGTGGGGACCGCGAACCCCGGAACATCCCTATCGGGTTCTACCGTGGAGGCGACCACGCAATGCATTGGGTGCCAGTGTGGGACATGACTGAACTTGAAGGCCGCGCAGATAAGAAGTTGTCATGACTACGAAAATCTGCCGTGATGACGAGCCCTGCGAGAAGTGCTCGCGGTGCATTCATAGGTGGGCCACTGATCGGAACAGGAGACGGTACGGGAGTGAGAACTACCCGGGTCGCGAGGAAGCTACACGTATTCGGGGTGACCTAGAAACCGCTTGGCTGGATGTCTAGCGATTGGCGTAGAGCCACAGCAAAACCCACGACAGCCAGTCGCGGAACCTAGCCACGGTCCCACGTGTTGCTACCGGTGGCGACATGCCGGTCGGCTTCGAACTGGGCTGCGGCCTCACTCAGCATCCAGTCGGAGGCGACACCGCAGGTGCAAACCATGCGGACAGCCCCGTCGTACTGCCGGGTGCGTAGCCGGTAAGGGTGACGGAATTCCACGCCGGGTGGGATGGGGCTGGAGTAGAGGCCCATCAGCGGCCAGCCTTAACCACACGGGTCAGCATCGCTTCTAACTCCTCCGGTGGGAGATCCACGGCCGTGAAACCGACCGCACGCCAGTCCCGGTCCCGATGCTCATCCAAGTAGTGGTCGGTGAGCAGGGTGCGGACAGGGACGCTGTCAGGGTCGGGCATGACCCATCCGCAGACCCGGCAGAACATCAGTCGCGGCTGTCACGGAGGATGAACACGGCGAGCCCCATGCTGAACAAGGCGCCGACGAGAACAACCAGGCCTAGGGGGCTCATGCTGGCCGGGCCAATGTAGCGGCCGGGGGCAGCATCTGCCGGGCGATCTCCAACTGGATTTCCAACTCGTGCACTTGCGCTTTCAGTTGGGCGCGCTCGGCGAGCATGTTGTGCAAGTACTCCTGCATCTCGAACTCGCGGCCTTTCACGGTGCAAGGTCCGTCATCTCGGGTTCCACGTCGAGCCGGTCCAACAAGTTACCTTCAAGGTTGTCGTACACGTTCCTCGCCCACGCCTGCCAGTACTTGATGCGGTGCCGTGCCAGCGCTGACACACCCCCCACGGCGGCGATCGTCAACCCGGTGGCGATCAGGTTCGGATGGCTATTCATGGATGCCTCCGCATGACAGGACATTCCCCTTAGCGGTCAGTTTGCTACTGCCGTCAAATCGAAGCGTTGATCTTCGGAATGCGGAGGTTCCCGGGCGAAAGATCATTCTGGGTCAAGGATGGTTTCCCGTATCCCGTTGAGCTTCGCGAAACAACCAGCGCAAACCACGGTCGGATGCGTCTCGGGTAGCGGCTTCGAGTTGGCGTGGCCGCCGCACTGCCAAACCGTGAGATGAACCTGTGAGCCTCTAGCGTGGGTGGCGGTGAGTGAGTAGCGGATGGCATGGATCTTCCGGGCTCGACTGCTACCAGTGGCGCGGGCCCACACAGTGATCTTCGGCCGGTGCTTCACTACCCGCCAGTCCAGCCACACCTCGTTTTGCCGGTGTGTGCGTTGCGGCCAACCCCACCGACCGTCCCCATAGAAGTGACGCGACAGCAGCCGCCGACCTTCAAGGTTCAGTTCCTGGAGCGGGGTACGGCCGTAGGTCACCGTAGAATCTCCACCACGTCTTCAGCGCACACCAGCATGGGCGGTTCGTCTAGCGCCGTGGTCACGTAGAAGCATTCCGAGTCGTCGCTGGCAGGCTGAATCCGGAGTGCCGTGTAGGCGTAGTCGCAGTCGTCCAGCCAGAACCTATCGCCCACTTTGAGTGTGAGTGTGACGGTCATGCCAGCCCCATGTTCATGGCGTTGCGGGCAGCGTCCACCGCGTAACCCCAAGACTGCCCCTCGTCTTGCTTGTCCTGTGCGACCGCGAACACTTTCACGGCGGCTAGGGTGAGGAACGATGGGTTGAACTTCTCCCATGCTTGCCGGATCTCCCGGGTTGGGCTGTCCCACTCTTTCAGCACTGCGACGGGCACGCCGTAGTCGACGAGCGCACGGGCGATGAGGCAGTCAGGTTGGCCGCCCTCAACGTACTGGCAGACGTTGTCGTGAGCTGCGTACACGTAGTTGCTGCCCGCTAGCTGGACTTGCTTTTCGAGGAGCCGCAGCGCGGTGTCACGGTCAATCGGCGGCAGGCTGGTCACTGGGTCTCCTCCGGGACGTACAAGACAGTGAGTGGGATTCGGATCTGCGAATTCACTAGACCGGGCCAAGTGAAGTAGCCCCCCTGAGGGCAGCGCCAGTCTTTCGAGAACCGCTGCCACACGACAGTGTCGTGATCAATCACGACTGTGCCCTCAGGGGGCTCTAGGCTGGCCCCGGTGAGTTCGTCGCCGACCTTCAACGGGTCCGGGACGATCTCTACTGACATCACGTAGCTGGCTTCCGGGTGCACGTAGGTGGTCACGTGACGGTTGAAGTCGAAGGGTGCGTTAAACATGACAGCGCCACTCGTGCCTTCCTGCCGGGCCAAACCCTCCAGCACAACCCGGATATGCTTGCCATCGAAGGGCAGTCCCGTGTTCACGCTGACGGCCATCACTCACCGTCCAGCACGTACAGCAGGTCAACGACGGACACCGACGTGACAGCGGTCCCGGTCAACGCGTACAGGTCACGGCGCATCGCCCGCAACCTCAACAGGTCGCGGAACTCATCGGACGTGCAGAGCAGGGTGTCGCCGTGACGGGTGCCGCCGTGGGCGACAGTGAGGGCTGGGGTTGTGGTCATGTGAACGATGAAACTCTGCTATTGACTACTTGTCAAGGGGTGGGTTAGGGTGGCGGCATCCAAACCAATCCCCAAGTAGCTGGAGTGACGATGCTGTTCAAGGATCTCGAAGCTGCAGCCCCCGACGGATGCACCCTGACTGCCGTTGTGTGCGACCACTGCCACCTAGGCGTGTACCCCAACTTCAACCGCCCCGGCGTGCACTGCGTAGACGAATACCAGCCTACGCATGAGCCCCGCCCGCGAGGCGTCTACACGGCGACTCGGATTGTTGAGGCCACGAACGAGCGTCTCCGCAAGGTCGGTTTGCTGTGATGCGTATCTGCTTGTGCGGCCATGACGCCGCCGAACACCATCTAGACCGACGGGCCGTGTACTGCCTAGGTGACCTCCGGTTTGCGCTGGAGGAAACACCGGAACTGGAGCATTGCGGCTGCACCGCGTATGAGCCTGTCAGGGCCGCCCGGTCGTTGAGATCGGTATGAGTATCTTCGCAGCAGTGTTCGCGGTCCTGTACGTGTCTGTACGGATGCGCAGGTGGGTCCGGAACCGATACGTGCCGTGGTACGAGACACGACTCCAGGAGCGGCTACAGGGTCTGCCGCGTGGCAGCCTCGCGGAACGGTGGGGTCACGACGGCAACGGCATGGCCGACGACGAGTGGGTGTCCCAACTGCGCCGCTTCAACCGCACCAATCACATACTCAGGCAAAGGATGCCCACATGAGACGTCTGCTGATTGCGGCTATCGACTGGTACCGGGTGCGGGTGGCGCCGCATTGCACCCAATGCCAAACCGACCCGACCGCATCCGCTTCCTACCGGGTCCGGGACCGCTTGCTCAACCGGGGGTTCGTGGCCGGGGTGATCCTGTTCGCCGCGCTCTGGATGGACCGGTTCTCACGCGGCGGCTGGATGCTGTGATCCGGTTTCTGCTGGGGTTCACGGCAGGAGTCGGGTTCATCCTGACCGTGCTCATCGTCCAGTCATATCTGCTCGACTACCGGTATCACCCATCAACTAGGAAGAGGCATCGCCGTGGATAAGTCGTGATCGGC